>ENA-OQHF01001457-OQHF01001457.1-human-gut-metagenome-genome-assembly--contig:-NODE-1457-length-13019-cov-5.676776_pt1 | contig 13019 bp, 14 predicted proteins | sample MGYA00242559_ERZ504709 | MGnify/ENA primary metagenome ERZ504709 (study PRJEB26092, sample SAMD00036203) | human gut metagenome | host: Homo sapiens | study: EMG produced TPA metagenomics assembly of... | reverse complement strand
ACCTTAGGACCCGCCCCGATATGAGCATAAAAGTGGGATGATAATCCCACGATATGCGAAGATTGGGTAGGATTGTGGGAGTGCGTAGCACGGAGCAATCCGTAGGCATCAAAGTCGGGGGCTTTTGCCCCCCCGACATCATTTTATAGAAAATGATAAAATATCTGTTCTGTGATATAATACGGAGCAGATATTTTTTGTTGCCAGACATATAATGGAAAGTGCCAAAGTTTTGAGCTGCCGGGCATACGAAAAAATTCAAAGGATCTTTTTCAGTAAGAGGAGAATAAAATGAAATACGAACGGATAGAAAAAGCTGTCTTTCTTGAGCGGGAAAACCGGTTTGTTGCTTATGTGGAGCTGGAAGGAAAAAGAGAAAAAGTTCATGTGAAAAATACAGGCCGGTGTGAAGAACTGCTGATTCCCGGGGCAGAAGTATATTTGCAGAAAAGTGAAAATGAAAAGCGTGCCACCCTGTGGGATCTGATCGCGGTGAAAAAAGGAGAAAGGCTGGTCAATCTGGATTCACAGATTCCGAACAGGTGCGTGGAAGAATGGCTGCAAACCGGCAATCTGTTCAAAGAAATCCAGTGTATCCGTCCGGAGATAACCTATGGAGATTCAAGATTAGATCTTTATGCAGAGGGGGAGGGGAAAAAAGCTTTTATAGAAGTGAAAGGGGTGACACTGGAAGAAGACGGAGTCTGTCTGTTTCCGGATGCACCGAGTGAGAGAGCCGTCAGGCATATAGAAGAACTGATCAAAGCAAAAAAGAAGGCTATGAGGCAATCCTCTTTTTCGTGATCCAGATGAAGGAAGTTCGTTATTTTACTCCAAATCAAAAGACACAGCCGGAGTTTGCAGAGGCATTGAAAAGAGCAAAGGCGGCCGGTGTGAAGATCTTGGCGTACGACTGTGAAGTCAGTAAAGATGAGATCAGGATCTGTGATCCGGTGGATGTAGTGCTGGAGAGTCCGCAAATGAAAGAAACGGTACCGCTGATCGTGGAATGGTACAGGAAAAACCGCAGAGATCTGCCGTGGAGAAAAAATATCAATGCGTACCGGGTGTGGATCTCGGAGATCATGCTTCAGCAGACCAGGGTGGAGGCAGTAAAGCCTTATTATGAAAGATTCCTTTCAGAACTGCCAGATATAGAAACACTGGCAAATGTGGAAGAGGATAAGCTGCTCAAGCTCTGGGAAGGGCTGGGATATTATAACCGGGCAAGAAATCTGAAGCTTGCTGCACAACAGATCATGGAACAGTATGGCGGAAAATTTCCTGAAACTTATGAGAAAATCCGGGAACTGAAAGGGATTGGCAATTATACGGCAGGAGCGATCGGCTCTTTTGTCTATGATCTGCAAAAGCCTGCAGTAGATGGAAATGTATTCCGGGTTGTGTCCCGGATTCTGGAAGATGCGGATGATATTCTGAAAGCATCAACAAGGAAAAAAGTGGAAAGTTTACTGGAAGAGGTGATCCCAAAGGAATCACCGGGAGATTTTAATCAGGGACTGATCGAACTGGGGGCAATCGTATGTCTGCCGGGAGGAGAACCGAAGTGTGAGATCTGTCCGGTCAGTCATTTATGCCTTGCACACCGGGATGGATGTGAACTGGAGTATCCGGTAAAGAAAAAAGCAAAAGAAAGAAGAGTTGAAAAAAAGACGATCCTGAGATTCTGTGATAATGAAGAAGTGGCAATCCGGAAAAGACCGGATACAGGTCTGCTTGCCGGCTTATATGAATTTCCAAATGTAGAAGGACATCTGAAGCAGAAGGAAGTGATCGAATATGCCAAGTCACTGGGACTGACTCCGGTGCGGGTGAAAAAGCTCCCGGATGCAAAGCATATTTTCAGTCATGTAGAATGGCAGATGAAAGGATACGAAGTGATCGTGGATGAGCTGGAAAGAGAACTGGATCAGAAGATATGGAGTGAGCAGGTGATATTTGCAGAAAAAGAAGAGCTGGAAAAGAAGTATCCGATGCCATCTGCATTTGCAGCATATCAGTTATAAAGGCTTGCAGGAGAAATACCTGGGTGCAGTGTGTAAAAGCAATAGGTAAGGACAGTTTGCATGTAGAATACAGAGTATACTCGGTTTTCTTGAAACCAATCGGTATTTGTGCTATACTGAGTGCATCATAAGAAGAAATTCAAAGTAGAAGTTGAGGATAGTCGTAAACTGGAATTTCTTTTTAATCCATACAGGAGTGTAAATTTTAATGAGTGAAAAAGTAGAACTTTCCAGGCAGCAGCGTAAATCGCAGGAAACGAGAGAAAAGATCTTTCAGGCAGCAAAGAAAATCCTTCAGAAAAAAGGGTATGAAGAACTTTCTATTAAAAATATCTGTGAGGAGGCCGGAGTTTCCAATGGCAGCTTTTATCATCATTTCAAGACAAAAGATGATCTGCTGTCTTACTATATTGAGGAACAGCCGACGATCAACCCGGATCTGCTGGAAATCCCGGAGAATGCAGGTGGTGTAGAGCAGGGAATCATTCAGGTCTACATGAATTATGTGAAGTATTGCCGGGAACTGGGCGTGGAATTTATGTCGGGGTATTACGATACGAAGAACCAGGCATTGAATGCAGCAATCAGAACAGAGCGTCCCTATCCGATCGTGACAGTGCAGACGTATGTGGAGAAGGCGATCGAAGCAGGAGTGGTAAAGCTGAATGTCAGCATTGAAGAGTTTACGACCGATATCAGAATGATCGTGATCGGAAATGTATTTGAGTGGTGCCTGAGAAACGGAGAAGCTGATTTTGAAGGAAATATGAGCCGTTCGCTTGGAAAATATCTGGAAAGTACATTGTGCGAAGTGGAGAAAAATTGATGGACTACATTTTTATTGTAAATCCAAAATCAAGAACAGGACAGGGAGAGCTGCTGTGGAGTCAGCTTGAGCCGGAACTGAAAAAAAGGCGGGTCTCCTATGAAGTCAGAATGACCGGCAGAAAAAAAGATGCGGAAAGGATCGCAACTGAGATCACAGCAGATGAGGAAGAGCATACGATGATTGTGCTTGGCGGGGATGGTTCACTGAATGAAGTGATCAATGGAATTAAAAATCCGTCTAAAGTAACGCTTGGATATATTCCTACCGGATCGAGTAATGATTTTGCAAGAGGCATGGGGATCCCGAAAGATGCAAAAAAGGCACTGGAGTTGATCCTGAACTCGGAAAAGATTGAGAAACTGGATGTGGGAGAGCTGGTACTTGGTGGGAAAAGAAGACGATTCCTGGTCAGTGCGGGGATGGGATTTGATGCGGCAGTGTGCCATGAAGTGTGCATCTCAAAATGGAAGAAGATCTTAAACCGCTTAAAGCTTGGAAAGCTGAGTTATGCAGTGGTTGCACTCAACCGGCTGCTGAAGGATCAGCCGGTGAGGATGGAGATCCGGCTGGATGACGGAAGTGTGCATCGGTTTGAACGTGCATATTTTGCGGCATTTATGAATCAGAAATATGAAGGTGGCGGATTTAAATTCTGCCCGGAGGCATCTCCGTCTGACGGAAAGCTGGATATCATGGTGGCAGCAGATCTCTCCAAAAAGAAGATTCTGTGTCTGTTGCCGACGGCATTCTTTGGAAAGCATACAAAGTTCCGTGGCGTTACGATCCTTCAATGTCGCAGTGCAGAAGTTTCTACAGGCAGTACACTGCCGATACATACAGACGGTGAGCCAATCTTTTTAAGAAATGAAATGAAAGTACGGTTGATGGAAGAAAAAAATAAGATTCATTACAGAATAAGGAGTAATGGTGGTTATGATGAAAGGGATCTTGATCGTTCTGTTGGTTTTACTTTTGGGAAATGTAATTCTGCTGTATTTGCTCGCACCGAGATTGTCGGGGAGACGCAGGGTACATCCCTTTTTTGGAGTGAAATGGGCTCATCGGGGGCTGCATGACATAAAAAAGGGAATCCCGGAAAATTCGATCCCGGCGTTTCAGGCGGCGATAGAAGCCGGCTATGGGATTGAGCTGGATGTGCATCTTACAAAAGATGGAAAGCTGGTTGTCTTTCATGATGATGATTTCAGAAGAATATGCGGAGAAAAAGGAAAAGTGGAAGAGACGGATTATGCCCGTATGAGAACTTACCGGTTAAGCAGAACCGGGGAAAAGATCCCGCTTCTTTCAGAAGTTCTTCGGCTGGTTGATGGAAAAGTTCCTCTTCTGATAGAAGTAAAGCTCCCGAGTGCAGATACAGAAGTCTGCCGGAGGCTGGATGAAGAACTGCAGGGATACAGAGGGAAATATATGGTCCAGTCTTTTAACAGTCTGGTGCTGCGGTGGATGAAAAAGCACAGAAATGAGATTCCCCGCGGACAGCTTTCTGAAAATCTTACCAGGAAGCCGGATACAACGCATTATGCATTAAGATTCTGCGTAAAATATTTACTGAGCAACTGTATGTGCAGACCGGATTTTATTTCTTATAAATGGGCAGACCGGAAAAATCCGGGATTTTTGGTAAATAAAAAGCTGTTTCATGCACCGGTGGCAGCGTGGATACTGCACGGTGAGAAAGATCTGAGGGCAGCAAAAAGATCTTTTGATATGTATATTTTTGAATTAAATGATGTCGGGGGCAAAAGCCCCCGACTTTGATGCCTGCGGATTGCTCCGTGCTACGCACTCCCACAATCCTACCCAATATTCGCATATCGTGGGATTATCATCCCACTTTTATGCTCATATCGGGGCGGGTCCTAAGGTCTTTCGCCCACCTATGAGCAAGCTCATGTGGGCTTAGACCTTTTGACCCTGGCATCATTAAATTAGAAGCAGAGGAATAAGTCGGTAACCGGATGTGGATAAAACCTAAGATTTCTGAAAGAAATGTTAAAAACTTATGAAGTTGGTTGAGGTTTAAAATAAATCGTGCTATAATCGGGCGTGTTACAAAGAAAGGATTCAGAAAAGAACAGTTGGGACAGAGTGGTTTGTTCGGAAGTCCACGCGGATGGCAGAGGGAGTGTCGTGTATGAAGTGGAGAGCAAAGGCAGGGGCATTTTTTAAAAAGTATAAGCATATGTGGGTATTTTTGTATGCGTTTATTTATATGCCGTGGTTTTTATTTTTGGAGAAGCATGTTACGACAAAGTATCATGTGATGCAGACGGCACTGGATGAAAGGATTCCTTTTATTGAGTACTTTATCGTACCGTATCTGATGTGGTTTGCGTTTATTGCTGTTGTATTTCTGTACTTTTTCTTTACGGATGTGCAAGGATTTTATAAGCTGGCAGCAATCTCATTTGCCGGGATGACGATTTTCCTGATTATCTGTACCTTTTTCCCGAACGGACAGGATCTCAGACCGGTGGTATTTGAACGGGAGAATATGTTTGTGGATGCGGTGAGGGTTCTCTACAGGACAGATACCTGTACCAATGTATTTCCGAGCCTGCATGTGTTTAATTCCTTATGTGCATGTATAGCGATCCATGAGAGTGAGAAAGTGAGAACGCATAAGGCAGTCTGCATTTCAGCGTATGTGCTGGCGGGACTGATCATACTTGCGACGATGTTTCTGAAGCAGCATTCAGTACTTGATGTCATAGGAGCAGCGGTGATGGCATTTGTTCTTTATCAGATCGTATATGCACCGGAAAAAAAGCGGGTGCCGGGATATATGAAGCGTGCCGTATTACAGGAGAATAAATAAATTTTCAGGCCAGGGTGTGGAATGTACCCTGGCTTTTTAGAAGAAATCTAGTAGAAAAGGAAGAATATTAGTGTTATAATTAAGAACAATACGAGAAAATCAGAAGGAGACGGAAGAATATGAAAAAGATTATGCTTACCGGTGATCGTCCGACAGGAAAGCTCCATGTGGGACATTATGTTGGATCGTTGAGGCGTCGGGTAGAGCTTCAGAATACGGGAGATTTTGATGATATATTTATTATGATCGCAGATGCACAGGCGTTGACGGATAATGCGGATAATCCGGAAAAGATCCGGCAGAATATTATAGAGGTAGCCTTGGATTACCTTGCATGCGGTCTGGATCCTGCAAAGTCAACTTTATTTATCCAGTCCCAGATACCGGAGTTATGTGAACTTTCATTTTATTATATGAACCTGGTGACAGTATCCAGACTTCAGCGGAATCCAACTGTCAAGTCAGAGATTCAGATGAGAAATTTTGAGGCAAGCATTCCGGTTGGATTCTTTACTTATCCGATCAGCCAGGCAGCAGATATCACAGCATTCAAGGCAACGACCGTTCCTGTCGGGGAAGATCAGATGCCGATGCTGGAGCAGACAAAAGAGATCGTACATAAGTTTAATTCTGTGTACGGTGAGACTCTGGTAGATCCGAAGATTCTGCTCCCGGAGAATGAAGCGTGCCTGCGTCTTCCGGGTATTGACGGAAAGGCAAAGATGAGCAAGTCCCTCGGAAACTGTATATATCTTTCAGAAGAGCCGGATGAGATCAAGAAAAAGGTATTCAGTATGTTTACTGATCCGAACCATATTCGTATTGAAGATCCGGGAAGTCTGGAGGGAAATACTGTATTTACTTATCTGGATGCATTCTGCAGACCGGAGTATTTCCCGGAATTTTTGCCGGAGTATAAGAATCTGGATGAATTAAAAGAGCATTATCAGCGTGGCGGACTGGGAGATATGAAAGTGAAGCGTTTCCTGAATAATGTACTTCAGGCTGAATTAGAGCCGATCCGTAACCGCAGAAAAGAGTGGCAGAAGGATATTCCGGCAGTTTATGAAATTCTGAAGACCGGAAGTGAGAAAGCAGAAGCAGTTGCTGCACAGACCTTGAAAGAAGTAAAGGCAGCCATGAAGATCAACTACTTTGAAGATCAGGCATTGATCGCATCTCAGATAGAGAAGTTTGCAAAATAAAAAAGCAGGCACAGACTTTGGTTTGTTGCTCGCATGAATGAGTCGGGGGCTTTTGCCCCCGACATCTTGTTATGTCTGTATCATTGCATCTGATGTCTGGATGGGCAACAAAAAAGAGATTGCAATCTGCAATCTCTTTTGACGTGCGATAGAAGATTCGAACTCCCGGCCTTCTGATCCGTAGTCAGACGCTCTATCCAGCTGAGCTAATCGCACATATCACTGTTCCTCAACAGCGAATTTAATTATATAGGATGAATTGAAAATTGTCAACACCCAAAATTAAAAAAATGAAAAAATTTAAAATCCTCATTGTTGGGGCTTTTGCCCCCCAACATCTTATAATGATTCCGTAATTATTCCTCAATGATCTGAATTTCAAGATAATCAAAATCAATTTCATCAATGAAAGAATCCTGATAAAATCTGGCACGTGAATGGCGTTTAAATTCATTGATCGTAGAATCCAGCCACAGAGGTTTACTCAGATCAAATTCATAGCAGATTTCATCCAGGGCATGAAAAATTTTATGCGTACGGGTATCATCGGATTCATCACAAATGACGAGATCCTTTAACATTCGGTTATCTTTAAATTCTTTTCCCCATAAACGGAACATATGTCTACCTCTTTCATTTAAAAGTCCAAGATCAGCAAAGATCAGACTTAACAGTCACATTTCAGAAAGTTATCTCCGGTTATTCTATCATATTGAAGATAAAAATCCAATAAGACAGAAAAAAATCCCGATTGAAAAATCCCGTTGCCTGAGGGAATGGATTTTGTTATAGTAGATAAGGTAACAGAAAACAGACGGAAAAGTGAAATGGGGATAAAGAAATGATCAGAGAATGCAAAGCATCAGATTTGGAGACTTTAGAAGTATATTTAAAGGAAGAAGTATATGGAAAAGTAATTCTGTCACTGATAGAAAAAAATGGCTTTGAGCAGGCAGCCCAGAGTGTTTACGGAGATTTTGAAGAAGGCGTATGCAAGGGGGTATATCTTTGCATTTATAAGAATCTGCTGCTTTACTGTAAGGAGAATCAGGTGGATATTGATTTCCTGGAGCAGATTGTTTCCATGCAGGTGCCGGAAGTGGTGGCAGGAAGACCGGATAATGTAAATGTTATAAGCTGGCTTCTGACAGATTACCGGCAGGAAAAGGCAGCTGCCATGCCGGAACTTCTGGATCAGGAGGGGCAGCCGCTGGAGTCCGGCGAGGAATGCAGCGGAGCAGTTGAAAAAGGCTGGGGTATTCTGCTGAAATAGGTAAAAGGAAGTAAAATTGGAGAGAAGAAATGAAGAGAATATTTATTGATGGTCTGAGCGGTATGGCACAGGGCTTATTTGCAACGCTCATTATAGGAACGATCATACAGCAGATCGGCTTATTTGTGGGCGGTGATTATGGGAATCTGATCTATATGATCGGAAAAGTGGCTGCAGGCCTGACCGGAGCAGGAATTGGTGTCGGTGTGGCGAGAAAGCTGGAGGCACAGCAGTTAGTGACGGTTTCGGCTGCAGTAGCCGGAATGATCGGTGCATTTGCGTCAAAACTGCTGGCAGGACAACTGATCGTCGATGGCAATCTGGTGCTGGCAGGGCCGGGAGAGCCGCTGGGAGCGTTCATTGCTGCTTATCTTGCAATTGAAATTGGAATTTTAGTGACAGGAAAGACAAAACTGGATATTATTCTTACCCCATTGGTATGTATCGGTACGGGATCTGTAGTGGGACTGGTTGCAGGGCCGCCGATTTCAAAATTTATGGCATGGCTCGGGTCACTGATCAACTGGGGAACAGAACAGCAGCCGTTTCTGATGGGCATTGTAGTATCGGTTCTGATGGGAATCTTTCTGACACTGCCGATCAGTTCCGCAGCGATCGGGGTGATTCTGAATCTGTCGGGACTGGCAGCGGGAGCTGCGACAGTTGGCTGCTGCTGTAATATGATCGGATTTGCAGTCGCAAGTTATCGTGAAAATAAACTGGGTGGCTTTGTGGCACAGGGAATCGGAACGTCCATGCTTCAGATGCCGAATATCATACGGCATCCTCAGATATGGATTCCGCCGATCCTGTCAAGTGCGATCCTTGGGCCGGTCAGCACGATGCTGCTTCATATGACCAATAATGCTACGGGTTCAGGAATGGGAACAGCCGGACTGGTAGGGCCTTTGATGACATGGCAGGTCATGACGGCTTCAGAAGATCCAATGATCGTTCTGGTTAAAATGATTACAATCCAGTTTGTCCTTCCGGCTGTTGTGACACTTGGAATTTCAGAACTGATGAGAAAGAAAAAATGGATTCATCCGGGAGACATGAAACTGGAACTTTAAAATCCTTAAAAATATATAAAGGATATCAGCAATCGTGTGACACTGTGAAGAATCCATGGTATACTAAAGAAAGAAATAACAACCAAATAGGAGATGTCCACGATGAAAAGTGAACAACAGGTTGAAGCTGCAGTTAAGAGCTATGAGGATGTTGACAGTTGGAAGACCGTGATATTTTTATATAATGCGGCACTGAAAGAAGTCGGCACCAAGCTTGAGATCCTGAATGATGAATTTCAGCATGTGCATCAGTATAATCCCATTGAGCATATCAAGACCAGAATTAAGACACCGGAAAGTATCGTGAAGAAATTAAAGCGTTACGGTTATGAGACCTCGATCGAGAATATGGTCCGGTATATCAATGATATAGCAGGTGTCAGGCTGATCTGCTCTTTTACCTCCGATATATACCGGCTGGCAGAGATGATCGGGAATCAGAGTGACCTGAAAGTATTATCAATTAAAGATTATATCAAGAATCCGAAAGAAAGCGGATACAAGAGTTATCATATGCTGGTTTCCGTACCAATCTTTCTTTCAGACAGTGTGGTAGATACGAAGGTCGAGATTCAGATCCGTACGATCGCCATGGATTTCTGGGCAAGCCTGGAGCATAAGATTTATTATAAGTTCGAGGGAAATGCACCGGATTACATAAGCCGTGATTTAAGAGAGTGTGCGAAGATGGTTTCAGAGCTGGATGAGAAGATGCTTCAGTTGAATGAAGCAATCCAGGAGTGCATTTTAAAAGAATCAGATCGGGAACGGCTGGAAGGAGTCTGCCGGGATGTAATCGGAAGCAGAGAAGAACAGAAGCTGATGTCAGCGGAGTCTGCAGCAGAAGACCCTAAAAAAGAAGATCAAAAAGGCTGAAAAAGTCAGCAGAAAAGATTAGTGCTTTATAAAAGCCGAAATAAAAACTGAATAAGGAGAGAAACCGGATAGGGGAAGATGATTTGCTCAGGTACATTTCCTGTATCCGGTTTTTTGTTTAATTTTAACGGGAGAGCAGAAAATGAAAAAGAAGAGAATGGTATTAGTGATGGCTGTCAGTGCAATGTGCATGATGGCAGGATGCGGAAATACAGTAAAAGATGGAACAGAGGCATTGGAGCAGGGAGATTATGATACTGCGATCGCTTCTTTTGAAGAGGCAGCAGGAAGTGATGATAAAGAAGAAGCAGCAGAAGGATATTGTGGACTTGGAATGACATACTATGAGCAGAAGCAGTATGATCAGGCACTGGAGATGCTGGAAAAGGCTTTTGATAATGGGACAGTAAAGACGGCAGAGCTGTGTAATCTTGCCGGAACGTCAGCTCTTTGCAAGGAGGATTATGCAAAAGCCCTGGAGTATATCCAGGAGGGAATCGCACTGGCAGAAGAAAAGCAGGGAAATAAGAAGCAGGAAGATAAGAAGCAGGAGACGTTGCTTCAGGAGATGAAATATAATGAGATCATCTGTCTGGAAAAGACCGCAGACTGGGAAATGGCAAAAGAAAAAATGTCAGAATATCAGGCGGCTTATCCAGAGGATGAATCAGTAGCGAAAGAAGCAGAATTTTTGCAGACGAGGTAAAATGCAGATGTATAATATGGATGATATCAGAGAACGCGTCATCCTGGTGGGCGTGGATACAGAAGGCGGTGAGACTGCAGAACGGTCATTGGATGAACTGGCAGAGCTTGCGGCTACAGCAGGGGCTGAGGTGACTGGCAGACTGATCCAGACCAGGGAGTGCGTACACCCGGCAACCTATATCGGGCGTGGAAAACTGATCGAATTAAAAGAACTGTTGTGGGAAACTGAGGCAACAGGGATCATCTGTGATGATGAACTGAGCAGTACCCAGCTTGGCAATCTGGAAGAAGAACTGGATTGCAAAGTACTGGACAGAACGCTTCTGATCCTGGATATTTTTGCCGCAAGAGCTGTATCGGGAGAGGGAAAGATCCAGGTAGAACTGGCTCAGCTCAGATACCGGGCATCCCGTCTGTCGGGACTGGGAAGATCACTGTCAAGACTGGGCGGCGGAATCGGTACAAGAGGTCCGGGTGAAAAAAAGCTGGAAATGGATCGCCGTCTTATCCGGGAGCGGATCAGTCGTCTGAAAAAAGAACTGGCAGATGTGGAGCGGCACAGAGAATTGCTCCGCAGTCAGCGGAATCAGTCAGGAATGAAAGTGGCAGCACTGGTAGGATATACGTCAGCAGGAAAAAGCAGTATTGAAAATGCGTTGACAAATTGCAGGGATTTTAGAAGGTATGCCATGCTTTTTTCTACGCTGGTATACAACGACAAGAGCTTTGCAGCTTGACGGTACGCAGGAGATTCTTCTGACGGACACGGTCGGATTTATCAGAAAGCTCCCACATCATCTTATAGAAGCTTTTAAAAGTACACTGGAAGAGGCAAAATATGCCGATATCATTATCCACGTTGTAGATGTATCGAATCCGAGGATGGACGAGCAGATGTATGTGGTCTATGATACATTACGTCAGATGGGAGCGGAAGGAAAACCGGTGATCACACTGTTCAATAAGCAGGATCGGCTGGAAAAGAAGAAAGTCATAAAGATTTTCAGGCAGATTACTCGATTGCCACATCGGCTAAGACCGGACAGGGGCTGGACAAACTGAAGGCAGCATTGCTGGAGATCATCCGACGGGATCAGATCTATGTGGAACGTCTGTATCCTTTTGCAGATGCCGGTAAGATACAGATGATCCGGAGCAAAGGACAGCTTCTGTCAGAAGAGTATCTGCCGGAAGGGATTCAGATCAAAGCGTATGTTCCGCAGGATGTTTACGGGAAACTTTAAATGAAATACATTTTGTAAAAATGACCGGAGCGGTGAAAATGAATGACAGCTTTATCAGATAAAGCCGCCATCCATTCCGATGATCTGCCCGGTCATATAGGACGGGGAACTGCAAAGGAGCAGAACCAGTTCAGCGACTTCTTCCGGGGATGAAAATCTGCCGGAAGGGATTTCCTCTGCAAGGGCGGCACGTTCTTCTTCGTTCAGCCGTGCATTCATTTCCGTATCAATGACACCGCAGGCGATGGCATTGACCTGGATATTACTGGGAGCAAGTTCTTTGGCAAGAGCCTTTGTCAGACCATGAATGCCGGATTTGGTTGCGGAATAGGCAGCTTCGCAGGAAGCACCGGCAGTTCCCCACATGGAAGAAATGTTGATGATCCGTCCACATTTCACAGAGACCATATGTGGAATGGCGGCACGGCAGCAATAGAAGACGGAAGAAAGATTCGTCTGAAGAAGAGAAGACCAGTCTTCGTCTGTCATATCGGTAAGCAGACCAAACCAGGCAATGCCGGCGTTATTGACCAGAATGTCGATACCGCCGGTTTCTTTTTCAATCTGACAGAACATAGATTTTACCTGGGACGGATCACCGACATCTCCGGGAAGAAGGGTACAGGTACCGCCACAGGAAAGAATCTCATCCTGTAAAGAATGAAGAAGGGCGATATTTTGACGGCAGTTGATAAATACATGATATCCGGCTTTTGCAAAAGCAATCGCACAGGCTCTTCCGATACCGCGGGAAGAACCAGTTACCAATACAGATTTTTTATTCATAATAATTTGTCACCTCATATATAAAGATGTCAGGGTCAAAAGCCCCCGACTTTGATGCCTACGGATTGCTCCGTGCTACGCACTCCCACAATCCTACCCAATCTTCGCATATCGTGGGATTATCATCCCACTTTTATGCTCATATCGGGGCGGGTCCTA
>ENA-OQHF01001456-OQHF01001456.1-human-gut-metagenome-genome-assembly--contig:-NODE-1456-length-13030-cov-2.613423_pt1 | contig 13030 bp, 18 predicted proteins | sample MGYA00242559_ERZ504709 | MGnify/ENA primary metagenome ERZ504709 (study PRJEB26092, sample SAMD00036203) | human gut metagenome | host: Homo sapiens | study: EMG produced TPA metagenomics assembly of... | reverse complement strand
ATGCTGAGCATCTACCTGCTGTTACAGAAGAACACGAAGAAGCTGGAGAACCTGCTGATGATTGGTTTCAGTCCGGCGGCGGTGGCGCGTCCGTATCAGGTACTCACGGTAGGGCTGAACGCAGCGGTGGCGGCCATGGGTGTGCTGCTGGTGTGGATGGCGCGTGATGCGTATCTGGACATGCTGCGGCGGATGGTGCCCGACTTGCAGGAAGGCAGTCTGCTGCCGGCGCTGCTGACGGCCGGGGGACTTTTCCTGCTGGTATCGGTGCTGAATGTGCTGGCCGTACGGCGGAAGGTGGAATCGATCTGGAGAAAGAAATAGTATAAGCATTATATATTATCTGTAAAACCAAATGAAAATGAAGAAACTAAAGAACGTATGGCTCTTTTTGAGCTTTATCCTGATGGTGGCCGGAATGGCAAGTTGTAGCACGGAAGACCCGACGGGGGTGGATGTGTCGAGAGATGACATTATCGGTACGTGGAAAGTGACGGCGAATGACTGGACAAATTCGGAAGGTGAGTCTGGTCGTAATGATCCTGAGCACATGGGACAGACGCTCTCGGTGAAAAGTGGCGGTACGGCTTTGTTTCGTGGCGAGTCGTTCAACTGGACACTGAGCAAGGGGGTATTGACACTGTCGGACAACCGTGGCCGCAACATACGGGTAGTAATTCTGTCGTATACGGAGGAGGAGATTCAAGCTTCGTACGATTGTACCTTTGAGTCGGAGATGTATACCGAGGAAGGCAACTACACCTTCAAGCGCGTGTAACGAGACATATTAATATAAAGAAGAGCCACAGTAATGTGGCTTTTTTTGTAAGACATAAAGACGAATGTTTTTAGACATAAGAACATAAAGACAAAAGAATTTTTAACTGTGTAATATTATGGATATGAAAACAGAAGACCTTATTAAGGTAATTATTCAATGCGCATACAATGTAAGAACACATCTGGCAGCCGGTTTTTTAGAGTCGGTGTATCAAAAGGCATTGTTGATAGAGTTAAGGGAAAAAGGTATTCATGCGGATTCTGAAACCCCTATAAATGTATATTATAAAGATGAGATTGTAGGGGAGTTTAGAGCAGATATTATTGTAGAGGGAGAGATAATTATCGAACTAAAAGCGGTGCAACATCTTCTTTCCATACACGAAACTCAGCTGGTTAATTATTTGACGGCAACTCATAAAGACCATGGATTACTCATTAATTTTGGTGGTGACCGTATAGAAATAAAAAGGAAGTACAGAGAGTATAAACGCTCATAATTTTTTATGACGTAAGCATAGAAAGATATTTCTTGAATGTTTTTGGACATAAGAACATAAAGTACATAAGTTTATATTTACACAGAAAATCTGTTCTTATGTTCTTCTGTCTAAAGCAAAAAGGCAACATCCTATAGCAGTTATTATTTTTCGGACATAAGCATATAAGTACAAAAGAAAGATTGCATCTACAAAATCTGTCTTTATGTTCTTCTGTCTAAAATAAAAAAAGATACACCCATATAGCACGTCATGTTCTTTGTCTAAAATAGTATGTGTGACCGCACACACGTGCAATTTCCTGTAAATATTTGTTTAGATATTTCGTCTCTGTGTAAACAAGTGTAAAACCATTTGTCCGATATCTCTTGATTTATGTCTATTATTAGGGGAATCAGTCTAAAAAATGTTACATGGAGTTACATATATGAGAGTTTATTCAGTAAATTTGCGTTACAGAAATGGTCAAACTTTAAACAAATACCCGGGACGTTTGTTTAAGAGGGTAAGAACCATGGATGATTCATTCTTTTTAAATTAAAAATAATTGCTTATGGTCGAAAAAATCGTTGGACACAATTTCGCAGGTAATCGGTCCGGTGGTCGATGTGTACTTCAAGTTTGAAGAAGGACAAGACGTGGAACACGCCTTGCCGAAAATCCACGATGCCATGACGATTGCCCGTAACGACGGGCGTACGCTGGTGATTGAAGTGCAGCAGCATATCGGTGAAGACACGGTACGCTGCGTGGCCATGGACAGTACGGACGGGTTGAAGCGCGGAATGGAAGTCGTTCCTACGGGGCATCCGATTTCGATGCCTATCGGAAACCAGATCAAGGGCCGTGTGATGAATGTGGTAGGTGATACCATTGACGGTATGAAAGAACTGGACAAGACGGACGGATTTCCTATTCACCGTGAACCTCCGAAATTCGAAGACCTGGCCACTACCCAGGAAGTATTGTTTACCGGTATCAAGGTCATCGACCTGCTGGAACCTTACCTGAAGGGTGGTAAAATCGGTCTGTTCGGTGGTGCCGGCGTTGGAAAAAACCGTGCTCATCAAAGAGTTAATCAATAACATTGCCAAGAAACACAATGGTTTCTCCGTGTTTGCAGGAGTGGGTGAGCGTACCCGTGAAGGTAACGACCTGCTGAGAGAAATGATTGAATCAGGCGTAATCCGCTACGGTGACGAATTCCTCAAGAGCATGGAGGAAGGAAACTGGGACCTTTCGAAGGTGGATTACAACGAAGTGGAAAAATCGCAGGTAGCCATGGTGTTCGGACAGATGAACGAGCCTCCCGGTGCCCGTCAGTCAGTAGCCTTGTCGGGTCTGACACTGGCCGAATCGTTCCGTGACCGCCAGACGGGCGACAACGGTCCGCGCGATATCCTGTTCTTTATCGACAACATCTTCCGTTTTACGCAGGCAGGTTCTGAGGTTTCGGCCTTGCTGGGACGTATGCCTTCGGCAGTAGGTTACCAGCCGACACTGGCTACGGAAATGGGACAGATGCAGGAACGTATCACTTCTACAAAGAACGGCTCCATTACTTCCGTGCAGGCGGTGTACGTGCCGGCCGATGACTTGACCGACCCTGCTCCGGCTACTACCTTTACCCACCTGGATGCCACTACGGTGTTGAGCCGTAAGATTACTGAGCTGGGTATCTATCCGGCTGTAGACCCGCTGGACTCTACGTCGCGTATCCTCGACCCGCTGATTGTGGGCAAGGAGCACTACGAAACCGCTCAGCGCGTGAAGCAGATTCTGCAGCGCAACAAGGAGCTTCAGGATATTATCTCTATCTTAGGTATGGATGAACTTTCGGACGAAGACCGTCTGACGGTGAACCGTGCCCGCCGCGTGCAGCGATTCCTTTCGCAGCCGTTTGCCGTGGCCGAGCAGTTTACGGGCGTGCCGGGCGTGATGGTTTCCATAGAAGACACCATCAATGGATTCAAGATGATTCTGGACGGCGAGGTAGACTATCTGCCTGAACAGGCTTTCCTGAACGTGGGTACCATTGAGGACGCCATCGAGAAGGGTAAGAAGCTGATGGAAGCGGCTAAGAGTTAATAAGTAAAAGTTAAAAGTTAAAAGCTGATAGCTTAATATGAAAGAACTTCATCTGGTTATCGTTTCACCCGAAAAGCTGGTTTACGAAGGTAAAGTGAGCCAGGTTACCTTTCCGGGAAGCGCAGGAAAATTTCAGGTCATGGCCGACCATGCCCCGATTATTTCCACACTCTCGGCCGGGGAAGTGAAATACGTGGCCGGACAGGAAACGCAATCCCTGCAAATCAAGGGGGATTCGTGGAAGTCAAGGAGAATCAGATTTCAGTCTGTGTGGAACTCTTGAGAGGAGCGAAGCAGGCGATGAACCGAATATGTTTTTGGCGGCTTTCCGGATGAAAAAACCGCACGATACTATGTTTTTGTTGACCGTTAAGAAGAAATTTATAAAAGAACTGACCGTGATTGGAATCGTGCTGACGACGCTCGTCGCCGTGGTATATCATCTGTTCATTCCCGACAGGTATTTCCTGTGGTTTCCGGCCATTCCGATATTCTTCTATCTTTTCGGCCTGTTTTACATAGAAATGTTCGCGTTCAACTATCGCGTGGGGCTGGAACGGATTGCGATGACGTATCTGGTGTGCAAGGTGCTGAAATTCATTGTCAGTGCCATGCTGCTGATGTTCTACGGATTTGTGATAGGACATGAAGTGGTGGCGTTCATGCTGACCTTCATCTTCTTCTACTTTGCGTTTCTGATATTCGAAACCCGTTTTTTCCTTCTTTTTGAAGCGAAACTCAAACTAAGAAAAAAAGCTAATGATGAAAAAAATACGGTACATAATCATCACGCTGTTACTGCTGATGGCGGTTCCGGCTGCGCTGACGAAGGCACAGGCCGCTGAGGGTGACATCGACGTGAACGAACTGGTGTTCGGACACATTGGCGATGCCTACCAGTGGCACATTGCGAAGTTCGGCGATGCGGAGGTAAGCATTCCGCTGCCGGTGATCGTGAAAAGCAGTACGGGCTGGCATGTGTTCTCGTCTGCCCGGCTGGAGGAAGGTCCTTACGAGGGACTGTACGTGGCCGAGGGTGGTGCCTACGACGGCAAAATCGTGGAACGCAATGCGGCCGGCGAGGAGGTGCGTCCGCTGGACATCTCCATCACGAAGAATGTGCTGGGCTTGTTTATCAACAGTGCGGTGCTGCTGGTCATCATGATGAGCTGCGTGCGCTGGTACAAGAAACATCCGCTGGAAGACGGGGCACCCAAGGGGGGCGTCGGCATGATTGAGGCCACGGTGCTTTCTATCTACAACGACGTGATTAAGGGCTGCATCGGCGAGAATTACCGCCGCTACGCGCCTTATCTGCTTACGGCGTTCTTCTTCGTGCTGGTGAACAACCTGATGGGGCTGATTCCTATCTTCCCCGGAGGTGCCAACGTGACGGGTAACATCGCCATTACGCTGGTGCTGGCTTTGTGTACGTTCGTGCTGACCAACGTGTATGGTACGAAGGCTTACTGGAAGGAAATCTTCTGGCCCGACGTGCCTACGTGGTTGAAGGCGCCGATTCCGATGATGCCGCTGATTGAATTCTTCGGTATCTTTACCAAACCGTTTGCACTGATGATCCGTTTGTTTGCCAACATCATGGCAGGACATGCGGCCGTGCTCAGTCTGGTGGCCATTATCTTCATCACGGTGAAGTCGGGTCCGGTTATCAACGGCTCGATGACGGTGGTGTCGGTGGCATTCAGCATTTTCATGAATGCGCTGGAAATTCTGGTGGCATTCATCCAGGCATACGTCTTCACGATGCTGTCGGTCGTGTTTATCGGTCTGTCGCAGGTGAAGGAACATGCCGAAAAATAATTGATTCAAAGAAAATTAAAGTATAACCTTTTAAAACAAGAAAATTATGTTATTGTCAGTTTTATTGCAGGCAGCTGCAGGTGTAGGTATTAGTAAGTTGGGCGCCGCTATTGGTGCAGGTATTGCAGTTTTGGGTGCCGGTATCGGTATCGGTAAAATTGGTAGCTCGGCCATGGAAGGTATCGCACGCCAGCCGGAAGCTTCAGGCGACTTGCGTATGAACATGATTATCGCTGCCGCTCTGGTAGAAGGTGTGGCACTGATTGCCATCGTGGTTTGTTTGTTGACTTTGTTCTTGTAAAAAAGTAAAACAATAAGTTATGGGATTATTAACTCCAGGATCCGGGGCTGCTGTTCTGGATGGGTCATCACCTTCGGAGTCGTGTTCTTCATCTTGGCGAAATACGGCTTCCCGGTGATTCTGAAGACGGTGGAGGACCGGAAAGCATACATTGACAATTCGCTCAAGGCGGCGCGTGAGGCCAACGAACAGCTGGCCAACGTGAAGGTGGAGGGTGAGAAAATCCTGGCACAGGCACGCGAAGAACAGCACCGCATTCTGAGTGAGGCTGCTGCTACGCGCGACCGCATCATCAAGGACGCTCAGGAGAAGGCCTTCGCCGAAGGCAACCGCCTGATGGAGGAGATGAAGAAGCAGATTGAAACGGAAAAGGAAAGTGCCATCCGTGACATCCGCCGCCAGGTAGCCGTGTTGTCAGTGGGCATTGCAGAGAAGATTATGCGCAACAAGCTGGCCGATGAAAAGGAACAGGCTGCGCTGATTGACCGTCTGCTGGATGAAATGATTGAAACTTCTAAAAAATAACGTGTCATGAATACAGGAGTCGTTTCAAGACGTTTCGCGAAGGCACTGCTGGCATACGCGAAGGGTGAAGGGCTGGAAGACAAGGTGTACAAGGAGGTGAAGACACTGGCTGCACACTTTGCCGAAGTGCCCGGCCTGCGGCGTGCCGTGGAAAATCCGGTGCTGGAGAGAAGCAAGAAGCTGGAGCTGCTTTGCGAGGCTTCGGGTGGAAAGGACGTGAGCCAGGTGATGACGCGTTTTCTCAGCCTGGTGCTGGAAGACAGAAGGGAGAAGTTCTTGCAGTTCATGATGTGGTCGTACATCGACCTGTATCAGGAAGACAAGCACATCCTCATCGGAAAGCTTACCACTGCCGTCAGTTCGCCCAAGCTCGTGGCACACTTGCAGAAACTGGCTTCCGAGAAGACGCACGGTGAGGTAATCTTGGAAGAGAAGGTGGACAAAAGCCTGATCGGAGGATACATCATCGAACTGGGTGGCTTCCGCCTGGACTCCAGTGTGGCGAACCAGTTGAAGCGCGTGAAACAGCAGTTTATCGCGAAAAACAGGAGAATAGTGTAAACAATGAAGAATGAATAATGAAGAATGAATAATGAATAATGAAAAACGATTCCTATTATTCACTGTTCATTATTAATTATTAATTAAAAAGAATTATGCCAGAAAATACAATAAAACCCAGCGAAGTTTCAGAGGTGTTGCTCCAACAGTTGAAGGGGATTGACAACTCGCTGAAATTCGACGAAGTGGGTACCGTGCTTCAGGTGAGCGACGGTGTGGCCCGTATTTACGGTTTGCGTAATGCGGAAGCCAACGAGTTGCTGCAGTTTGAAAACGGTATCATGGGAACGGTGATGAATCTGGAGGAGGACAATGTGGGAGCGGTGCTCTTGGGTCCGACCGACCAGATTAAGGAGGGGATGATTGTGAAGCGTACCAAGCACATTGCTTCCATCAACGTGGGAGAATCGATGCTGGGACGTGTAATCGACCCTCTGGGTGTGCCCTTGGACGGGCGCGGCGAAATTGGCGGAGAGCTGTGCGAGATGCCGCTGGAGCGTAAGGCACCGGGGGTTATCTTCCGTCAGCTGGTAACGGAACCGCTGCAGACGGGACTGAAGGCTATCGATGCCATGATTCCTATCGGCCGCGGACAGCGTGAGTTGATTATCGGTGACCGTCAGACAGGTAAGACGGCCATCGCCATCGATACCATCATCAACCAGCGTGCCAACTACGAGGCAGGAAATCCGGTGTACTGTATCTACGTGGCCATCGGTCAGAAAGGTTCTACCGTGGCCAGTATCGTGAATGCATTGCGTGAGAAGGGGGCGATGGACTATACCATCGTGGTGGCTGCTACGGCTTCCGACCCGGCTGCCATGCAGTATTTCGCTCCGTTTGCCGGAGCTGCCATCGGCGAGTACTTCCGTGATACCGGCCGTCATGCACTGGTGGTGTACGATGACTTGTCAAAACAGGCTGTGGCTTACCGTGAGGTATCACTGATTCTGCGTCGTCCGTCAGGACGTGAGGCTTATCCAGGTGATATCTTCTACCTGCACTCTCGTTTGCTGGAACGTGCGGCGAAGATTATCAACCAGCAGGAAGTGGCCGAACAGATGAACGACCTGCCAGCCAGCCTGAAGGGTAAGGTAAAGGCCGGAGGTTCACTGACCGCCCTGCCGATTATCGAAACACAGGCCGGCGACGTGTCTGCCTACATTCCGACCAACGTCATTTCCATTACCGATGGTCAGATCTTCCTGGAAACCGACTTGTTCAACCAGGGCTTCCGTCCGGCTATCAACGTGGGTATCTCTGTATCGCGTGTAGGTGGTAGCGCCCAGATAAAGAGTATGAAGAAAGTGGCCGGTACGCTGAAGATTGACCAGGCACAGTATCGTGAACTGGAGGCCTTCTCGAAGTTCAGCAGCGACATGGACTCTGTGACTGCCATGGCCATCGACCGTGGACGTAAGAACAACCAGCTGCTGATTCAGCCGCAGTACTCACCGATGCCGGTAGGCGAACAGGTGGCCATTCTGTACTGTGGTACGCACGGACTGATGCGCGACATTCCTATCTCGAAGGTACGTGCCTTCCAGGATGCGTTCTTGACTTACCTGCGTGCCAACCATCAGAAGGATGTGCTCGACGTGCTGGCTTCCGGAAAGATTACCGACGAAATTACGTCGCTCATTGAAAAACTGGCCGCAGACGCAGCCGAACAATTTAAAGCATAAATCCCATGGCATCACTGAAAGAAGTTAAAGGAAGAATCAACTCAATCCACGGCACGCTGAAGATTACTTCGGCGATGAAGATGGTGGCGTCTTCCAAGCTGCACAAGGCGCAGGAGGCCATTGAAAATATGCTTCCCTACGAACGCCGGTTGCACCGCATGCTCAGTAATTTCCTGGGCGCGGAGCTGAGCGTGGAATCGCCTTTTGCAGTGAAACGTGAAGTGAAGAAAGTGGCCGTGGTGGTGTTTGCCTCCAACAGCAGTCTGTGCGGCGGATTCAATGCCAATGTAATCCGTCACCTGAACGAGGTGGTGGCAGAGTATGAGCCGAAGGTGGGCCGTGAGAACATCCTGATTTATCCGGTGGGCCGTAAGGTGGCCGATGCGGTGAAGAAGATGGAAGGACTGACGGCGGCCGGCGATTATCAGCACATGAGCGGAAAAACCGAACTATCAGGAGGCGGCCGACCTGGCTGCCGAGCTGATGACGCGGTTTGCCAGCGGTGAGATTCAGCAGGTGGAGCTGCTCTACAACCACTTCAAGTCGACCTCTACGCAGGTATTGACGCGGGAGACTTATCTGCCGCTCGACCTGAGTGCCGGTCATACGGACGAGAAGGGAGAGGAGCAGGAAGCCATGCAGGCCGATTACCTCATCGAACCGTCGCCGGAACAGGTGATGGAGGAGTTGCTGCCCAAGGTGCTCCGCATGAAGATGTACACCGTGCTGCTTGACTCTACGGCTTCGGAACATGCCGCGCGCACCATGGCTATGCAGATTGCCACGGACAATGCAAACGACCTGATTCAGGAACTGACCTTGATTTACAACAAGAGCCGCCAGCAGGCGATTACCAACGAGTTGCTGGACATCGTGGGCGGCAGCATGAGCTGACCCCACGGGCGGAACTCTTGTGTTCATTGCATAAAAAAACGTATCGCTGTTCTCACGGCAGGATACGTTTTTTTGAACGAATAAACTAAAAAATTAATTATCTTAAAAAAGAAAACATGAAATTCTTTGGTGATTTATTTCTAATAACAAACTGATTTCGTGTTTTGTTCGCTTTATCTGTCGGTTTTTCTTTACTGATTTTTTAATAACTATAAAAGCATACAGCCGCACCGTCGAGCAGGCATTCCATTCGTCCTTCTCCCAGGCGGATATTGTCCATGTAGGAGTAGTCGCCCCAGCCGTAGTTCAACCGGATGCTGGTGTAGAAAGCGTCGTACCAGTCCCACGTAAAGGTGTAGGTATATTCCTCCCAACGTCCGCGGGCATCCTGAATGCGGATAAAGTCTTCACCGGTTCCGTTGGTATAAAAACGCAGCACCTGAAAGTGGTGCAAGCCGTAGTCGTCGTACCAGTCGTCCTGCCAGTCGTAGCTGCAGAGATACGCTGTGCGTTCACGATATTCCAGGGTGTTGTTCCCTAATTCCATTTCCACGTTACACGACGGGAAGGCGAGTGTCAGTGCGACTAGCATCGCCATATACATGAATTTTTTTACCCTTGTTCTCATAACTCTTTGTGTGTTTGTTTTCCTCTATGTGACAAAGGTATCCGGAAAAAAATCATACAAACGAATGATTTTTCCTATTCCTGTGGGGGAATTTCCCTATCGGAGGTAGGGAAATGCATCGGTCTGCGGGGTGGCAGATGGTGTATCGCCTTTGTGGCTGGACGGGAATGCCGGTGTATTTAACGCAAAACGTCCTTGCGTTCGGATTGAAACACAAGGACGTTGTATGGAAAATTTCTTTACGTTATGAATGAAACGCAAGGACGTTTTTTCAGGATTTCTGGAGAAGTACCGTCAGTGCATCGCGCCAGTCTTCACCGTTGCGTGGGCAGTAGGTTTGGAAACCCAGCTGGCGGGCTGCCTGTACGTTGCCTGCCCCGTCGTCAATGAAGAGCGATTCTGACGGAAGAATGTCGGTATCGGCTATCAGGAAGTCAAAAATCTGCCGGTCGGGCTTGGTCACTCCAATCTGGTAGGAGAGGTACAGCTTGTCAAAATAGTCGCTGAGCGGTTTCCCCTTTGACGAGAATGCCGGACTGCAGGCCCAGTCCATCACGTAGGGATTGGTGTTGCTCAGCACGAAGAGCTTGTAGCGCTTGCGCAGCTCCTTCAGGCAGTCGAGCAGACGCTCGTCCAGTCCGGTGAAGTAGCCCAGCCATGCCTGGCGTGTCTCCTCCCAGCTGGGTGTGCGTCCGCCGCACAACTGTCCCAGTTTCACCTGGAACTCATCGGGCGTAATTTTTCCTTCTTCCAGTTCCTGGAAAATCCCCGTCTGGTGATATTTGTCCAGGCGCTGGTCGGCATCGGCCACCCCTAACTGGCGGAACGCTTCCACCGCCTGTTCGCGGCTGATAGGGGCGATGACCCCTCCGAAATCAAAAATCAGGTTTTTTATCATATATTGTTTTTATTTTCTCAGCATCAGGTTCTTGAACGGGGCAGGATAGGGAGTCTCAAATTCCATCCGTTCGCCCGTAAGCGGGTGGTAGAAGCACAGCTTGAAGGCGTGGAGTGCCAGACGTCCGAGCGGGTCGGTTTCGCAGCCGTAACGCGCATCACCCACCACCGGATGGCCGAGCGACTGCATGTGCACGCGAATCTGGTTCTTGCGTCCCGTTTCCAGTTGCAGCTCCATGAGCGAATAGCCGTTGGCCCGCTTGATGGTGCGGTAGTGCGTGATGGAGAGCTTGCCTCCGTCGTCTACCGGCGAGGAGCTGACGTACAGCTTGCGGTCGGTAAGCCAGGAGCGTACGGTGCCCTGGTCTTTCTCCATGTCGCCCATGACGATGGACACGTAGCGGCGGTCGTACACGATGTCGTGCCAGTTGTCGCGGAGCGTGTGCTGCGTCTTTTCATCCTTGGCATACATCATGATGCCCGAGGTTTCGCGGTCCAGACGGTGCACCACGAAGATGCGGTTGTTGCGGTGCGTGCGCTTCACGTACTCATTCAGAATGTGCTGTGCGGTACGTTCCTTCTGGTGGTCGGTAGCCACGGACAGCAGTCCTTCCTTCTTCTCCACCACGATGAGATAGGCATCCTCGTAGAGAATCTTCAGCATGGGGTGGCGGAACTCGTGCTTGTTCTTTTCACGGCTCACCTGCACCTTCATGCCCGGTTTCAGAGGGAAGTTGTACTGCGTCTGGATGTTGTTGTCCACCAGCACCACGCGGTTGGCCAGCAAGGCTTTTACGCGCGTGCGGCTGATGCCGTCCATCTTCTTCATAAGGAACTCCATCAGTTCCGCCGGTTCATTGACCGGATAGATTGTATATTTGGCTGCGGCACGCGGGATAGGGCGTCGGCCGTTGTTGCCAGAGTTGTTTCTTGCCACTTTGTTGCGTCAGTTAAAAGTTAGAAGATAGGGGAGAGTGTTTAGCGTCTTTCCAGTTGCACGACATTTTCCACGTGATGCGTGTGAGGGAACATGTCGACAGGCTGTACGGCAGTCACCTTGTACTTGCCGTCGAGCAGCTGGAGGTCGCGTGCCTGTGTGGCCGGGTTGCAGCTCACGTAGACGATGCGTTTCGGCTCGGCAGCCAGAATCACGTCGATTACGTCATTGTGCATACCAGCGCGGGGAGGGTCGGTGATGATGACATCCGGACGTCCGTGCTCCGCAATGAAGTCGTTGGTAAGGGATGTCCTTCATGTCGCCCGCATAGAACAGCGTGTTGTCGATACCGTTCAGGGCCGAGTTCACCTTGGCATCCTCGATGGCTTCGGGCACATATTCGATGCCCACCACCTTGCGTGCCTGGCGTGCCACGAAGTTGGCGATGGTACCCGTACCCGTGTAGAGGTCGTACACCAGCTCGTTGCCCGTAAGTCCGGCAACCTCGCGTGCCACCTTATATAAATTATAGGCCTGTTCAGAGTTCGTCTGGTAGAACGATTTCGGTCCCACCTTGAAGCGCAGTCCCTCCATCTCCTCGAAGATGTGGTCGTTGCCCTTGAACACCTCCACGTCGAGGTCGCCGATGGTATCGTTGCACTTGTTGTTGATGACATACATCAGCGAAGTAATCTGCGGGAAGCTGTCGGCCATGAACTGCAGAATCTCTTCCATCTTGCGGCGGCCTTCGTCGTCGGTCACCTTGCACTGCAGCACCACCATCAGTTCGCCCGTAGACGAGGTACGGATCATGATGTTACGAAGAAGGCCTTCCTGCGTGCGCAAGTCGAAGAACGGGAAGTTGTGCGCGTAGGCATAGTCGCGTACGGCATTGCGAATTTGGTTGGAAATGTCGTCCTGCAACCAGCACTTGTCGATGGCCAGCACCTTGTCGAACGCCCCCGGAATATGGAATCCCACGGCATTCATCTGGTCGTATTTCACATCCTGCTTCACCTCCTCTTCCGTAAGCCAGCGCTTATTGGAGAATGTAAACTCCAGCTTGTTACGGTAAAAGCGGGTCTTTTCCGAGCCTAAGATAGGACGGAATTCCGGCAGTTCCACCTTCCCGATGCGGGTGAGGTTGTCGAACACTTGTTTCTGCTTGTACTTGAGCTGTTCCTCGTAGAAAGACATTGCCATTTGCATCCTCCGCACACTCCGAAGTGACTGCAGAACGGCTCCGTGCGCAGGGGTGATTTCTCATGGAACTTTACCGCCACCGCTTCGGCGTAATGGTTCTTCTTGCGCTTCACCTGTAAATCGACTACGTCGCCCGGCACTACTACGGGACAAATATTACCAACTCGTTCACTTTAGCCACGGCTTTTCCTTCTGCGGCTACGTCTGTTA
>ENA-OQHF01001451-OQHF01001451.1-human-gut-metagenome-genome-assembly--contig:-NODE-1451-length-13060-cov-5.482255_pt1 | contig 13060 bp, 11 predicted proteins | sample MGYA00242559_ERZ504709 | MGnify/ENA primary metagenome ERZ504709 (study PRJEB26092, sample SAMD00036203) | human gut metagenome | host: Homo sapiens | study: EMG produced TPA metagenomics assembly of... | reverse complement strand
TGGAAGTACGGTAACGTATGGAGCTGACTGTTACTAATCGGTCGAGGCTTTAACCAAAGAAGGCTGAAGTGTAAGAGATGTAGAAAGATTCTTGTATGTTGTTTTGAAGGTATATCCTTTATATATAAGGCCCGGTGGCTCAGCTGGTTAGAGCGCCGCCCTGTCACGGCGGAGGTCGTGGGTTCGATTCCCATCCGGGTCGCTTTATTTTTTGAATATTTGGGATCATAGCTCAGCTGGGAGAGCATCTGCCTTACAAGCAGAGGGTCATAGGTTCGAGTCCTATTGGTCCCACTTTTTAATTTAATAACTATGCCGTTGTGGCTCAATTGGCAGAGCAGCTGATTTGTAATCAGCAGGTTACCGGTTCAAGTCCGGTCAACGGCTTCACACCTGGTCATAATTATGTTATGATTTAGGTGTTTAAAATATATATGGTTGGATTCCCGAGTGGCCAAAGGGGGCAGACTGTAAATCTGTTGGCACCGCCTTCGAAGGTTCGAATCCTTCTCCAACCACTTAATTTTTATCGCGGGATGGAGCAGTCTGGTAGCTCGTCGGGCTCATAACCCGAAGGTCGTTGGTTCAAATCCGGCTCCCGCAATTTTTTATTTTAATAATTAGTATGCCCAGATAGCTCAGTCGGTAGAGCAGAGGACTGAAAATCCTCGTGTCGCTGGTTCGATTCCGGCTCTGGGCATCTTTTTTATTTTATAAAGAAATTCAAAGAGTTAACTTTCAGAAAGAATGAAAAAACCGAAAGTTGACTCTTTTTTTTAATTCCTATTCAATAGGAATTAAGTATGATATAATAAAAATGAAAAAATATGTTTACAAAGGGATAAAAAATGACATCAATTTATAATAAGTTGAAACAACTACAATACAAAGAAGATTATCCTTTTCACATGCCAGGACATAAAAGAAATTTAAAGATCGATCCATTATTAGATGCAATTTCCCAAATTGATATTACAGAGATCACAGGATTTGATGATCTTCACCATCCAGAAGAAATGATTAGAGAATTGATGGATGATTTAAAACAGATTTATGGAACAAAAGAGAGTTATCTACTGGTAAACAGCAGTACTGCGGGGAATTTAGCTGCAATAGCTGCATTGTGTAATATTGGAGATAAGATACTGGTTGCGAGAAACTGTCATAAGTCAGTCTATCACGCGATAGAATTGTTGGGACTTGATCCAATCTATATTTATCCAGAGATTGATGAATATGGAATCTGTAAAGGCATTACGAAGGAACAGATAGAAAATATCATAACAAAAGAAACTTCAATTAAGGCAATGGTCCTTGTTTCACCAACATATGAAGGAAGAGTATCAGATATCGAAGGAATATCAGATGTTCTGCATCGAAATAATATACCATTGATCGTAGATGAAGCTCATGGGGCTCATTTTATTTATCATGAGGCATTTCCAGAGAGTGCAGCAAATAGCGGAGCAGACATTGTGATACAAAGTCTGCACAAGACATTGCCCGCATTTACGCAAACGGGATTACTTCATTTGTGCACAGATTGTGTCACAAGAGAAATGATGCAAAAGAAATTGTCAATATTTCAGAGCAGCAGCCCATCCTATGTGTTGATAGCATCAATTGAACAATGTATCCACATATGTAATGAAAATCGTGGATATTTTCAACAATACTACGAGAAATTGTGGATACTACGTGAAAAACTAGAAGAATTAAAATATATCAAACTAGTACCAACGGATGATATTGGAAAACTTGTGTTTTCGGTAAAAGACACAACAATATCTGGAGAAGAACTATTTGAGATTTTAAGAGACAACTATCATTTAGAGATGGAAATGTCAGAACTTTATTATGTGATCGCAATGACAAGTGTGTGCGATACACAAGAAGGGTACGATAGATTGTATCAGGCATTAAAAGAGATCGACAGTGAGATTACAAAAAAGAATACAGAGTATTTATTTTTGGAAAATGATTTTCATCAAAATAAAAAGATGTTAAAACCAGAAGAAGCTGCAACAAAAGATCGAATACAGATTGATTATGATGATGCAAAAGATGAGATTGCAGCGGAATTTATTTTTTTGTATCCACCAGGAATTCCACTTGTTGTGCCTGGAGAAGTGATCGATAAGTATGTGATCGATAAGATCAGACAGTATGAGCAATATAATATGAAAGTGATAGGACTGGATGATCATAAAATATATATAATAAATAGATGAGAGGATATAAATATGGGATTATTTTTGACCGTTGAAGGACCAGATGGAGCTGGAAAAACAACACAAATAGAATTACTAAGAGACTACTTATCTGACAAAGGTTATGATATAATAGTATGTAGAGAACCTGGCGGAACACCGATCAGTGAGGCTGTAAGAAATGTGATCCTTAACAAAGAATTTACTGAGATGGGACATATGACGGAATTACTGCTTTATGCAGCTGCCAGAGCTCAATTGATCGAAGAAGTCATTCGTCCGGCATTAGAAGATGGAAAGATCGTAATCTGTGATCGATTTGTGGAATCATCTGCAGTCTATCAGGGAATTGCCAGAGGAATGGGAATTGATCTTGTTTACAAAGTAAATCAATTTGCAATCGGAGATACGATGCCAGATCTGACGATTATGATCGATCTGGATGCAGAAGCTGGTATTTCAAGAAAGAAAAAACAGGCAGAGCTGGACCGAATGGAAAGCGAGACAATTGATTTTCATAAGAAGGTTGTTGAAGGATACAGACAACTTGCGAGCCTGCATCCAGATAGAATCTATACTGTTGACGGAAGTCTGACGATCGAAGAGATTCATCAGCAGATCATTTCACAGGTCAACAAAAAATTTCATGGTAAAGGGTGATGTAGTATGAAGAGTTTTGATGCAATTATAGGACATAAAAAAATAATTTCTCATTTTGAAGAAGCAATCAAGACGGGAAAAGTTTCCCATGCCTATTTATTAAGTGGCGAAGATGGAAGCGGAAAGATGATGATCGCAAAGGCAGTTGCGAAGGCACTTCTGTGCGAACACAAAGATGGATGTGGAGAATGTGCAGCATGTAAGCAGGTGGATTCATTAAATCATCCAGATGTCATTTATATTACTCATGAAAAGTATGAAATCAGAGTTGATGATATTCGAAAAGGGATCAATGAGACGATTGATATTAAACCGTATAGCGGAGATTATAAGATTTACATCATTGATGATGCGGATAGAATGAATGCAGGAGCGCAGAATGCCTTATTAAAGACATTAGAAGAACCACCTGCATATGCAGTGATCCTTCTATTAACAAACAATAAGGATAGATTGTTAGATACGATCCTCTCAAGATGTGTGTCCATGACATTAGGAAGTGTCAGAGAAAGCGAAATTGAAGATTATCTAAAAGCCAATACAGGGGCAAGTCATGCAGATATCGCATTTGCAGCAGCATTTTCACTTGGGAATATTGGACGTGCATTGCATGTACTGGATACAGAAGAATTTAAAGATATGCTGAATGATACAATGAATGTGATCACTCATATGAAGAGTATGGAGATTTATGAAGTTGTATCGTATGCGAAGAGTCTGACAAAATATAAGAATGAGATTTATGATTTCCTTGATATCATTATGGTATGGTATCGAGATATGTTGATTCTTAAGACAACAGGGTCTTTAAATCAACTTGTATTTAAAGATAAATACCGTCAGCTAAAAGATCAGGAGATTTATATTTCATTTGAGGGAATCAGTCATATTCTTGATGAAGTAGAAAAGGCTAGAAGGCGACTGATCGCGAATGTTAATTTTGAAGTGGCAATCGAAATGCTGCTTGTGACGATAAAGGAGAATGGTAAAGTATGGTAGAAGTAATTGGAGTGCGATTTCGTACTGCAGGAAAGATATATTTCTTTAATCCAAAGGAATTTCAGGTAAAGTCAGGAGACCACGTGATCGTGGAAACTGCCAGAGGAATTGAATTTGGATCAGTCGTTTCTGAGAGAAGACAGGTAAAAGAAAAATGCATCGGAGATGAATTAAAACCTGTTTTAAGAATCGCAACCAAAGAAGATGAAGAAAGGGCAGCGAAGAATAGAGAGAAAGAAAAAGAAGCATATAAGATCTGCCTTGATAAGATCAAGGAGCATGAGCTTGATATGAAGCTTGTATCAACAGAATTATACATTTGATAATAATAAAGTATATTTATTTACGGCAGATGGACGAGTTGATTTTCGTGAACTTGTAAAGGATCTGGCAGCAGTGTTCAGGACAAGAATTGAATTACGACAGATCGGCGTCAGAGATGAAGCCAAGATGCTTGGTGGTATGGGAATCTGTGGAAGAAAATTATGCTGTAATACATTTTTATCTGAGTTTGCACCTGTTTCTATCAAGATGGCCAAAGAGCAGAATCTGTCACTGAATCCGACAAAGATTTCAGGGGTCTGCGGAAGATTGATGTGCTGTCTTAAGAATGAACAGGAAACATATGAGTATTTAAACAGTAAGCTTCCAAATGTTGGTGAGAAATTAAAGACAAAAGATGGCGTAGTTGGAGAAGTTCAGAGAGTAGATGTACTTCGACAGAAGGTAAAACTGATCGTGGAAGATGAGAATGGAGATAAAGAAATCCAGGAATATAAGATTGATGATCTTCTGATGAGAAAGAAAAAGCCACAAGGATGTCAGGGGTGCAGCAAAGGATGCAATAATAAGAATCAAGGATGTAATAAAGGACATGGAAAGAGAAAGAATTGATGATCTTGGGATCAATGGTTATCAGATCATCCAGAAAGAACAGGGATTTTGTTTTGGAATGGATGCGGTTCTTTTATCAGATTTTGCACAAGTTAAGAATGGTGGGAGAGTTCTAGACCTCGGTACGGGGACTGGAATCCTCCCAATTTTGATGGAGGCAAAGACGAAGGCTGTTCATCTTACAGGGCTTGAAATACAGCCAGAGATGGCGGAGATGGCGGCAAGAAGTGTCAAATTAAATCATTTAGAAGATAAGATAGAGATCGTAGAGGGTGATATCAAAGAGGCTTCTGCGATTTTTTCGCATGATAGTTTTGACACGATCACATCAAATCCACCATATATGATCGGACAGCATGGACTTAAGAATCCGTCGGAGACGAAAGCAATCGCAAGACATGAGATACTTTGTACATTTGCGGATATCACGGCAGCAGCTAAAAAGCTTTTAAAGAATAAAGGAAAGCTGTTTCTGGTACACAGAACATTCAGATTGTCAGAGATTTTATGCCAGCTGTCTAAGGATGGATTAGAGCCAAAAAGAATCCGTTTTGTGCATCCATACATTGATAAAGAACCGAATATATTTTTATTAGAAGCAGTAAAAGGCGGAAAGTCAAGAATGACAGTTGAGCCTCCATTGATCGTTTATCAAAAAGAAGGAAAATACACAGAAGAAATTTATAAGATTTATGGAATGAATCTGGAGGAATAAGCATGAGTGGAACATTATATTTGTGTGCGACACCGATTGGTAATCTGGAAGACATTACTTTTCGTGTGATAAACACATTAAAAGAAGTTGATCTGATCGCAGCGGAAGACACAAGGCACAGTATCAAATTATTAAATCATTTTGAAATTAAGACAAAGATGACAAGCTATCATGAGTATAATCGTGTGGAGAAAGCAAAAGTTCTTGTAAAGCAGTTGCAGGAAGGAAAAGATATCGCACTCATTACAGATGCTGGGACACCGGGAATTTCAGATCCAGGAGAAGAATTGGTAAGACAGTGCCATGAAGCAGGAATCACAGTTACTGCATTACCGGGAGCATGTGCGTTGATCAATGCACTGATCATCTCTGGGCAGCCAACAAGAAGATTTTGTTTTGAAGCATTTCTTCCATCAGATAAAAAAGAAAGAAAACAGATTCTTGATTCTCTGGAAAATGAGACAAGATCTATTATCATTTATGAAGCACCACATCGTTTAGTAAGGACTTTGGAAGAACTACATGAAGTGCTCGGAGACAGATCCATGACATTATGCAGAGAACTCACAAAGAAGCATGAGAGCGTTTTTAAATCAACGCTTGGGGAAATCCTTGCCTATCATAGAGAAAATCCACCAAAAGGCGAATGTGTGATGATCATAGAAGGAAAATCATTTCAAGAATTAAAAGAACAGAGTCAGGAAGAATTTCTAAAGATTCCATTGTCAGAGCATATGAACCGTTATATGGATCAGGGATATTCAAAGAAAGAAGCGATGAAACTGGTAGCCAAAGATCGAGGTGTTGGTAAGAGAGAGATTTATCAGCAGTTGTTGGAAGAGGAATAAAAATATATCAACAAAAAAGGTATGGGAAAATAATATCAATTCCCATACCTTTTGTTTGTCTTTATTGAAATGATCCCAAAAATTACGCTTCAGTAATTTCGAATCCAGCAAGTTTAGCTAATTCAATGATAGATTTTCTTGAGACTTTCTTTCCTTTGTAGTCAATCAGATCATCCATATCTTCTCCAGTAAAAATATCTGCAGGATTATATTTCTTTAAAATAATCTTATCGTCATCTACAAATATTTCAAGAGGATCGCGTTCGTTCACATCAAAGTTACGACGTAATTCGATCGGTAAAGTAATTCTTCCAAGTTCGTCAAGCCTTCTTACAATGCCTGTACTTTTCATGTGTAAACCTCCTTAATGTCTTACAATCATTTTATATCTTAAACCATAGCATACCAAAATCTGGTTGTCAATTCATTTGTTTACTTATAAACTAGAGAATAAATAAGTATAATTAACAGATTTCAGCACCTGCTGGCATATCTTTATCTGGTGTTACAAGAGCTAATTCACCCTTATCATTTTCAGCACAAAGTAACATTCCTTCAGAGAGAACTCCTGCTAATTTGGCTGGTTTTAAGTTCACAAGTACCATAACTTTCTTACCGACCATATCTTCTGGTTTATAATAAGCTTTGATACCAGAAACAATCTGTTTTACCTGGCTTCCAATCTTAACCTGAGAGCAAAGAAGTTTCTTGGATTTCTTCACTTCTTCACAGGCAATGATCTCACCAACCTGGAACTGCATCTTAGTGAAATCATCAAAAGTGATCTCATCTTTTGGTTCAATGTCGATGACAGTATCTTCTTCTACAGCAGCGTTTGCAGCTTTGACAGAAGCAGCCTGTTTCTCCATTAAGACTTTGGCTTTTTCCATAACTTCTTTCTCATCTAATCTTGCAAATAAGATCTGAGGTTTTTCAGTTACTTTTGTACCACTCTTGTAGTTTCCGAATGTTGCAAGGTTATCAAATTCAACCATAGATGTATTTAACTGAGCAAAGATCTTCTCAGATGTCTCAGGCATATATGGTGATAATAAAGATGCACCAATTGTGATTCCTTCAACAAGGTTGTATAAAACAGTAGCCAGACGGTCTTTTGAAGCTTCGTCTTTTGCTAATACCCAAGGCATAGTCTCATCAATATAACGGTTGCAGCGACGGAATAAGTTAAAGATCTCAGTCATTGAATCTGCAACACGAAGGTCAGCCATCTTCTCAGCAACTTTATCTCTTGTACCTGTCACAACGGCTTTCAGATCATCATCATAATCTCCTACAACACCCTTGTCTTCTACGATTCCTCCAAAATATTTGTTGGACATAGAAATCGTACGGTTTACAAGGTTACCAAGAATATTTGCAAGGTCAGAGTTCATACGCTCGATCATCAATTCCCATGAGATCACACCATCACGTTCGAAAGGCATTTCATGAAGAACGAAATAACGCACTGCGTCAACTCCGAAGAAGTCAACCAGATCATCTGCGTATAAAACGTTACCTTTGGATTTACTCATCTTACCATCGCCCTGAAGCAGCCAAGGATGTCCAAATACCTGTTTAGGAAGTGGAAGATCTAGTGCCATCAGGATGATTGGCCAGTAAATTGTATGAAAACGGATGATATCTTTACCGATCAGGTGAAGATCTGCAGGCCAGAACTTGTTAAACTTGTCTGAACTGTTTCCATCACAGTCATAACCGATACCTGTGATATAGTTTGTTAATGCATCTAACCATACATAAACGATGTGTCCTTCATCAAAGTCAACTGGGATTCCCCATGAAAATGATGTTCTTGAAACACACAGATCCTGAAGTCCAGGAAGAAGGAAGTTGTTCATCATCTCATTCTTACGAGATTCTGGCTGAATAAATTCAGGATGTGTATTGATGTGTTCGATCAGACGGTCTGCATATTTGCTTAATTTTAAGAAATAAGCTTCTTCTTTTGCAGGTTGTACTGGACGTCCGCAGTCAGGACATTTACCATCTACTAACTGGCTCTCTGTGAAGAAAGATTCACAAGGTGTACAGTATAAACCTTCGTATTCACCTTTGTAGATATCTCCCTGTTCATATAATTTTTTAAAAATCTTCTGAACCTGTTTCTCGTGATCTTCATCAGTTGTTCTGATAAAACGGTCATAAGAAGTGTTCATAAGATCCCAGATTCTCTTGATTTCTCCGGCAACATCATCAACGAATTCTTTTGGTGTTACCCCTTTTTCTTCTGCTTTTAATTCTACTTTCTGGCCATGTTCGTCAGTTCCTGTCTGGAAAAATACGTCATAGCCTTCCATTCTTTTATATCGAGCAATACTGTCTGCCAGGATGATCTCATATGTGTTACCAATATGAGGTTTTCCGGAAGTATAAGTAATTGCAGTCGTAATATAATATGGTTTCTTACTCATAATGATCCTCCGATTTTCTGTTTCTATCCTTATAATTATAGTACATCTTGTGCGGATAGTCTATTTTTTTTCTTTAAAAAATAAGATATTAACAAGTGTTTATTTGGAGGTAGAAATGGAATTTGCAGGGAGATTGAAAAAGATCAGAATAAAGTTGATCATGATTGGAATTTGTCTGATATTTCTAGGAGGATATAGTCTGATCCAAGAATGGAAAGATCAAAAAAAGAATACAACAAAAAAAGTATTTGATCAGTATACGGATGCGTTTTTTAAAGAAAATATATCAACAAATGAGATCACGATGCATTTCTTTTTAGAAAATCCAGAAAAATATAGATTAGAACAACCAAAAAATCTTTATCCATCCATGAATCAGGGAAGTGTCTTGAATGAAAAAATTAAAATTTCAAAAGAAATTGAGAAGTTAAAAAAATTTAAACAAAAGGAATTGACGAAAAAAACAGCAAAAATACATATAATGGTTTTGATGGATTATTTAAGAAGACAGAAAAATCTTTCGATGTATCCGTATTATGAAAGAATCCTTGGGAAAACATCTGGGCAGCAGGCACAGATTCTTCTGACATTAAGTGAATATCGTCTGAAAAATGAGAAAGATATCAAAAGCTATTTTCAATTATTGGAGGGACTGGATGGATATTTTGATTCACTGATCGAATACAGCAAGGAACAGGTAAAGAGAAATTTATTCCTATCTGATCAGTCTTTAAAAGAAGTATTGCAGCAGATTCAGAATGTCATAAAGCAAAAAGAAAACAATATGTTGGTTGCAACATTTAATTTAAGAATTGCAGATATTAAAGGAATTAATGCAGCTCAGAAAAAGAAATACTGCAGAGAAAATAAGAAATTGATCGGTACAAAGGTGCTGCCTGCTTATGAAAAATTATATTCCCATTTGCAGGCATTAAATGGAAATGGGAAAAATGAAAATGGTCTGTATTATTATAAAAATGGAAAAGAATATTATAAAGTATTGGTTGCACAGAAAACAGGATCAGATAAAACGATAGAAGAAATGATCGAAATCAGTGATCGATCCATTGAAAAATGCCTTCGAAAACTTATAAAATTGCAAAAAAAGTATCCAAATAGCATAAATGAATATAGAAATCATAAAAAAAATTATAAAAATTGTGCAAAATCCACAAAATATACTTAACAAACTAAGGCAAAAGATGATAAAATATTATCCAAAGGCACCAAAAGTTAGCTGTAAAATAAAATATGTGCACAAAACCATGGAAGAATATACCAGTCCTGCGTTCTATATGGTACCAGAGATTGATTCTTACAAGGAGAATGTAATTTACATTAATAAGGCACAGACTGCAGAGTTATATCCAACTTTGGCACATGAAGGATACCCAGGACATTTATACCAGAATGTATATTATGCGGCAAGGAACGATGATCCAGTGCGTTATCTGCTTGATTATCCTGGATATTCAGAAGGATATGCAACCTATGTAGAAGTTTTTAGTTACAGTATGATGGATGCTGAAGGATATGGCGATATTTATCAACAGATGAATATGGAGATGTACGAGTACAATCTGGCACTTTGTTCAAGAGTTGATCTTGGAGTTCATTATGAAGGATGGAAGAAGAAAGATGTCAGGGCGTATTTAAGATCATTTGGAATGGATGATTCTCAGGCAGATGAATTATTTCAGATGATTATCGAGAATCCTGCAAATTATTTATCTTATTATATCGGTTATCAGGAGTTTCATGAGCTTTTGACTGATTATAAGAAAATGGCAGGGAATAAATACAGCTTAAAAGCGTACCACACAGAGATTTTAGATGCAGGCCCATGTAGTTTTGACATTTTGAGAAGACGCATCGAAAGCAACCTATGAATGGAGGAGTAACTTATGTCAACAAAAGCTTATTACACACATGAAGAAATCGGAAAAGGAAAGCCTGGATTTTCAAAAACAAGATCCATTATTGAAGCAGCATTCTATGGAAATAACGTTGTAGAAGTAAAAGATTTAAAGCAGGCTTATGAATTAGCAAAGAATTCGCCTGGAACGATCGTTACAGATATGCCAGTATATAAACCAGAAGCGATTGGTTTAGATGAGGGGTCCAAAGTTCTATTATTTAATGATGGATCAGTGACTGGACGCTGTGCAGCCGCAAGAAGAATTTCCAGTGAACCTGGTGTCGATATAAATGATCTGGATTTAAAATTAATGGATGCGATCTATGATACAAGATGGACAACAATGTACCATGCACAGGTATATATCGGATTAGATCCTGAATTTATGGTAAAAGCACATCTTTTAATTCCAGAAGGTGAAGAAAATATTTTATATTCCTGGATGTTAAATTTCCAGTATATGAATCCTGAATACAATGAAATGTATAAGAATTCACAGCCAGTTGCAGATGAGACAGATATCTATATTTTCTCAGATCCACAGTGGACACATGAAGAACATCCATTAGGATTAACATATTTTAATACAGACACAAACTGTGCTGCACTTCTTGGTATGAAATACTTTGGGGAACATAAGAAAGGTACATTAACAATTGCATGGGCGATCGCAAATCGTAACGGATATGCTTCCTGCCATGGTGGACAGAAAGAATTCAGATTAGATAATGGAGAGAAATTCGTGGCATCTTTCTTCGGATTATCAGGATCAGGAAAATCCACATTAACACATGCAACACATAATAATAAATACGAAGAGATTCAGGTTCTGCATGACGATGCATTTATCATCAATACAGAAACAGGTGCATCTATTGCAATGGAACCAACATATTTTGATAAAACAGCGGACTATCCAACAGGATGCCCAGATAATAAATACTTATTAACAGCACAGAATTGCTCTGCAACAAGAGATAGCGAAGGAAAAGTCGTTCTTGTCACAGAAGATATCCGTAACGGAAATGGTCGTGCGATCAAGTCCAAATTATGGTCACCAAACCGTGTAGATAAGATCAATGACCCAGTAAATGCAATCTTCTGGATCATGAAAGACCCAACAATCCCACCAATTGTTAAGATCAAAGGAGCTTCTTTAGCATCTGTTATGGGAGCAACACTTGCAACAAAACGAAGCAGTGCGGAACGTCTGGCACCTGGAGTAGATCCAAACCGTCTGGTTGTAGAACCATATGCAAATCCATTTAGAACATATCCTCTTGTAAATGACTACAAGAAGTTTAGAAAACTTGTAAAAGAAAGAAATGTAGACTGCTATATCATTAATACAGGAGACTTCATGGGTAAAGATATTAAACCTGCAACAACAATTTCCGCAATCGAGCAGGTTGTAGAAGGAACTGGAGAATTCAAACAGTGGGGACCATTTACAGATATCGAAGTGCTTGAGATGGAAGGATATGTTTCAGATTTCAACGATATGAACTATGTGGAAACCTTAAAAGCAAGAATGACAGACAGACTAAACTTTGTCTTCGAAAAAGACGTAGAAGATGGTGGATACAATGCACTTCCTACACAGGCAAAAGAAGCTTTAGCAAAAGTTATTGGAGAAGCACACAATTTAGAAGTGGAAAATTCCAATAATTAAAGGTATAATACTCTTAAATCGTTGTTTAGGAGGTAAATTGATTGGATAAAGATCGTTTAAATAATATGGTGGTAGACTTATTCCACGGAATTTCATATGAAGAAGAGAAAGCCGTGATCACAGATGAGTTTAAGGATATTTCGAACAAAGATCTGCATATTATTGATGCGATCGGAATCAAGAAACCGAAGAATATGTCAACGATTGCAGGAGATTTAAACATTACGGTTGGTACACTTACAACCGCTATCAATAACCTCTTGAAGAAAGGATATGTAAATCGTAAACGCGGAGAGAAAGATCGTAGAGTTGTTTATATATCTCTTTCTGAGAAGGGGAGGAAAGCATACAGTCATCACAGAGAATTTCATAAACGTATGATCCAGGGACTGCTTGATACGCTTAATGAGCAGGAACAGGATCTGTTGGTGAAGGTTATGCAGTATTTTCATGATTACTTTCGTGAACATATGTAGATGTGTTTGACGTAGTCTTTCATTGTATGAGACAGAAATAAAATAAGAACCAATATTTATAATAAACCGGTGGCAACACGCATATTTTAAGAGCTTTTTTTTACAAATCGCTTATCCGCGCCTGTTCCTTTGAAAACTCACTGAGTGCGAGCCAAAATGCCCGCACTTACGTTCAGACATTCAACCACAGGGCGCTGCGAATTTGTAGAAAACGCACTTAAAATATGCTAATC
>ENA-OQHF01001446-OQHF01001446.1-human-gut-metagenome-genome-assembly--contig:-NODE-1446-length-13075-cov-3.572675_pt1 | contig 13075 bp, 11 predicted proteins | sample MGYA00242559_ERZ504709 | MGnify/ENA primary metagenome ERZ504709 (study PRJEB26092, sample SAMD00036203) | human gut metagenome | host: Homo sapiens | study: EMG produced TPA metagenomics assembly of... | reverse complement strand
GATATTCTCTTTCGTGAAAGAGAATATCCCCCTTTTACCCGTTCCCCACGTGGGCGTGGGGGTGAGAATCACTTTTTTGATTTTAAGTACCCCCAACGATTTGCACAGCGTGTAGGAAAACACTACCAGCGCGGCGGAGATCGCGATCGCGAGCACGTTGCGGCTCTGTTCGGAAAGGGCGAGCGCGCCGGCGGCAAACAGCACAACGATCACGATGCCGGCAAGCATGGCCGCACCGCTGATGATCAGGGTGATCTTCGTGCCTCCGGTCATTTCCTGTTTGTTGAGTTTCATTTTTCTTCCTCCTTGAGCTCGAGCAGCACGGGGCAGTGGTCGCTGCCCATGACCTCAGCTAAGATATCCGCGTTTTCGATGCGGGAGCGCAGGCGTTCGGAGACGATGAAATAGTCGATTCTCCACCCCACGTTCCGTGCGCGCGACTGGGCGCGGTAGCTCCACCACGAATAGGCGTCCGTCTTGTCGGGGTACAGCGTGCGGAACGAATCGAGAAAGCCCGAGGACAAAAGCTGCGTCATCTTGCCGCGCTCCTCGTCGGAAAAGCCGGGGTTAAAGTGGTTCGTCTTCGGATTTTTGAGGTCGATCTCCTCATGTGCGACGTTTAAGTCCCCGCAGTACACGACGGGCTTGATCGTGTCGAGCTCACAGAGGTACTGCCGCGGCGCATCCTCCCATTCCATGCGGTACGAAAGGCGGCGCAGCTCGTCCTGCGAGTTCGGCGTGTAGCAGCAGACGAGGTAGAAGTCCGGATATTCACACGTGATGACGCGCCCTTCATGGCGGTGGATGTCCTCGCCAAAGTCATAGGTGACGGAAAGAGGCTTCTGCTTGGTGAACACCGCCGTGCCGGAGTAGCCCTTTTTGTCCGCGCTGTTCCAGTAGATGTGGTACTGCGGCAGGTCAAGTTCGATCTGATGCGGCTGCAGCTTCGTCTCCTGTAGGCAGATGACGTCTGCGTCGATGAAATTCACAAAATCCAAAAAGCCCTTGCCAATGCACGCGCGCAGGCCGTTGACGTTCCATGAGATGAGTTTCATTGGGGAAAAGTCCTCCGAAAGTTTGATGGTGAGACCATTGTACTATCCGAGGGAGGGAAAAGCAATAAAAATCACGGCGAGCCTCCCTCCATGCCGCGCAAAATGCCGTGTTCTGTTAAGCCGAAGCGGCAAAAACCCTCATTTTCTGCGGACTTTTTATCTCTCCACAGAGAAGCGTTTACAACGCTCGCCGCCATACGGTAAAATAGGACCTATCACACGGTCTGGAGGAGTTTCCGCATGAAAAAGATTTTTCTCTCCGCGATCCTTGCCGGCGCGGTCATCGCCTTTGGCGGCACGGTGTTCCTGTCGGTGGAAAATACGGTCGTCGGGTCGATTTTTTTCACGATCGGCCTTTTCGTCGTCTGCACGCGCGGGCTGCATCTGTTCACCGGCAAGGTCTGCTATGTGTTTGACAACGACGCAGCCTACGCCAAAACGCTGCCGGTCATCTGGCTGGGGAATCTTGCCGGCACATCGCTCATCGCGCTTGCCGAGAAGTGCACGCGGCTTGTATCCCTCAGCGCCCGTGCGCAGGGCATCTGTGAACTGAAGCTCTCCGAGCCGCTGTTCGGCGCGTTCATCCTCGCCGTTTTCTGCAACGTGATGATCTACATCGGCGTGGAGGGCTATCGCTCCAACCCGCACGAGCTCGGCAAGTATCTCGCGCTTTTTTTCGGCGTGTGCGTGTTCATCCTCTGCGGCTTTGAGCACTGCGTGGCGAATATGTACTATTTCACGATGGGCGGCGCGTGGAGCGGCCGCGCGGTTTTATATCTGCTTGTGATGACGATTGGCAACGCCGCCGGCGGCGTAATCGGGCCTTTGGCAAGAAAGGTCTTGTCCCGCTGAGGGACGGGAATTCCCTGCGTGCCGCAGGGGTGCGCAGGCAAAGGGGCCATTCTCTCACGTGAGAGAATGGCCCCCTTGAACCCCCAAGAGAACGGCAGGGGCGTTTCGATCTCGTCCCTGCACCCCTAACGACCAAAAGGGAGGGGCCTTGCCCCTCCTTTTTGGATTATCCTCCCCATGGCACTTCCGGTAAGCATTGCACCTACTTGGGATGATTCCGTTTCGATGGTGCCTGCCAAGGCGGCATTGCTGCGCTCGCCGCCGTTAACCACCATACTTTCCGCAGGGGTAAGGCCGGTCTTCATCCGTCAGTCCGAACAGATAATCGGTACTGACATGATAAAACCGTGCAAGACGAATGATCGTGGCGCTGGGAATGTCGAGCGCTCCGCTTTCATAGCGGGAATATGTCGTCTGACTGATATTGAGCATCGAGGCAATATCCTTTTGCGTTTTATCGTGGTCTTCTCGCAAATCCCGAAGTCGCTGATACATCATTCTCACCTCGCAATAATTATAGGATATGCAATAAACGCATATTGACATATATGCGAAAATCGCATATTATAAGTTCGAGGTGATCGATATGGATTCCTGTAAGGATTGCACGCATTTTCGTCAGCACTATGTACTTAGTGCAGGGGTATATATGCCGCTGAATTATGGACATTGCGTTGCCCGCAGACGCAAGAAATTACAGGCGGATTCTGAATGCTGTGAACATTTTATGAGGGTGGAGAAAGAAGAAGTTCCTGTCTATCAAAAATACGCTTTTCGTATCGAAATAGAAAAGTTGTAGTTTGGTGCTCAGCCAAAGCGGCGAGCGCAGCAATGCCGCGCCGTCAGAAGAGCGGGGAGGATAATCCAAAAAGGGAGGGGCTGCGCCCCTCCCTTTTGGTCGTTAGGGGGTGCAGGGGGCGAAATCGAAACGCCCCCTGCCTTTCTCTTGGGGGATTCAAAGGGGGAGGTTCTCTTTTGAAAGAGAATTTCCCCCTTTGCCCCGTGCAGCGCCATCGGCGCTGCCTTTTCCCTTCGGTTTAGCCGAACAAAACCGGCTTAGTAACCTCCTTGAGCCACTCCAGCTCATCCCCACTCAGATACGGCGAGATCGCCGCAAAGACCTTAGCGTGATAAGCATTCAAAAGCTCCACATCGCGCGACGAGAGCAGCGACAGATCGATCGCATCGCGGTCATACGGCACGAGCGTCAGCGGTTCGAGCGCAAGAAAGCGGCCGTACTCATTGACCTCAGCCTCGCGTACAACGACGAGGTTCTCAATGCGCACGCCGAACTTGCCGGTAAGGTAAATGCCCGGCTCGTTCGAGAAGATCATGCCCTCTTCAATGACGCAGTGGCGCTTCTGGCGCTTCACATCCCAGTGTACGCGCTCAGGGCCCTCATGCACGCCGAGGACGAAGCCCACGCCGTGGCCCGTGCCGTGGTTGAAGTCGAGGCCCGCTTCCCACAGCGGCGTGCGGGCCAGCATGTCAAGGTTTTCGCCCATGCAGCCGTGCAGGAACTTGGCCGCGCCCAGCTGTATGTGTCCGCGCAGGACAAGCGTGTAGATGCGCTTTTCCTCGTCCGTGAGCGGCCCCAGCGCGATGGTGCGGGTGATGTCGGTCGTGCCCTCCAAATACTGCGCGCCCGTGTCGGCGAGGCAGAGGCCGCGCGGCTCCATGGGAATGTCGGTCTCCTCGGTCGGCTCGTAGTGGACGATCGCGCCGTGCGCGCCGTAGGCGAGGATGGGGTCGAAGCTCTGCTCAAGATAGTGCTCACTCTCGGCGCGAAGAGATTCGAGCTTTTTCGACGCGCTGAGCTCGGTGATCGGCTCTTTGCCGATCGTGTGCTTGAGCCAGTAGATGAAGCGCGTGACGGCCACGCCGTCCTTGATGTGGGCAAGGCGCTCGTTCTCCTGCTCCGCGGGCGTCTTCACCGCTTTCATCAGCTGAATGGGGCTCGTGCGGTCGAGCACTTCAGCGCTCTCCGGCACGCTTTGCAGAATGCGGTAGTTGGCGCGCTCGCCGTCGAGCAGTACGCGGGTGCCCGTGGGCAGCGCCGCGACGAGGCGGTAGATGTCGTCATAGGGGGCGAGCGTTACGCCGTCAGATTTCAAATGTGCTTCGATCTCTGCGCTCACGGCCTCTCTCTGCACGCAGAGCGTGGCCGTGTCCTGCTCAAGCAGCAGATACGAGAGGAACACGGGCGTGAAGAGCACGTCGTTGCCGCGCAGATTCAGCAGCCACGCGACCTCGTCGAGAGAGGGGATGACGAACACGCTTGCGCCCATCTCCTTCATCTTGCCGCGCACCATTGCGAGCTTTTCCCTGCGCGTCAGGCCTGCATACTTTACGTCCAGCTCCCACACCGGCTCACACGAGAGCGCGGGGCGGTCCGCCCACACAAGGTCGACAAGGTCCTCGCCGCCCGCAAAGCGGATGTGCTTCTCGCGCGTCTTTTCGCCGATCGAACGAGCGAAGTCGTTGCTGATCGTGCGCGAGTCGAAGCCGATCCAGCCGTTTTCAGGAACGTGGTCGCGCAGGAACGCGGGGATCTCAGGCACGCCGGGCTGGCCCATGCGCATGAGCTCAATACCGCTGCCCTCTAACTGCTGCGAGGCCTGCAAAAAGTAGCGGCCATCCGTCCACAGTGCGGCGGCGTCCGGCAGCACGACGAGCGTACCGGCAGAGCCGGTGAAGCCGGAGAGAAATTCGCGCGCCTTGAAGTGCGCGCCGACATATTCGGATGCGTGAAAGTCATCGGTCACGACGACGTAGGCGTCCAAGTGGCGCTTTTTCATCTCCGCGCGCAAAAGTGCGAGCTTTTCGACAGGATTCATCACAAAATCACTCCAATTCTTTGTTACGATAACGATTGCCTCATTCGGCAAAGCTCTCCGTCAGCGTGACGAGCACGTTCGTCATGGCCTCAAGGCTGTCCGCGGGGATCCACTCGCGCACGCCGTGGTAATTGTAGCCGCCGGTGGAGAGGTTGGGGCAGGGCAGCCCGTCCCAGGACAGGCGCGCGCCGTCCGTGCCGCCGCGGATGGGTACGCACTGAGGCTCGACGCCGTTGGCGCGGAAGGCGTTTTCCGCGCGCTCAATGAGGTGGAAGTGGGGGAGGATCTTCTCCTTCATGTTGTAGTAGCTGTCATTGATCTGGGCCTTGGCTGTGCCGTTGCCGTAAATTTCGTCGAGGCGCGCGGCGCAGTCGGCGAAGAGCGCCTTTTTCTCTTCAAAGCGCTCGCGGTCGTGGTCGCGGATGATGTAGCGCAGCGTCGCCTCGGTCACGCTGCCGCTCATCTCGGTCAGGTGGAAGAAGCCCTCGTAGCCGTCGGTTTTCTCCGGCACTTCGTCCTCAGGCAGCATCGCGTGGAAGGCCATCGCTGCGGTCGCGGCGTTGATCATGACATTTTTGGCGCTGCCGGGGTGGACGCCGACGCCGTGCACCGTCAGAACGGCGGACGCGGCGTTGAAGTTTTCAAATTCGATCTCACCGAGCGGGCCGCCGTCCACGGTGTAGCCGTAGTCACAGCCGAGCTCCTGCACGTCGAGCCCGTCCACGCCGTTGCCGATCTCCTCGTCGGTCGTGAAGATGACGCGCACTTCGCCGTGTTTGACGTTTTTCTCTATCATCGTCTCGACCGCGGCCATGATCTCGGCGACGCGGCCTTGTCGTCCGCGCCGAGGAGCGTCGTGCCGTCGGTGACGATGAGCTCTTCGCCCACATGGCTTTCAAGGCCGGGGCAGAGCGCCTCGGTGAGGGAGACAGTGTCGTTGAGCTTCAGCTCGCCGCCCTCGTAGCGCACGAGGCGGGGCTTGACGTTTTCGCCCGAAGCGTCGGGAGCGGTGTCCATGTGCGCGATGAGCGCGATGACGGGCGCGTCCACGCCCTCGCTCGCGGGGAGCGTTGCAAGCACATTGCCGCAGTCGTCCATGTGGACGTCCTCGAGCTTCAGCGCTTCAAGCTCCTGCATCAGCGCGCGGCCGAGGTCCTTCTGCCGCTCCGTAGAGGGCGAGGTGCCGGTGAATTCATCCGAGGTGGTGTAATAGGTCCACATAGCGCAGAAAACGCGATTTGGCAGATTCCATTTTGGGGTACCTCCTTGCAGTCATGCTGCGTGATATTTCACGCTCAGTGTACCACAAAAGGGGGCGAACTGTAAAGCCGCGGCGCACCGATTCGCGCAAAAGTGAAACGGTGCAAAAGATTCTTTTGCTTGACAAAGGGCGGCAGTTGATAATATAGTGTGATACATATTAAATAAGAAACTGGGAGGGAAGAGGAAAAATGAACGTGGAAACCATCACGAGCCGGCAGAATCCGCTGATGACGCACCTGCGCAAGCTCGCTTCCTCCCGGTCTTACCGCAAAAAGAGCGGCGAATATCTCTGCGACGGGACAAAGCTCTTGGACGAAGCGCTCAAGTGGGGCGCGCCGGTCCAAACGGCGGTGTTCTCTGACGGCGTGGACATTCCAGCGCTTCCTGATACCGTGCGCGCCGTGTGCGTGAGCGAAGACCTGATGCGCTCGGTGAGCCCGATGGAGACGCCGCAGGGCGCACTGTTTACGGTCGCGCTTCCCGAGACGAAGCTGCCCGAAACGCTTGCGGGTAAGCACTATCTCGTGCTGGACGGCGTGCAGGACCCCGGGAACGTGGGGACCATCCTGCGCACGGCGGACGCGTTTGAGTGCGACGGCGTGTTCTTAGTCAACGCCTGCGCCGACCTCTTCAATCCCAAGACGGCGCGCGCCACGATGGGCGCGATCTTCCGCCGCGAGGCGTACAGCGTCACGCCGGAGGAGCTTTTCGCGCTGCTCAGTAAAAGCGGCGTCCCGCTCTACGGCACGGCGCTGCGCGAGGACACCGTTCCGCTGTCTGACGCGAACCTGTCCAAAGCCGCTGTCGCCATCGGCAGCGAGGGGCGCGGACTGTCGCAGCAAATGCTGGATGAGTGCGCCAAAACGCTCAAAATTCCCATGAGCCCGCGCTGCGAGTCGCTCAACGCGGCCATCGCGGCGACGGTCGTTCTGTGGGAGATGTATCGCTGAAACAAACAAGGAGGTGCTCTTCATGGCGGGCCTTAAATACTGGGTGTGGCTCTCGGAGGTCAAGGGACTGACAAACCGCTCAAAGCTTCTGCTGCTCGACTATTTCGGCACGCCGGAGAACGTCTACTATGCCGACGAGGACGAGTACCGCCTCGTCGAGGGCATCGAGCCGCGGCAGATCGCACTGCTCGCGGAAAAATCGTTGGAAAACGCCGACCGTATCCTCGGCGCGTGTTCGCGGCTGGGGCTGCGGCTTCTCACGATGCAGGACGCGGACTATCCGATGCGCCTGCGCAATATCTTTGAGCCGCCGTGCCTGCTTTATGTCAAAGGCCAGCTCCCCGTTATCGACGAGGAGGTCGCTGTCGCCATGGTCGGCACGCGCAAGGCCTCGCCCTACGGCATTGAAGCGGCGGAGAAGATCGCCTACGGCCTGTGCAAGCAGGGCGCGGTCGTGATCTCCGGCGCGGCGGCGGGCGTGGACAGCGCATCTCACCGCGGCGCGCTGCGCGCGGGCGGAAAGACCATCGCCGTGCTCGGCAACGGGCTCGACGTCGTCTATCCGGCGGAGAATGCGTGGCTGTACCGCGATATCGCGGCCTCGGGCGCGCTCATCAGCGAGTATCCGCCCGGGACGGCGGCCGAGGCGTGGCATTTTCCCGTGCGAAACCGCATCATCAGCGGCTTGAGCCTCGCCACCATCGTGGTCGAAGCGCCGGAAAAGAGCGGCGCGCTCATCACGGCGAATACCGCGCTTGAGCAGGGACGCGATGTTTTCGCCGTTCCCGGTCCGATCGACGCGCCACTCAGCCGCGGCTGCAACCGTTTGATCGCAGACGGCGCGGCGGGCCTCATCACCGACAGCTGGGATGTGCTGCGCGAGTACGAGGCCATCTATCCGCATAAAATACTCGGCGAGCGCGTGGAGCTTCCGCGTACGCTCGGCTATCAGGCGCGCGAGGAGCAAGCGCGCGCCAAGCAGGCCGCGGCGGAGGAAATACTGTCGCTGCCGACACTGAATTTGAAAACCAACGACGCGGGGCTGACCGACGACCAGATCGCCATTCTGCGCACGCTGAAAGACGGCGCGCTGCAGGTGGACGATCTGATCGAAAAGACGCAGATCCCCACGCGCCGTGTTCTTTCCGCGCTGACGATGATGGAGCTTGAGGGCTACGTCGAGCAGGGCAGCGGCAAGCATTTTTCTTTGACCGTCACACTACTGGAGGAATAACATTCATGGCAAAAAAGCATCTGGTGATCGTCGAGTCTCCGGCAAAGGCGAAAACCATTGGAAAATATCTCGGCAAAGACTACGAGGTCAAGGCCAGCATGGGCCATTTGCGCGACCTGCCGAAAAGCAAGCTGGGCGTTGATATCGAGCACGACTTCGAGCCTGTCTATCAGCCCATCCGCGGAAAAGAGGAGCTCATCAGCGAGCTCAAAAAGGCTGCCAAGAGCAGCGACACCGTGTATCTTGCAACGGACCCGGACCGCGAGGGCGAAGCCATCTCGTGGCACTTAAAAGCGCTTTTGAATCTGGACGATGAAAAGGCCAAGCGCGTGACCTTCAACGAGATCACGAAAAAGGTCGTCTCCGAGAGCATCAAGGAGCCGCGCGCCATCGACCAGGACCTGGTCGACGCGCAGCAGGCGCGCCGCGTGCTCGACCGCATCGTGGGCTATCAGCTGAGCCCGCTTCTGTGGAAGAAGGTCCGCCGCGGCCTCTCCGCGGGCCGCGTGCAGTCCGTCGCTGTGCGCATGGTCGACGACCGCGAAAAGGAAATTCAGGCCTTCGAGGCGCAGGAATACTGGACACTTGACGCCGACCTCACCGACGAGGCGACGCACAAGACCTTTGAGGCGCACTATTACGGCAAGGACGGTAAAAAGGTTGAGCCGGCCTCCGGCGAGCAGGTGGACGGCATTATTGCCGACATCGGCGACAAGTCCTTTACTGTGACGAACATCAAGCGCACGGACAAGCAGCGCTCCCCGTCGCTGCCGTTCACCACTTCCACCTTACAGCAGGAGGCCTCGCGCAAGCTCAACATGACGCCGCGCCGCACCATGGCCATCGCCCAGCAGCTCTATGAGGGCGTGGACATCACGGGCGAGGGCACGGTGGGTCTCATCACCTACATGCGTACCGACTCGCTGCGCATCTCCGAAGAGGCCATCGCCGCAGCGAAGACGTTTATTTTAGGACGCTACGGGCAGAGCTACTATCCCAAGACCGCCCGCCACTACAAGGCCAAGGCCGGCGCGCAGGACGCGCACGAGGCCATCCGCCCCTCGAACGTCAACCTGACGCCCGAGCAGATCAAGGGCGATCTGACGGGCGAGCAATATCGTCTGTACCGCCTGATCTGGAGCCGCTTTTTGGCCTCCCAGATGGCGAACGCCGTGTATGACAGCGTGAGCGCGCAGATCATGGCGGGCGGACACGAGTTCCACGCGAGCGCCAGCAACTTGAAATTCTCCGGCTACACCGCCGTTTACGAGGAATCCCGCGATGACGACAGCAAGGAGGAAAAGGAGGGCACGCTGCCGCCGCTTGTCGAGGGGCAGGGCTTGACGCTCGAGGCATATACGCCGCTCCAGCACTTCACTCAGCCGCCCGCGCGCTACACGGACGCGACGCTCATCCGCGCGATGGAGCAGAACGGCATCGGCCGCCCGTCGACCTACGCGCCGACGGTCTCGACGATCTTAGACCGCGAATACGTCATCAAGGACGGAAAATACCTGCGTCCCACGCCGCTCGGCGAGGTGGTGACGGGCCTGATGGAAGAGCGCTTCCCCGACATCGTGGACATGAAGTTCACCGCCCGCATGGAGGAAAAGCTCGATACCGTCGAAGAGGGCAAGACCGCGTGGAAGGACGTCATCCGCGACTTTTACGGCGGCTTTGAGCGCGACCTTGAAAACGCCGAGAAGGCGCTTGAGGGCGTGAGACTCAAGGTCCCCGATGAGGTCAGCGAGGAGAAGTGCGACGTCTGCGGCCGCAACATGGTCATCAAGAGCGGGCGCTTTGGCCGCTTCCTTGCCTGCCCGGGCTACCCTGAGTGCACGTTCACCAAGCCCCTTGTCATCGAAATGCCGGGCCGCTGCCCCAAGTGCGGCGGGCGCATGATGAAGCGCACCGGCGTGAGCAAGAAGACGAACAAGCAGTACACGTACTACGCCTGCGAATTCTCCACCAGCAGCGATCCCGAGAAGAAGTGCGACTTCATGACTTGGGATGTGCCGACGAAGGACGACTGTCCCGAGTGCGGCCAGACGATGTTCAAAAAGGCGGGCAAGGGCTTTAAGCGCCCGTACTGCATCAACCCCGCGTGTTCGCGCTTTGTGCCGGAAGACCAGCGCGGCTATGTGAAAAAGAAGAACACCGAGACCGCGGAAGAGGGCGCGGAGAGCGACGAAGCCGCCGATGCGGCGGAGACCGCGGCAAAGAAGACCGCCGCCAGGAAGACGACGGCTAAGAAGAGCACCACCGCAAAGAAAACGAGCACAAAAGCGGCGAGCACCAAGAAGACCGCGACGAAGACCGCCGCAGCGAAGAAAACGACAAAGAAGGCCGCAGCCGAGGATGGTGCAGAAAAGCCCGCAAAAAAGACGGCGGCAAAGAAGACCGCGACCACGAAAAAGGCGGCCGCTAAGAAGACGACCGCCAAGTCCACGGCCAAAAAGACCGCGGAGAAAGAAGAGAACTGATGCAAGTAACTGTGATCGGCGCCGGCCTTGCCGGCTGCGAGGCTGCCTGGCAGCTCGCGCAGCGCGGCATCGCCGTGACGCTGCATGAAATGAAACCCGAAAAGACCACCCCCGCGCACCACACGGCGGATTTTGCCGAGCTTTGCTGCTCGAATTCGCTGCGCTCGGACCAGATCGAAAACGCGGTCGGCCTTCTCAAAGAGGAGCTGCGCCGCCTCGATTCGCTGATCCTTGCCTGCGCGGACGCGACGCGCGTGGAGGCGGGCGGCGCGCTGGCGGTCGACCGCTACGGTTTTTCAAAGCTCGTGACAGAGAAAATCCGTTCGCATCCCAATATCACGGTTGTCCCCGGCGAGGTGACGGCCATCCCTGAGGGGAACGTCATCATCGCCTCGGGCCCCTTGACGAGCGACGCGCTCGCCGCCGCCATCGCCGAAAAGATCGGCGACGGGCACACGCTGAACTTTTTCGATGCCGCCGCGCCGCTCGTGACGTTTGAGAGCGTCGACATGGATTCGGCGTTTTTCGCCTCGCGCTACGACAAGGGGACGGCGGACTACATCAACTGCCCGATGACGGAGGAGGAGTACGATGCCTTCTGGCAGGCGCTCACGACCGCCGAGGAAGCGAGCGTACACGGCTTTGAGGATAAAAACGTCTTCGAGGGCTGCATGCCCGTCGAGGTCATGGCGCGCCGCGGACACGATACGCTCCTGTACGGCCCCCTCAAGCCGCGCGGTCTGCGAGACCCAAAGACGGGGAAAGAGCCTATGCCGTCGTCCAGCTGCGGCGCGACAATGCGCAGGGCAGCGTCTATAACCTTGTCGGCTTCCAGACGCATCTGCGCTTTCCCGAGCAGAAGCGCGTGTTTTCGATGATCCCCGCGCTGCATGATGCGGAGTTTGTGCGCTACGGCGTGATGCACCGCAACACCTATCTCTGCTCGCCGGGGATGCTGGACCGCTACTATCGCCTGATCGCGGATGACCGCATCGCCTTTGCCGGGCAGATGACCGGCGTGGAGGGCTATATCGAGTCCGCGGCTTCGGGCTTTCTGGCGGGCATCGAGATGGCAAGAAGACTCGAAGGCAAATCGCCCGTCGATTTCCCACGCGAGACGGCCATCGGGGCGCTGGGGCTTTACATCAGCGATACGACGGTCTCGGACTTTCAGCCGATGAACGTGAACTTTGGTATCATGCCGCCGCTGGGCTACCGCATCAAGGGCGGCAAGCGCGTGAAAAATGCGCAGCTCGCCGCGCGCTCGCTTGAAAAGATCGACGCGATGCGCGAGGACGTGCTGAGTGACAGGAAAGGAGAGTGACCCCGTGAAGATCATCGTCGACGCCATGGGCGGCGATTTCGCCCCGCTCGCGCCCGTCAAGGGCGCGCTGATGGCGCAGGAGAAGTACGGCGTGGACATCGTCCTGACCGGAAAAACGGAAGAAATTTTGAAGGCCCTGCAGCAGTGCGGCTGCAAGGAGCTCCCCAAGGGCATGGAGATCGCCAACGCGACCGAGGTGGTCGAGATCTGCGACGATCCGGCGACGGCCTTTAAGCACAAGAAGGATTCGTCCCTCACCGTGGGGCTCAATATGCTGCACGCGGGCGACGCGGACGGCTTTGTCAGCGCGGGCAGCACGGGCGCGCTCCTCGCGGGCGCGACGCTCGTTGTCAAGCGCATCCGGGGTCTTCGCCGCGCGGCGCTCGCGCCGACCATCCCGACGGCCAAGGGCAAGGCGGTACTCATCGACTGCGGCGCGAACGCCGAGTGCACGGTCGAATACCTGCTGCAATTTGCGTATCTTGGCAGCTACTACGCGCAGAAAGTGCTCGGCGTCGAAAATCCGCGCATCGGTCTTTTGAACATCGGCGCGGAGGAGAGCAAGGGCGACACGCTGCGCCGCGAAACGTATCAGAAGCTCAAGGAAGCGGGCGAGGCGGGGCATCTCAACTTCACCGGCAACATTGAGGCCAAGGAAGCGATGCTCGGTGAGTGCGACGTCATCGTCGCCGACGGCTACAGTGGCAACATCATGCTCAAGAGCATCGAGGGCACGGGCAAGCTTCTTTCCATCAAATTGAAGGAAATGCTGATGCACAGCACCGGCACGAAGCTGGCGGCGCTGCTGCTCAAGGGACAGCTCGGCGATTTCAAGAAAATGCTCGACGCGAACGAGGTCGGCGGTACGGCGCTGCTCGGCATCTCGAAGCCGGTCGTCAAGGCGCACGGCAGCGCGAGTGAGGTCGGTATCTGCAATGCGGTCCGTCAGGCGATGGAGGTCGCGCGCAGCGGTATCATCGACGACATCGCGCAAAATATCGACAAGATGCGTATGACAGAAGGCAGAATAACGCGAATGCCAAAAAGCGGCAAAATGGGTATTGACAGTACAGTGCC
>ENA-OQHF01001443-OQHF01001443.1-human-gut-metagenome-genome-assembly--contig:-NODE-1443-length-13089-cov-3.237232_pt1 | contig 13089 bp, 14 predicted proteins | sample MGYA00242559_ERZ504709 | MGnify/ENA primary metagenome ERZ504709 (study PRJEB26092, sample SAMD00036203) | human gut metagenome | host: Homo sapiens | study: EMG produced TPA metagenomics assembly of... | reverse complement strand
ATCTGATCGATGGAAGTCTTCTTGAAAATCCGGTATATATGTATGCGGAAACAGAATTTACACTGGACGAGGCTTCCAAATATGACAAAAATGATGATGAGATACCGGATGACAGCGGTGATGGAGATGACGGTACTGATGGCACAACCATGTCAAGAGAGGATGCGATCAAGATCCAGAAAAACAAGATCGCAAGTTTGAAACTGGATATTGAGGAAAATAATCTGAAAATCACTAAGCTGGAGAACAAAGTAAAAAAATAAACTGGTAACAAGCAAACTGGATGGAACGGTTGCTTACATCGGAGATGAAGTCACAGGTTCTTATAATGGAGATGCTTTTCTGAAAGTAAAAAGCAAAAGATGGTTTTTATGTTACCGGAACGGTCGGCGAACTGATGCTGGATCAGATGAAAGAAGGAACACTTCTTCAGTGTACCAGTTATAATTCCGGCAGCTTTGAGGCGAAGGTACTGAATGTATCCGATTACCCGGTAGATTCTTCAAATGCTTATTATTATGGTGGAGATTCTAATCCCAATGTATCGTATTACACCTTTAATGCAGAGATCACAGATCGTTCGTTGCAGTTTACCGACCAGGATTATGTGACGGTATCTCGTGAAGTCAAATAAACTTGCAAAAGGCAGTCTGGTTGTGATGAAGGCATTTATCCGTACGGAAAATGGAACCAGCTATGTATACAAGGACGTGAAGGGAACACTGAAAAAGCAGCAGATCACAGTGGGAAGCATTGTGAACAGCGGATATTATGCAGTTGTAACTTCAGGTCTGAAATCCGATGATCTTCTTGCTTTCCCATATGGTGATGCCGTGAAGGAGGGAGCCAAGACAAAAGAAGTGACTTTGGATGATATGTACAATGAATAAATAACAGGAAGGAGAAATTTCATGTTTGAAAATATACGCCTGGCTTTTCAGGGAATATGGTCACATAAGATGAGATCCTTTCTGACCATGCTGGGTATTATTATTGGTATTGCATCTATTATTGCAATTGTATCTACGATCAAAGGTACCAGTGAGCAGATCAAGGAAGATCTGATCGGGTCCGGAAACAATACCGTACAGGTTATGCTCTATGACGGAGACAGTACATACGATATGGATTATGGTTCTTACGGAAGCTCGGCCACACCGCCGGTTATTTCTGATTCCCAGAAAACGGCGATCGGAGACTTGGATCATGTGATCAGTTCTACATTTTATTACAGCAGCCAGTCTGCCAGTGTTTATTATAAAAACACAAGCTTTCAGGGCGGAACCGTGTACGGGATCGACAGCAATTATCTGAAAACGAGGGGATACCTGGTCCAGTCCGGGCGGGGATTTGTACAAAAAGATTATGACAGCTACCGAAAGGTTGCTCTTGTGGATTCCAATGCTGCACAGAATATTTTCGGAAGTGAGAGCCCGGTAGGGAAAACCATTGAGGTGGGATCAGAACCGTATATCATTGTAGGTGTGATTACTCAGAGTGAGGACAGCATGCCGAAGATCAATACGATTTCTGAGTATGAGGAATATTCGCAGACGATCATGGGAAGCGTGATGATCCCGGATACTACCTGGCCTGTTGCATTTAAATTTGATCAGCCGCAAAATGTGACAGTCCGTGCAGACAGCACAGATAATATGAGTTCTGTAGGAAAAGCAGCAGAGGATATTCTGAATACAGGGATCCAGAATGAAAAAAACAAATCGAACTTTAAATATAAAGCGGAAGACATTATGGAGAAGGTCAAGAATCTCCAGAAGCTCAGCGAAAGTACCAATCAGCAGCTGATCTGGATTGCAAGTATCTCCCTGCTTGTTGGTGGTATCGGTGTTATGAATATCATGCTTGTATCTGTCACAGAACGTACCAGCGAGATCGGACTGAAAAAAGCTATCGGAGCAAGAAAAAAAGTGATCCTGGGACAGTTTCTGACGGAAGCTTCGGATGCTGACCAGCATCGGAGGAATCATTGGTGTGGTCCTTGGAATCATCCTGTCAAAAATGGTGTCTCAGGTGTCTGGGGCACCAACAGCCATCAGCGTTCCGGCTATCATCGGTTCTGTGGTATTTTCCATGCTGATCGGTCTGATCTTCGGACTTCTCCCATCTGTAAAGGCAGCTAATCTTAATCCGATTGATGCCCTTCGCAGTGAATAAAAAGATATACATACATATAGCATCTGCAATTGCCGGAAGGATTCCGGCGGCAGATGACTTATTTTATATCTGAAAGTATTGTTCAGGTTTTATGAAGCTCTGCGGTCTTTATTTTGTCACTTTTGCTGTATATATGACAAAAAAAGAAAGTATAAATAGAGTTTTTACAGGTTTTTTAGAGATCATAAAAAAATCGTGGCAGAATCTTTGGATAGTATGATATAATACACCATAAGTGGGCAAATATAAAAACAGAAGGAGATAATTTCATGAAGGTTTTGGAAGGTAAATCTGTATTTTCCGGTATTGCGATCGGTAAGATCTCAATCCTCCAGAAAGTTGACGCCAGTGTTAAACGTGTTCACGTGGAGGATCCGGAAGAAGAGGTAAAGCGTGTGGAGGCAGCCAGAGAGCAGGCTGTGGCACAGCTTCAGAAGCTTTATGACAAGGCTCTTCAGGAAGTTGGAGAGTCCGGAGCGGCAATCTTTGAGGTTCATCAGATGATGCTGGATGATGATGACTATCTGGATTCCATCCACAACATTATCCGTACAGAGTCTGTAAATGCAGAATATGCGGTTGCAACAACTGGTGATAACTTCTCATCAATGTTCGCACAGATGGACGACGATTATATGAAAGCAAGAGCAGCTGATGTAAAGGATATCTCAGACCGTCTGGTACGTGTGCTTTCCGGCCATGGAGATGGAGAGCTTGAAGCATCCGAGCCGGTGATCGTGGTTGCAGAGGATCTTGCACCAAGTGAGACTGTACAGATGGATAAGAGCAAGGTTCTTGCTTTTGTCACAAGAAAAGGTTCTTCTAACTCACATACTGCGATTCTTGCGAGAACCATGAATATTCCGGCGCTGATCAATATTGAATACGATGAGTCCATGGACGGTAAGATGGCAGTCGTAGACGGAAAGAGCGGAAATCTGATCGTTGAGCCGGATGCAGAGACCCTTAAAAATATGAGGATATGCGTGCCGATGAACTTGCACAGCGTGCAATGCTCAAAGAACTGAAAGGTAAAGAAACTGTTACCAAGAGCGGTCGTAAGCTCCACCTTTATGCCAACATCGGAAGTACAGGTGATGTTGCGAATGTACTTGCCAATGATGCGGAAGGCATCGGAACTTTTCCGAAGTGAGTTCGTATACCTGGAAAAAGAAGACTATCCTACAGAGGAAGAGCAGTTCCAGGTTTACAAGACCGTAGCTCAGAATATGGCCGGCAAAAAAGTTATCATTCGTACTCTGGATATCGGAGCGGACAAGCAGATCGATTATTTTAATATGGCGCATGAGGAGAACCCTGCAATGGGATATCGTGCGATCCGTATCTGTCTGGACCGTCCGGAAGTATTTAAGACACAGCTGAGAGCGCTTTTCCGTGCAAGCATGTTCGGAAATATTTCCATCATGTATCCGATGATCATCTCTGTAACAGAGGTGAAGCAGATCAAGGCTATTGTAGCAGAAGTAAAAGCAGAGCTTAAGGAACAGGGGATCCCGTTCCGTGATGACGTGGAGCAGGGTATCATGATCGAGACTCCGGCAGCTGTTATGATCAGTGATCTTCTTGCAAAAGAGGTTGATTTCTTCAGTATCGGAACCAATGATCTGACCCAGTATACACTGGCTATTGACCGTCAGAATGCAAAGCTTGACAACATTTATGATTCCCATCATGAGGCAGTTCTCCGTATGATCCAGATGGTTGTGGATAATGCACACAAAGAAGGTATCTGGGCCGGAATCTGTGGTGAGCTTGGTGCGGACACTACACTTACTGAGAGATTTGTAGAGATGGGACTGGATGAGTTGTCCGTATCTCCGACATTTGTTCTTCCGGTTCGAAAGATCGTAAGAGAAATGAAATAAAACACAGATCATAAATAGATAAGGATATTTTTGATAAATAGTGTGACAGCTGCTGTGCATAAATATTTGTATGGTAGCTGTTTTTTTAGTTACTGTTTGCGGTTACTGTTCACTGGTAATATTCCGCGAGGTGTTTTTTGTGAGCGAAGGTCACAGAAAATTTCCAATTGTGATATAGAAAAAAATATGATACACTAACATCATGGCTTTCTACAGCAGTTCAAAGAATTAGTTCATCAGGGGCTGATGCATTAATTCTTTGAACTGTGAGATAACAGACCAGGAGGAGAGAAAAGAATGGGCAAAATTGCCATTGTAACAGACAGCAACAGCGGTATCACACAGGCCCAGGCCGAAGAGCTTGGCGTTTATGTGATACCGATGCCGTTTTATATTAATGAAAAAATGTATCTTGAAGGTGTAACTCTCACACAGGAAGAGTTTTATGAGAAGCTTAAGAAGGATGAACCGATCTCCACATCTCAGCCAAGTCCGGCTGATCTCTGTGATCTGTGGGACAAGCTTCTGAGAGATTATGAGGAAATCGTTCATATTCCGATGTCAAGCGGATTGAGTGCATCCTGTTCTACTGCAATGGGACTTGCTATTGATTATAATGGTCGTGTTCAGGTAGTGGATAATCAGCGGATTTCCGTAACACAGAGACAGTCTGTAATGGATGCTAAGATGCTTGCCGAGGCAGGAAAAAGTGCTGCAGAGATCAAGAAGATCCTTACAGATCAGAAACTCGATTCCAGTATTTATATCACACTTGACACCCTGAAATATCTGAAAAAAGGTGGCAGGATCACACCGGCAGCAGCAGCCATCGGAACAGTTCTGAACCTGAAGCCTGTACTTCAGATCCAGGGAGAGAAGCTGGATGCCTACGCCAAGGTCCGTGGCAAGAAGCAGGCCAAACGTGCCATGCTGAAGGCAATGAAGAATGATTGGGAAACACGTTTTAAGGAATACGCATCTGACGGTGAGATGTGTCTTCAGGCTGCTTATACAGGAAATCTGGAAGAAGCAGAAGAATTTAAAAAAGAGATCCAGGAGGTATTTCCAGGAATGGAGATACATATGGATCCCCTTTCCTTAAGTGTTGCCTGCCATATCGGTTATGGTGCCCTTGCAGTCGCATGTTCAAGAAAAGTGACGTTATAAGCATAAAATACAGAAACAAAGATATGAGGAGTTTGAAACATGAAGAAGATTATGGAACAGATGGCGGAAGAACTTTCCGCAGCATTTGAAAAAGCAGGTTATGATCCGTCCTACGGAAAAGTTACTGTTTCCAACAGACCGGACTTATGTGAGTATCAGTGTAACGGTGCTATGGCAGGAGCCAAAGCATATCACAAGGCACCGTTTATGATCGCTGATGATGTGGTAGCACAGCTGTCAGACAGCCGGATCTTTTCCAGAGCAGAAGTTGTAAAGCCTGGATTTATCAACCTGGATGTGAAACCGGAATTTGTTGCAGAATACATGAATAAGATGGCAGAGGACGAGAAGCTTTCTGTTGAGACTGCCAAGAATCCGAAGACGATCATTATCGACTATGGCGGACCAAACGTTGCCAAGCCGCTTCACGTAGGACATCTCCGTTCTGCGATCATCGGTGAGAGCATCAAGCGTATCGGACGTTTTGTAGGACATAAGGTGATCGGTGATGTACATCTTGGAGACTGGGGCCTTCAGATGGGACTGATCATCACCGAGCTGAAACACCGGAAACCGGAGCTGGTATATTTTGATGACAGCTTTACCGGTGAATATCCGGCAGAAGCACCGTTTACTATCAGCGAGCTGGAAGAGATCTATCCATGTGCCAGTGGGAAGTCAAAAGAGGATGAGGCTTACCGTAATGAGGCACTTGAGGCAACCCATCTTCTTCAGCAGGGAAAACAGGGATACATGGCTCTCTGGAACCACATCATGAATGTATCTGTAACAGACCTTAAGAGAAACTATGCGAATCTGAACGTAGACTTTGACCTCTGGAAAAAAGAATCCGATGCACAGCCGTACATCCCGGATATGGTAGAAGACATGAAGAAGCGAGGATTTGCCTATGAGGACCAGGGTGCTCTTGTTGTAGATGTAAAAGAAGAGAGTGATACCAAGGAGATCCCTCCATGTATGCTTCTGAAATCAGACGGAGCTTCTCTCTATACGACCACAGACCTTGCTACTATCGTAGAGCGTATGAAACTCTTTCAGCCGGATGAAATCCTTTATGTTGTTGACAAGCGTCAGGAGCTGCATTTTATCCAGGTATTCCGCTGCGCAAGAAAAACCGGTCTTGTAAATCCGGAAACCAAGCTTTCCTTCCTTGGTTTCGGTACCATGAATGGAAAAAGACGGTAAACCGTTTAAGACAAGAGAAGGCGGTGTTATGCGTCTGGAGAACCTGATCGCAGACATTGATGAGGAAATGTATCGCAAGATCGTGGAGAATCGTAGTGTAAAAGATAAAGATGCAAAGGATACTGCCAAGATCGTAGGACTTTCCGCGATCAAATACGGAGATCTTTCCAACCAGGCGACCAAGGATTACATCTTTGATGTTGACCGCTTTACATCCTTTGAGGGAAATACAGGTCCGTACATCCTTTATACTATCGTTCGTATTAAGTCGATCCTGAACCGTTATGTACAGGAGGGAGGAGATTTAAGTACAGGTAAGATCCTTCCGGCAGTCAATGCCAGTGAGAAGAACCTGATGCTTCAGCTTTCCGGCTTTGCGGCAATGGTTGAGAACGCTTTTGAAGAAAAAGCACCACATAAGATCTGTGCATATATCTATGAGGTATCCAATGCATTTAACAGCTTTTACCATGAGACCAAGATCTTAAGCGAAGAGGATCAGGCACAGAAGGAATCCTTCCTTCAGTTGCTCCAGCTTACAAGAAGAGTGCTTGAGACAAGCATCGATCTTCTTGGATTCTCTGCACCGGATCGTATGTAAGGTATAGCTTTGCAGATACAAACACTATGAATAATGACAGACCGCCGGATAAAGAGACATTTTTGTCTGCTATATTCGGCGGACTTTTTTATATAGAAAGTTCTTTGCAAAAAGAACAGGACGTGCTATAATAGGACTTATCCTAAACGAGGGCAGATCACGAATTTCTGCCTGACTATAAGTTATCTGATTTTTTCAAACCGGAATTCACCGGATTATCCCAAATCAATAAGAAACGTAATCATAAATATTGTCTGACAGAAATGAGAGGAAGGTGATCTGTCTGATCGGAAATGTTCTGAAAGAACGTTATTGCATTGTAGAACAAATTGGACATGGCGGAGGTGGAAGCCTTTATCTGGCAAAAGATATGGAGCTTGGTATCTGCCGTGCAGTGAAAGAGATACCGATCGCAAAGAAAAAAGAAGCCAGACTCATGCAGCATCTGGAATATCCTGCAATACCGAAGATTATCGATTATGTGGAAACAGGGGAGTATTGTTATCTGATCATGGAATATATCAAGGGTCAGTCGCTGGGAGAACTTCTCCGTTCAGGAAAACGGTTTTCTTTACGGGAAATCCTTGCTCTGGGAAAGGAGATTGCCAGAGTATTGGAATATCTTCACAGTCGGAAGCCACCGGTCTGTTACGGGGACCTGAAACCGGATAATCTTATGTTTTCTGAAACCGGGCATCTGTATCTGATAGATCTTGGAAGTGCCATGTTCGATCATGGAAAAAGAAAACAGATCTGTGAAGGAACGAAAGGCTATGCGGCGCCGGAGCAGTATCAGGGCTACTTAAGACCGGGAAGTGATATTTATGCTCTGGGGAAGACCCTGGAAAAGCTTTGCGGAAAAAAGAAATGGCAGTGGTTTTTATATCCGGATTTTTTCTGGCTTCTGTTCCGATGTACCAGAAAACAGGAAAAATACAGATATTCGGATATGTCAGTGGTTCAGAAGAAAATCCAAAAGCTGGAAAACAGATATCGGATGATCACTTGGAGAAAACGATTTCTGGAAGCGGCAGCTGCAGGGATTCTGATAGGAACACTGATCTTGATAGCAGGATTGCTGAAAACGGAAGAATTTTCTGTGGCGATCTCAGAAGTAACAGATTTGTATTACGAAGCCAGACAGTATCCGGAAGACTCAAAAGATCGGGAAAAGTGCTGTATGGCAGCGGAAAAGAGACTCCAGAGGTTAAGTAGAAATTATGGGGAAAAAGAACAGCAGCGTCGTATTGAGCTATTGCTGGCATGGAATGCGGAGCTTTTGTGTGAACCGGAAAAAGCGGCTTTATATTATGAAAATCTTCTTCTGTATGATGCAGAATATCCTGTGGCCTACGGGGAATATGGGATGTTTCTTATTCGGACCGGTCAGAAAGAGGCCAGCAGAAAGCTGTGGGAAGATTATAAAGAGAAAGAAAAAGCGGAATTACTGGATGACAGTGAAAGCAGAAATCTGCAGCTTTGGGAGGAGATCAATGAGAAAAAGAAGAGAAAGTGATCAGAAAAAACCAAAAGAAATGAAAATTCCTAGTAGGAAAACCTGTTTTATTGTTTTGTTTCTGCTGGTCTTATGCAGCTGGATGATCCCTTCCATTGCTGTCTATGGATTTGATGTGTCAGGAATGGATAGTTTTGATACCGGCGGATTTGATATGAATGTGGGAGAAGGAACCGGACAGCTGCCGGAAGACTGGGAAGAAAGCTATGCAGGAGAAGGAAGTGATGATAGTAATTGGAACAGAGAAGAAGGAAATACTGAGGAGTATTCCGCTGCCTGGGCAGAATCAGAGAATGATCAGGAGGAGTCTGCACAATGGAATTTAGATTTTCAGACAGATGAGGTACGTTCTCAGGAAGAAAGCTTTATGGAAAATGGAAATACTGCGGCAGAAGTAGAGATAGCTGATACACCTGCGGAAAAACTGACGGAAACGCCGATACCAACAAAACTGCCAATACTGACTGAACAACCAATCCCCATACAGACAGTGACAGCAAGTCCATCTGTAACGTTGACTCAAAAAACCAGTTCGAAAGTCAGTGACAGATGCATCAAAGAGGGAGAAGAAGCAAAATCCGGCATTTATCTTACTATCGGACAGAACCAACAGGAACGTTCGGATAGGAAAAAGAAAAAGAGCAAAAACCGGTGATCCGAATGAAAACAGACGGTAACAGGATCCGGATAGAGATCAGTCCGGATATTCCGTTCCAGATCCTTACATTTCGGATCAATGGAAAAGAATGTGATTTTTACTGGCAAGGAAAAAAGCTTCTGGCGAAATTACCGAAAAAAAGCAGAAATCCCTGGAAAGCAGAACTCATGGGTTTTGTGAAATCCGGGAAGCTGTACTATGAAACCATGGACTTACCAGAAAAACAGTGATACAATAGGCATACTTACTGATTATTTTATACAACAGGAGGAATTTATGTATAAGGCAATCTTTTTTGATCTGGACGGAACACTGACAGAATCCGGAGAGGGGATTACGAAATCTGTACAGTATGCACTGGAGAAGCTTGGAGTTTCGGCACCGGAGCTGGAGCCATTGAAGGTTTTTGTGGGTCCGCCGCTTCTGGAACAGTTTATGAAATATGCGGGATTTGATAAAGAGACAGCACAGAAGGGAATTGAATATTACAGAGAGCGGTATTCAGAAAAAGGAATGTATGAGAACACCGTTTATCCGGGTGTGGAAAACACTTTGGCAGAACTGAAACGTCGTGGCTACCGGCTGGCAGTGGCGTCTGCGAAACCGACCTTTTACGTAACACAGATCATGGACCATTTTAATCTGAGCCGGTATTTTGAGGTGATCGCCGGGACGGACCTCAATGGACCGAAAGTAACCAAATCTCAGGTGATCGAGGAAGCTCTGGAAAGAATGAGCCTTTCTGACCACCGTGACCAGGTGATCATGGTGGGTGACAGAGAACATGACATTCTTGGAGCCAGACGATGCGGGATCCAGTGTGTGGCTGTATCTTACGGATATGGAAGCAGAGAAGAACTGGAAAAGGCACAGCCTCTTCAGATCGTAGCTTCCGCAGATGAACTTCTGAATTTTTTCGTCTGACCCCTCTGCACAGGCAGAATATTTTTCAAATAGTGTGGAGGGAGCTTTATCCGGCAGGAATCCATTATCTTATCGGACAGATCCTCGGAAGCGCCGTGCTTCTCTGGCTGGCAGGGCATGTCGGCAACGCACAGGAAAGGTACTATAGTTATACGCTGGTGATCACCGGACTTACCGGAGTGTTGGTTATGTTTCCGGCAGTATATTTTTACCGGAAGGATCGTATAGGAAGGCTGATCGGCGGTTTGACTTCCGTTGAGGAACAAAGGCTATCTATTCCTGAAATGCTGCTTCTTCTTGCTGCTGGAGCCGGATTTGCCCAGTATGCCAATGTGCTGGTGGCGATCCTGCAGAACTGGATCTCATCCAGCTATGGAGAGACGATGACGAAGATTACTTCAGGAAAGAGTTTATTTATGATGATCTTCTGGATGGGGATCATAGCGCCTGTTGCAGAAGAAATGATCTTTCGCTGGCTGATCTATCTGCGACTTCGGGATCACTTTTTCAGTGCTGGTTTCCGCTGTGATCTCTGCGGCGTTTTTCGGAATTTATCACGGAAATGTCCTGCAGGCTGTGTATGCGTTTGTTCTGGGAGGGATTTCTGCGTGGTTTCTGGAGATGGGCGGTAATAAGTGGACCAGTGTGCTGATGCACATCGGAGCCAATACCTGGATACTTATTTTCAGTGAATACGCCCAGACTCTGGTGGAAAAAGCCGGAGCAGGAAGCCTTCTGATGATCTATGGTGTTTTTGCGGCAGCGATGATCGGAGGATATCAGTATTTTGCACGCCGGGGAGAAAAACGTGGCTACCGGGCTGTCTGATCCAATGTGGAACACGAATGTCTGCCTGCTACTGGATCAGGCAGAGTGATAGATGAATATTTGCTTTACAGAGAATCTGTAGTGGAATCATAGTATAAGGATGCCATTACAGAATTTTTTTTATAAAAATATGCCGGAATCTTTTGCTGCCGGTAAATTTATATAGATTTTATATTTATTTAAGAGACCATTTCTTGCGTACCTTTGTATCATGTGCTATCATAAGTGTATTAAAAGAATTAATACACTTAATACACAGATTACAGAGAAAGGAGCGTCGTATGTTATTCTTGGACTATCAGGACAGACGTCCCATTTACGAACAGATCGTAGAGAAATTCCGGATGCTGATCCTGTCAGGAGCTGTGGAGCCATCTTCCAAGATGCCGTCTGTGCGGCAGCTGGCCGTGGAATTATCCATCAATCCCAATACCATCCAGCGGGCATATATGGAACTGGAGCAGCAGGGGCTGATCTGTCCGGTGAAGGGAAAAGGCAGTTTTGTCACAGACAGCAGCAGGATCAGGCAGATCGGTGTGGAAGAAACCTTAAGTGAGCTGAAAAAGATCACAGAAAAGGGAATGGCTCTGGGAGTAGGGGAGGAAGAAATGATCGGTGTGATCCGCTTATGCTATAAGGAGGGAAACAATGATTGAGATAAAAAACTGCAGCAAAGCTTTTGGTAAGATACAGGCAGTAAATAAGGTCACCATGGATATCGGGGAACGGGAGGTTTTTGGACTGATCGGCTCCAACGGTGCGGGAAAAAGTACTCTGCTCCGTATCATGGCCGGGATCATCCGTCAGGACAGAGGAGAGGTGCTGATGGATGAAGAACCGGTTTTTGAAAATGAAAGGATCAAAGAGCATTTTTTCTACATCCCGGACGATGCATATATTCCGGCAAATTACAATGCTCTGGACATGGCAGAATTTTACCGTTGTATTTATCCGGGATTTCAGCAGGCGCGTTTTGAGACAATGATGAAGCAGTTTCATCTGGATGGAAAACGAAAAATCAGCACTTTTTCCAAGGGAATGAAGAAACAGCTTCTGGTGATCCTGGGAATCAGTACAGGAACGAAATATCTGTTTTGTGATGAAACCTTTGATGGCCTGGACCCGGTAATGCGCCAGGCAGTAAAAAGTATTTTTGCATCGGAGATCATGAGTCGTGAATTTACGCCGGTGATCGCTTCCCACAATCTTCGGGAGCTGGAAGATATCTGCGATCACATCGGGCTTCTTCATCAGGGAGGAATTCTCCTTTCCAGAGATCTGGAGGATATGAAATTCCACATCCATAAGATCCAGTGTGTACTTACTGACAAAAAGAAAGAAGAAGAATTAAAGAAAGAGCTGGATATTTTAAAAACAGAGCATCAGGGCTCCCTGCTGCTTATTACTGCAAGGGGAACAAGAAGAGAGATTATGGAGAAGATACAGGCAAAAAATCCTCTTTTCTGCGAAGTGCTCCCACTGACTCTGGAAGAAATATTTATCAGCGAAACGGAGGTGGCAGGCTATGAAGTCAAAAATTTATTCCAGTGAGTATATGAAATCCTCTTCCAAAGGACAAAGATGGATCCCGGCATTTGCCATGATCGCATTTCTCCTTGCATTTCCGGTAGCGGAACTTATTCTGATGGGAAAATGGAATGAGCGCAGTTATACTCAGAGTCAGCTTTCCTATCTGTATTCCAGCCTGTGGAGCAGTGACTTTCTCACAATGGGAGCAGCTGTGGCTGCGGTAACCGCATTTTTTGCAGCAGTAAGCGGCTTCTGGTATCTGTATTCCCCGAGAAAAGTGGATTTCTATCACAGCCTTCCGGTAAAGCGAAGTGCACTGTTTCTACACAGAGTATTGTTGGCTGTTCTTTATTATCTGGTGCCATATGTGATCATGGAATTTGCTGCGGTATGCATCGGGGCAGCCAGAGGATATTACAGCCTTTCCATTTATGAAAAAGGCACTGATCCTGCTGTGCTCCATCTCCTGATGTATCTTCTGGTGTATTTTTCCACAGTGCTGGTGATCGCCTGCACCGGTACCATGTTGATGGGAGCACTTGCATGGGCAGGCTGTTTACCTATCAGTATCGTTCTGGCAGTGATGCTGCAGTTAAGC
>ENA-OQHF01001442-OQHF01001442.1-human-gut-metagenome-genome-assembly--contig:-NODE-1442-length-13097-cov-4.475636_pt1 | contig 13097 bp, 14 predicted proteins | sample MGYA00242559_ERZ504709 | MGnify/ENA primary metagenome ERZ504709 (study PRJEB26092, sample SAMD00036203) | human gut metagenome | host: Homo sapiens | study: EMG produced TPA metagenomics assembly of... | reverse complement strand
TCAGGACGATTTCCAAAATGTATGGCTGAATCATGAGTATGCAGGAAACAAAGAGGTGGATTACAACCATTTGAAGTGGTGCTCATTGAGAGGTCTTTTCTGGAAAAAGAGGCGGAAGTGGAAGATATGCTATCCATGCTGGAGCAGGAAAAAGAGGTTCCGTGGAACGCTTATGTGATGACGACGGAAAGCTGTGACCGTCTGGCGCAGACCGAAGGGAAACTTGACACGCTGCTTGGAAATTATCTGGAAGAACTGCTGGAAAATACATCGGGCATTGATCAGAAAGCGTACCCGACGCTTGGCATGCTCTATGAGGAGCGTGCTAATCACTTAGAGACACTGTATATTCCTTTGTCGATATAGAGGGGGAGCAGTCCCGGGGCAGTGGAGGATGATACCGAGAAACCGCAGATTACAGCCTATGAAGTCTGGAAACGTGGAAGGGCGGCGGGGCTTGTCGATACGGATACCGCGCGTGCAGCATTCTTCACGCAGAACTTTGCGGATGATTACACCTTACAACTTGCACCGGAACTTTATGTGAAAGTGGATGCAGCTTCCTGTCGAGTCAAAGAAACAGAAAAAATCGGTGTCGGAGGTTTGACAGAGCAGATTGTCGCAGTGACTGTGACAGGAGAAGGCGAAATCTTAAGCGGCACAGTTTCCGCAAGTGAAAAAGAGCAGCTTCTCAACACCCGGATGGAGGACTATCTGAATGCGATCGCTGCACATGCACTTGAGAAAGAAATCGATATCACTAACAGTTACCGGAATCTCGGCGCCGATAACCGCACATGGTATTTTAAGTATCAAAACACTCCTGCCGCTTATGAGAAAGACATCGAAATCCAATATCTGGTAAAAATAAACTGGAAATCGGAATAAATGCAAAGTTTTCGGGAATCATTGAGGATAGAAGGTCGATGAGCGAAACTCGAATTTAGGTTATGAAGATTGCGAAAAATGAACAAAAATATTCAAGACACGCTCCCGCTATGTGTCACTCGCAGCGGTACTATATTTCTGTTTATTTTTCGCAATATAACATATTCTATGAGCGAGTTTCGCAAGCAACGACACAGCCTGATAAATATGAATATTATCTACATTTATCTGATTTTTGGCAAGTGAAAAGGAGATTTGAATTATGGCAAGAAAATGGATTGGATACATAGGAGTTGGAAGTCTGATGTGCGCTGCATTGGGATGCGGTATTTTGTATACAAGACAGGCCAGACTGCAGCAGGCGATTTCGGACAAAGTGCTGCGGTTTCATGTGCTGGCGAACAGCGACAGCGAGGCAGACCAGAACCTAAAACTAGCAGTGCGTGATGCGGTGGGAAGTTTTATGCAGGAAAAACTGACAGCTGTGGAAAATCTGGAAGAATGTGAGATGGTTGTGCGCCAGAGCCTCGGTGAAATTGAGGAAGCTGCGGCAGAGACAATCGCAGAAAACGGTTATGACTATGATGTGACAGCGGAGCTGGAACACACTTCGTTTCCGGTAAAAAACTATGGAAGCTACACCTTTCCGGCGGGAGATTACGAGGCACTCCGCATTGTGATCGGAGAAGGAAACGGACATAACTGGTGGTGTGTGATGTATCCTAACATGTGTTTTTCAGACAGTATGTATGAGGTGGTCGATAAGGAAGCAGGAGAAAAGCTGCGTGAAGTACTGACCACAGAAGAGTATGAGAAGGTGCTGGCAGAAGGAGACTATCAGGTTAGAATGAAATATTTTTCGTGGCTGAATCCGTATCTGGAGAAGCTGGCTGAAAACTAAAATAAAGCAGCATACTTATAAGAAAGCAATGTTTCAAAAAGCTTACGCTTGCTAAATTATAAGAAACACGCTAATATATGGCTTGAAAAGATAATGACGAGAAACAGAAAAGAGGTTTACATAAATGACAAAAGATGTACTTGTGAAAATCAGCGGATTACAGTTTGCAGAAGATCAGGATAATGGTCCGGTGGAGATTATCACAACCGGAAACTACTATAAGAAAAATGGAAAGCACTATATTTTGTATGATGAAGTGCAGGAAGGCTTTGACGGCGTGACGAAAAGCGTTATCAAAGTGAATGATGATTTTCTGGATGTCACGAAAAAAGGTGTCACCAACGTACATATGATGTTTGAGAAAAACAAGAAAAATATGTCTTACTACAACACACCATTCGGAAATCTTTTGGTGGGAATCAATGCAACGGATGTCAAAGTGAATGAGACAGAAGATAATATTGACATCAAAGTCGATTATAAGCTGGAAGTGAATTATGAACATCTGGCAGAGTGCAGCATTTCCATGAATATCATGTCGAAAGATACGAAGGATTTTAGGATATAAGGAGTGCAAGTGAGAAGAATGCATTTATGCATTCGGCGAACGATGAATGTTAATCATGTGCCGTTTTTGCACATGATATGATAATCGTGAAGTTGAGGTAGTGTATTATGAAAAATTGTAAAATGGCATTCACAATCGGTTTGGTGTTTGCAGTAATGATGTTGGTTGCAGCCTGCACAGACAGCAACAAATCAGACAATCATATATTTGATCATGAAAGTTTGGATGTTGATGAATATGTGTATCCGTCTGATTTTGATCTTGGAGATGATTTAAAGGGCACAAATTCAGAATCTGATGCAGGATTTGAAGAATTATCAGCAATGATCGGAACGTATCATTATACTTCCGATTATGGAACAGGTCGATTAATGATTGAAGCGACAGAGAATGGCATTGATCTTTCTGATTATGAATCGGAGGATATCTATAGATTTCTGGCAAATGAAACAAATGTAAAAAATGAAGAGGAAAACAAAGTATATCTGGAATACCCAGCACAGGTGTATGAAGATGATACGGTTATTTTTGAGTATTACATTTTAGAAAAAGCTAGTGATGGAATTGATGTGTATTATAGTCCATCTTCTTTTGACGAAGCTGAATTATTGTACCATGCTGTCAGGGAAAACTAAAAGAGGATTGCGAGATATCATATGATAGGTTATATTCTATTCAAATCAATTTTAACAAAATCAATTTGAATAAAAATAAACTAAATTTGCAGAAATGTGATTTCTATGTTTATTGGCAGAGAAAGAGAGTTAGCATCCTTAAAAGAATTCTATGAAAAAGACAGAATTGGCGGATGAGGATGTTTTGCTGCTTACATTGGATTCACTTTATGGATGAGACAGAAGATAGCATTGATATCAAGGTAAATTATAAGCGGAAAGTCAATTATGAACATCTGGCAGAGTGCAGCATTTCCATGAATATCATGTCGAAGGATACGAAGGATTTTAGAATTTGAGTTTATATTGAGCCATCCACAGCGGATGGCTCTTATTCATAAAAATAGAATGTTCGCAGTCCATATTTTTTATTCAAATCAATTTTAACAAAATCAATTTGAATAAATGAGTTTTACAAGGATGGTGTAGATGGGTATATATTGATTGCGGGGCATCTTATCCGGGTGGAAGACTCGCCGCCATATGTCTGGACACAGGAGAAGAGTATTATTCCGCACCGGCAGTAATTTAAAAGAGTCAAAAGAGTGATATTGACGAGTCAGTTCAGTTATAGAGATGATGAAAGAAAATGATTAATATATAGATACACCAGAAGAGAGGTGAACATAAATCACACTGTCACAGAGAGGAGAAAATGTATGAAAAAAAGAATTCTAGCAGCTATGCTTACTTTGTCTATGGTTGTGTCCATGACAGCATGCGGAAATTCAGAAGCAGGAGGATCAAAGGATTCAGCTAAAAATAACGGTAATGGGGATGAACCATATACAGTTACCATGGTCCTGAATGGAAGCACACAGCCGGATGAAGAAAGAATCGAACAAAAAATCAATGAGATTCTTGAACCGGAACTTAATGCGAATCTTGATATTGTTGTGCTGCCGTGGGCAAGTGCAAGCCAGCAGTTACAGCTTATGTTATCAGGGGATGAAAAAATTGATGTCTTTTATACCCAGGCAACCAATGCAGTGCAGTATATGAATGCAGGACAGATTGTAGACATGTCTGAACTGATTGATAAATATGGAACAAATATCAAACAGATTTATGGAGAGGATATAGCTAAGATCAATCAGGTCGAAGGCTTTGTATATGGCGTGCCAAATCAGATTGAACGAGGAAGTATTCCTGCCATATTTATGAGAAAAGATCTGGTGGAAAAGTACAATATTGATACAACACAGATTAAAGAACCAAAAGATCTGGAAAGTGTTTTTGAGACAGTAAAAGCGGGAGAGCCGGATATGACAATGTTATATTCGAGCAGTGAGAATGATGCACCGGCTACAAGATTATTCCGTGGAGATACTCTGTCAGATAACAATTATCTTGGTGTACTCATGGATCAGACGAACAGCACAAAATTAGAAAACTTCTTTGCGACGGACTGGTTTAAAGATACAACTACCATGCTGCATAACTGGTATCAGAAGGGATATATCAGCCAGGATGCAGGAACTAACACAGAGAACTGGAGAACAGTATGCAAGGCTGGAAATTTATTTTCACTGTTTTTTTCTTATCATCCTGGAACACCGGTAGAATTTGAAAGCTCCACCGGCTATGATTTTGAGATCGTGCCATTTTATAACGAACCGATCATAAATAGCTCATCCTATAATGGTGTTACATTCTCAATTGCCCAGAATTCAGAAAATCCGGAGAAAACAATGGAAGTACTGGATTATATCTACGGAAGTTCAGAGATCATGAATCTTTTAAACTGGGGTGAACAGGATAAAGACTATGTGATAGAAGATGCTGATAATGGCATTATCAATTTCCCGGAAGGAATCACTTCTGATAATGCAGGCTATAACTTAAACCTTGGATGGGAATTGCCAAATCAGTTTATTGCTTATAAATGGACTGGTTCAGATCCGCAATTATGGGAAAAAATGGAAGAATTTAACGGTTCTGCAAAGAGCTCCAAAGCAGTAGGATTTTTATTTGACAGCAGTAATTGTTCAAGTGAGATCGCAGCTCTTTCCAATATTGTAAAACAATACAGCGGAGCACTTTACAGCGGTTCCGGAGATCCAGATGAACTTATTCCGGAATTGTTAGAAGCATTAGATGATGCGGGAATCAATGAAGTGATCCAGGCAAAACAGGAACAGTTAGATGCTTTTCTTGCAGCAAAATAATCAGGTTCAGAAGGAAAGTCCCACAGATACAACGTGGGACTTTTTCATAAAAGGAGAAACTTATGAAGAAGAAAAAGAACAAAGTTAAGGAATATCTGCCGCTCTATCTGATGATGCTTCCGGGATTATTATATCTGCTGATCAATAATTATCTTCCGATGACAGGTATTATACTTGCTTTTAAAAAGTTGAATTTTTCAAAAGGAATTTTGGCAAGCCCGTGGGCAGGACTGGATAATTTTAAATTTTTGTTCTCGTCAAAAGATGCCTGGATTATTACAAGAAATACATTGCTATATAATATAGCGTTTATTCTTGTCAATATGGTCGTTGGAATTGCAATCGCAATTTTAATCTGTGAAGTTAAGAACACAAAAATGAAAAAAATATACCAGAGTGCTATATTATTGCCATTTTTGATGTCGATGGTCATTTTAAGCTATATTGTGTATGCACTTTTAAGTGCTGAAAATGGTCTTGTAAACAATACGATCCTGCCATTACTGCATATAGATCCGATCCAGTGGTATCAGAAACCAAAATACTGGCCGGCGATTCTTATCATTGCAAACTGCTGGAAAGGAGTGGGATACGGATGTCTGATTTATATTGCATCTCTGATCGGTATTGATCCGACTTATTATGAGGCAGCAAGACTGGATGGAGCCACAAAGTGGCAGGAAATCACAAAAATCACATTGCCATGCCTGGTACCGACAATCATTACGCTGTTATTATTGAGCATTGGAAGAATCTTCTATTCTGATTTTGGATTATTTTATCAGGTTCCGATGAACTCCGGTGTGTTGTTCCCAACAACAAACGTAATTGATACGTATGTATATCGTGCGTTGATCGAACAGGGAAATATCAGTATGTCATCCGCAGCGGGTGTATACCAGTCATTAGTAGGTTTTGTCATTGTCATGTTAAGTAACTGGATCGTTAGACGTGTAGATAAAGACAGAGCATTGTTTTAGGAGGAGAGTCCATTATGACAAATTCAAAAAAAACAAAGAGATACCAGTTTTTGGGATCAATCTGATACTGATCGTGATGACATTGACTATTATTTTACCATTTTTGCTGGTATTTATTTCATCCATCACGGATGAAACAGTGTTGATCCGGAATGGATATTCCTTTTTCCCGGAAAAAATAAGCTTTTATGCATATCAGTATATTATCAGACAGGGAGAGAAAATACTCCGTGCGTATGGCGTTACAATTCTTATTTACAGTAGTAGGTACCCATTTTTTAATCTGATGCTTTTCAGCATTTACTGGCATATCCGCTGTCTGTGAAGACATTGCCTTATAGAAGGCAGATTACCTTTTTTTGTAATTTTTTACAATGTTATTTAATGGCGGTTTAGTACCTACATATCTGATGTATGTAAATTATTTTCATATGAAAAAATACAATATGGGCACTGATAATTCCTAATTTGTTGCTGAGTGCGAACAATGTGCTGATGATACGGAGCTATTTTATGACAAGTATTCCGGAAGCATTGTATGAAGCGGCAAAAATTGATGGCGCAGGACATACAAAAATCTTTTTTCAAATTACGTTTCCACTTGGTAAACCTATCCTTGTAACCATGGGATTATTTTCGGCACTGGCATATTGGAACGACTGGACAAATGGTTTATACTATTTATCAGGAAATCAGGGACAGAAATTATATAGTATCCAGAATCTTTTGAATCAGATGATCACTGATATCCAGTATCTTGCAAGCGGTAAGGTTGCCGGAAATATAGGGGCAGAAGTTGCAAAACTTCCGACAACGTCCATAAGGATGGCAATTGCTTTTATAGCAATGCTTCCATTATTTATCATTTATCCGTTTTTACAGAAATATTTCGCAGAGGGTATTACGCTAGGGGCAGTAAAAGGTTAAAGGAATATCATGGCGTTTGGAAAAAAGATGAATTTAAAAAGACGAAAAAAGAAATCTTTAGCACAACAGAGTAAGCAAATATTAATTTTAATGACAGTCATTCTGGTAATTATTCTGGGAGGATGCACTTATGTTTTAAACAAAACAAGTGGGCAGATTTACGAACAGATGAGCCAGATGGCACAGTTGTATGCGCAGGAGCTTGACAATCGTTTTTTGAGGATCAGCCGGAATCTTTTTTCTACGATCATGGATACCAATGAGACAAATTCCACGTTCTATGGAAATGTAAATCTGATGAAGAATGGGGATTATTCGGAGTATGCGATCGGAAAACTCAGAGAAGAATATTTTTCTTCAGCATGGGAATATGGAACGGAATACAGGATTTTTTATACACACATGATACGGATAAATTATATCAGCTTTCCCTGTCTTCGGATGGAAATTACACAATGTCACCTGATATTGCAGCGTCTATCCGTGAGCAGATAGACAAATTAGATGAAAAGACATATGCAGTGAAGCGGAAGTGGGATGTTTTGGAGTGTGATAATGAGGTATATATCTGTAAAATTGCACAAAAAAATGGAATTGTATTAGGATGCATTGTAAATGTAAAAAGTATCTTAGAACCATTCTCAAAGCTTTCGTTGGGAAAGCATGGATATGTAAGCCTTGTCGATCAGGATGAGGTCTGTATAGGTATGTTAGACCAGAGCGGAATCATATCAGAGCCGCAAAGTATGGAATACCAAAAAAGTACTTATACGATCCGTCAGGGATTATCCAGAGCACCCTTTGAGATCAGGATCGGGATTTCTTTAGGCGGTGTCTTAAGCCTGATGGCGGGAAGTCTGCTCGGAATGACAGTATTGATCTTTATGATTCTTATTATGAGTGGGATATCGCTATTTCATGTGTATTCCAATATTATGAAACCGCTTAAAGTGTTCACACAAAACCTTCAGCAATATGATGAGGGTGGATATATGCTGAATATGACGGAAGGAAATCTGCTTGAATTAGAGCAGATTGATGGAAAATTCCGTACAATGATCCATCAGATCCGCAAATTGAAGATCACGCTATATGAACGGGAATTAGAGAAACAGAAAATTGAGATGGATTATCTGAAAATGCAGATCCGGCCGCATTTTTATTTGAATTGCCTGAACTTTATTTACAGCATGATCGACTTTGGCGATTATGAACACGCAAGGGCAATGACAAAAATCACTTCGGATTATCTTTCATATATTTTTCGGAATACAACGGACAGAGTTCCGGTTTTAGCGGAATCAAAGCATTGTGAAGATTATTTAAAAATCCTGCTGCTGAGGTATCCGGATAAGTTTACCTATTATATTGAAGTTCATGATGAAGTGGCAGATGCGGAGATATTTCCATTCTTAATACAGGTTTATGTTGAAAATGCTGCAAAACAGGCATTGATGGCAGATGAAAAAATGCTGATCTCAGTTACGGTATATCCTGAGGACAGGGACGATGAAAAATACGTTAATATTTTTATCTCGGATACGGGAAAGGGATTTCCGGACGAAATATTATGTAAACTACAAAATGGACAAAACATTTCTGACAATGGAAAACATATCGGTATTTGGAATTGTATGAGGCGGTTTCAGTATTATTATGGGGATCAGGGAGAGATCCATTTCAGCAATAGTCCATTAGGTGGTGCCGTTGTGGATATTCATGTTCCATATAAAATCGGAAGGAGCGATACACAGGAATGAAATTATTGCTGGTGGATGATGAACGTTATGTGATTGAAAGTATAAAGAAAAATATCTGCTGGGAGCGGACAGGTATTACTGAGATTTATACAGCATTTACAATGAAACAGGCGCAGGAAATTATAACAGCTGTTAAAATGGACATTATTATCAGTGATATTGTGATGCCTGCTGCAACAGGATTTGATCTGGTGCAATGGGTGAGGGAGCAGAATTTCAGGATACAGGTTATTTTTTTGACCAGTTATGCGGAATTTGACTATGCAAGACGTGCGATACAGCTGGAAAGCGTTGAATATCTGCTAAAACCAATTGATTTTGAAAAACTGGAAGAAGCATTAAAAAAAGCAGAACAGGCAGTGCTTCAGGAAAAACATATCGAAAAACTTACAGAAGCGAGTGAACAGTGGGAAAAAGACCGGACAATCCTGCAAAAGGATATCTGGAGAAATTTGTTGAGCGGTAACATGACACGAAACCAGTTCTGCGAATCCGCAAAAAGGATGGATCTGTATCAGGATGGATTGATATATTTTAAACTGATCTGCTTTTATATGGATCATAAAGCGGAAGAGACACAAAAGTGGGAACCTTCCACCATCGAATTTATTATGCAAAATGTGTTGACGGAGTTATTTCATTCCTTTTATGCCAGAGTGGACACTGTATTTTGTGAAAATGAATGTCGATACTGGGTGGTTCTGTCAACGGATAAAATGCCGGAAGAAGGAGAAAAAATAAGGGAAAAAGATCTGCTCAATCATTTTGTGCAATGGATGACAGATCATGTACATTCCTATTTTTGGTGTGGAGCGGGAAATTGGAGTGGATTTTCTGAAGTGACTGCACAGGCTGACGATTTGCGGAAGATGCGCGAAAGCAGTCTGTCGGTATGGAACGAGGTTATATATCTGTATGAGTTCCAACCAAGTGGAACAGTCTATAAAAATGCGGAGCTGGATACATGGAAAACCCTTTTGGCAGGGGAGGAAGTGGAAGCAGTCATAGCAAGCATACGCAGTTATCTGGAGACAGTCAGGAAGAATGAGATGATCACGCGGCAGTTTTTGCTGTCATTAAGGACGGACGTTACACAGATGGTGTATGTATGGCTGTCAGAGATGGGGATTTATGCCAATGCACTTTTTTCAGATAAAGAGAGTGAGAATTACATGCTTGGCGCTGTAAATGGATTTAACGAAATGATGGAGTATGTAGAAAATCTGATACGGAAAGCGGTTGGATATAAATTATATATCACAAAAGAAGACTCTGTCGCAGATCAGATATGTACATATATTGACAGTCATTTCAGGGAAGAGATACACAGAGATGAACTGGCAGAATTAGTCTATTTGAATACAGACTATATGTCTCGGATGTTCAAAAAAGAAAAGGGAGTATCTATAAGCAATTATATATTGCAGAAAAGGGTAGACGAAGCAAAAAAACTTTTGTGTGGCAGCAGTATTCCAATCAATACGGTTTCATTACATATTGGATATAGTAATTTTTCCTATTTTACAAAAATGTTTAAGGAGAATACAGGATTGACACCACTGGAATATAGAAGGAAATTTGGAGAGGAAACACACGTATGACAGAACAGAAATTAACAGAACTTTTGAGAGACATGTCTCTGGAAGAAAAAGTAAATCAGATGAGTCAGGTGACAGGAGGATTTTTTAATGGTGAAATCGTTGTCACAGGTCCTATGGCAGATAAGGGATTTACAGAAGACAATGTAAATCTTGCAGGATCAGTCATCGGATCCATGGGCGCTGAAACCCTGAAAAGTATACAAAAAAACTATATGGAAAAGCATCCGCACCATATTCCATTGCTGTTTATGCTGGATGTCATAAATGGTTATAAGACGGTGTTTCCAATTCCGCTTGCGCAGGGAGCTTCCTTTGAACCGGAATTGTCAGAACAGTGTGCATCTGTGGCAGCAAAGGAGGCTTCGGTCAGCGGTCTTCATGTGACATTTGCACCTATGACAGATCTGGTAAGAGATGCAAGGTGGGGACGTGTCATGGAATCAACGGGAGAAGATCCTTACCTGAACAGTCTATTCTGTGCAGCAATGGTGCGTGGATTTCAGGGAAACAGCTTGAAAGATAACTATGCAATTGCAGCATGTGTCAAACATTTTGCAGGATATGGTGCACCGACAGCAGGGAGAGATTATAATACGGTAGAACTTTCAGAACATACATTCAGAGAGTTCTATCTGCCATCGTATCAGGCGGGAATAGATGCAGGTGCAGCTCTTGTTATGACATCTTTTAATACAGTTAACGGAATCCCGGCAACCGGAAATAAAAAGTTGATGCGGGACATTTTAAGAGAGCAGATGAAGTTCGATGGTGTACTTATATCAGACTGGGCAGCCATCGAGGAGACCATTTATCACGGATATTGTGCAGACAGAGAAGAAGCAGCAGTGCGTGCAGTGGAAGCAGGCGTAGATATTGACATGATGACAGGAATTTACAGTGAAAATCTGTGTCAGATGGTCAGGGATGGAAAAATAAGAGAAGAGCTTATAGATGAGGCATGTCTTCGTATTCTGCGGCTTAAAAATAATCTGGGACTCTTTGAGAATCCATATAAAGATGCAGATCAGAAAAAAGAACAGGAATATATTTTATGTGAGGAGCACCGGAAACTGGCTAGGGAAGCTGCAAAGAAATCTTTTGTTTTGTTGAAAAATGAGGAACATATCCTGCCTTTAGATCAACAGAAAAAGATCGCCTTTATTGGTCCGTATGTAGATAACAGAAACCTGTTTGGTGCCTGGTCATTTATCGCAGATGCAAAAGATGTTATGACGCTGCATGAGGCAGTACAGGAACAGTACGTTTCAGAAAACAGTACATTTTGTCAGGGATCACCAATGTTAGGGGCGGATGTATGTCTGGAAGGATTTGGAGAACAGCAGCAGCAATCTTATACGCAGGAGCAGGAGGATCATATGCTGCGTGAGGCAGTACAGGCAGCAAAAGAGGCAGATATTGTTGTACTTGCAATAGGAGAAGACCGTTTACAGTCGGGTGAAGCAACCAGTAACGCAAATATCAGAATCCCTGAGGTACAGGAAGCATTGCTTGATAGAATTGCGGAAGTCAATCAAAATATTGTAGTGGTTTTATTTTCAGGACGCCCGTTAGACATACGTGAAATAAACAAAAAGGCAAAAGCCATCCTTCAGGTGTGGCTGCCTGGAACAGAAGGAGCGAGGGCAATTGCGGACACTTTATTTGGAAAATATAATCCAAGCGGAAAACTGCCGATGAGTTTTCCATACTGTGTAGGACAGGTACCGGTACATTATAATGAATATTCAACAGGACGCCCACATGTAGAAGGAAAAGATAAAGACAGATTCCGCTCGAAATATCTGGATATTCCAAATGAGCCATTGTATCCATTTGGATACGGTCTGAGTTACACAACATTTGAGGTATCAGATATTCATTTGGATCGGACATGGATGGATACATCGGGACAGATTGAAGCGGAGGTAACTGTAAAAAATACAGGAAACTGCACGGGAACAGAAACCCTGCAGCTTTATATCCATGATATTGCGGCTTCTGTAGTGCGTCCGGTCAGAGAATTGAAAGATTTTAAGAAGGTTACGCTTCGTCCGGGAGAGGAAAAGAAGGTAGTTTTTACCATAACAGAACAACAGCTTCTTTTTTTGACGGAGAATGGAATCTATGAGAGCGAAGCAGGAGAATTCGAAATATTTATCGGAAAAGATAGTTTGACAGATAATAAAGCTTCATTTGTATTGAAGAAATAAGGAAGAAGTGAAAAAAGGCTTCCAACCCCTCCGGGCTGGAAGCCTTACCTGTCCATTCTTATTTTGTCTTAGATTTCTTAGCGGCCTTTTCTTCATTCATGGATTTTTTCTCTTTCTGAAGTTCTTTGTTGGCGTTCTCAGCTTTTCTCTTTAACTTGGTTCTCCAGCTTACTTTGCCTTCCGGTTTCTCTAATGGACCGCGGACACCGGTAACTTTCGTGATATAAATACCACTTACTGTAGCTTTGACTTCTTTTTTCACAGGGATCATATCAAAACATGCATCATCAGCGATCAGAGTCATAACCTTTGGTCCGACCTTAGCCTTTACGATCGGAAAGCTTGGAACGGCGCATAAGCTTTGGTGTCTGGTCAATGACTGCCTGTGGCAGACCGGACTGGTTCAGACGCATCCTCTTC
>ENA-OQHF01001440-OQHF01001440.1-human-gut-metagenome-genome-assembly--contig:-NODE-1440-length-13104-cov-3.723048_pt1 | contig 13104 bp, 13 predicted proteins | sample MGYA00242559_ERZ504709 | MGnify/ENA primary metagenome ERZ504709 (study PRJEB26092, sample SAMD00036203) | human gut metagenome | host: Homo sapiens | study: EMG produced TPA metagenomics assembly of... | reverse complement strand
TGCCGAATCAGGATGTGAATCTGATTTATTCTCTTCTTGTGGTGATCATGATGAGTCTTCTGGTTTCCGGTGTAACAACATCCTTAAACAACGTATTCCTTGTGACAAACAGGTTGAAGGTGAATTCTATTTTCTGGTTGATCATCAGTTTTACTAATGTACTTTTGGTGTTCATCTTCTTAAACACTACATCACTTGGAATTTATGCGGTAGCAGGGGTAAGCAAGGTAACGGGAATTCTTGGAAACCTTATCTTTGTACCTCTGTATGCGTGCAAATGCCTTAAGATAAAATGGAATACTTTTTTATCCAATTATTTTCAGGTATATTGGAACGACATTTATTATGATGATCGTATTTTTTGGAATTAAAAGGCTATATGTATTGCCAATTAACTGGATAACATTTTTTGTAGTATGTGTGATCGCAGGATTTGCTGGATGTATTGTTAACTTTTTTGTATTATTGAATCATACGGAAAGAAGTATTATGAAAAATAAAATTATGGCGAGGGTAAGAAAATAATGGATGAAAAGAAAAAAATTGGATTCTGACGTTTCATAACGCACATAATTATGGGGCAGTATTACAGGCGTATGCATTGAAAACAAAATTGAACCGTATGGGATATAAGGCAAAGATTTTAAATTATCAGAATCCTTATATTGCGAGATTATACCGAAAAGGCATTCATATTGATTTTTGGAAGAGAGATATTCTGCCATCAAGATGGGGCAAGGTATTTCACGAAGTGGGTGAGAACCTTTATGGATTGAGGGAATGGGAGAATCAGTGGACGGCATTTGAAAAATTTATAGGAGAGAAACTGCTAGACGGACAGGAAAAGAAACTGACACTGGATGACTTAGCAAAGGAGCAGTGCGAGTTTATATTCTGGGAAGTGATCAGATATGGGCAAGGGAACTGACACATGGTTTTGACCCGGCATATTTTGGACAATTTGCACCGGGATGTAAGAAAATCTCCTATGCAGCGAGTGTGCCAAACGGAAGTATACCTGAGGCGGAGCAGGCTTATTTTGAACAGGCATTAAAGAGTCTTGCACATATATCCGTAAGGGAAGAGAAACTTGCACGGGTAGTTGAGAAATTGACAGGAAAAGAAGTTACTACGGTTGTGGATCCGACACTTCTTTTAGAGAGGGCAGATTATGAGGATTTATTATATGAAGAGCCGTTGGTAAAGGAAAAATACATATTTGCCTATTTTGTGGTAGAGGATGCGTTGTTGGGCAAATGCGCAGAAAAAGCGGCAGCAGTGCTCGGATATCGACTGATTGAGTTACATTATAAAAAAACACCGAAACTGAAAAGTGAGAATATGATTTTTGATGCGGGACCGAGAGAGTTTCTGACGTATATTCGTGATGCAGAAATGATATTTACCAATTCTTTTCACGGAACGGTTTTCTCCATTCTCTTTCAAAAAAAGTTTTATAGTGTATACAAAGAGAATGGACGTATCAGCAATCTGCTTGCATTTCTGAATTTGGAAGAAAGGCATATAACGGCTGAAGATGCAATGAACTACGCAGATGGGATTGATTATACTCATGTGGGGGATAAACTTTGTAATTACAGAAGGCAGTCTGTTGAATATCTTAAGAAAGGGATTGAACAATGAGAGTCATAGAAGAATTTTCTTTTGATGAAGAACCGGGAAAAACACAGGTGAAATCAAATATTACAGAATCTGTGGAAAAACCAAATATTTCTATTGTGACACCATTTTACAATGCAGAGCAGAATTTCATACAGACATATTATTGTGTGGTCAATCAGAGTATGGAGGCGTTTGAATGGATAATTGTAGACGATGGAAGTTCAAGACCATCTGCAGTTGAGCTGTTAGAGGAATATGGGAAAAAGGATGCCCGTATCCGTGTAATTCATCAGAAAAATCAAGGACAGTCCGTGGCAAAAAACAACGGGATAAAAAACAGCAGGGCAGACATCATAGCATTTTTGGATGCTGATGATTTAATAGAACCGTTTTATCTGGAAATTTTATATAAAGCATTGAACGAGTATCCAGATGCAGCTTGGAGTTATACAGATCTTGTTGGATTTGGCAGTCAGAGATATATCTGGTGTAAGCCCTTTTCGGCAGGTCGAATGACGTTTAATAATACACTGGTGAATGCAGCACTGTTTCGCAAGAGTGATTTAGAGGAGGTTGGATGCTTCCCGGAAAAATGGAAGCATTACGATGAGGACTGGGCACTCTATCTGAAATTGTTAAGAGCGGGAAAACATCCGGTTCATGTGCCGATAATTGGATTCTGGTATCGCCGGAGTAATACAGGAATGCAGCAGACTGTAAGAAAAAATGAAAATCTTAGGAAACAGTCGGATGATTATATCGCAGATATTGCAAAAAAAGTAGATATTCATATAAAAGGGGAAGAATATGAAGGAAAACTGCCACAGGAAGCTGTAAAGACAGGTTTCAATAGTAAAGAACGGATTCTTGCGAAAATCCTTTCCAATAATCTGGGAGTGAAAATAATCTCCAGTATGTACCGGCACTAATTTGTATTGCCGGCAAAATATGCTATAATATGCGTGTATTGTGGGTTGGTTTGGCACATGGTATATGAGCAGAAGGTGAGGAATATTAATGAATGAACAAAATATGACAAGGCGAAAAGAGGTTGATCTGGAAATTACAGATTTTTTATGGGAAATTGTAAGAAATTGGAGAGTTATTGCAATCTGTCTGATAATAGGAGCCGTTTTATTATGCGGTTATCAGTATATAAAAGACAGCAGGAATGCAGATACAACAGCGGATGAAGTTGTAGAAGAATACTCCAAAACAGTGCATGAAATGAAAGAAGCTCTTGGGGCACAGGATTTGGATCAAGTCTATGGTGCAGTCGCAATTAAAAAGCAGCTGGATGAGAAAAGCGATTATGCAGATAACTCCCCATTAATGGCTGTTAATCCGTATGCAGAGAATTTAATTTTGTTACAGTATCGTGTGCAGAGTGATGAAGGAAATGCTGCAGAACTTGCAGCAATTTATCAGGATTATCTTATGTATGGTGAACTGGCATCGGAAATGATTGACTGTGACAGCCGGAAAGATGAAACAATATATGCGAAGGAAACTTATGAGACTGGCTTTACAGTACGTATTCGTGGAAGCAGGGAAGCGGATTGTAAAGAACTTGCAGAGAATGTGAAGAAGGGACTTAGTGCATATGCACAGAGGATGGATGAAAACTTTACTGCACATGAATTAGAACTTGTGAATGAAAGTTCAAATATTATTGTAGATCAGGAACTTGCACAGCTGCAGGATGATACGGCATTGGCAATCAAGAATCTTGGCGAACACTTGGATACAATTAAAAGTAAGATGAATGGTAATCAGTTGGAGCTTTATGTGGAACTTACAGAGAATCAGCCAGAGCAAAATGAGGATAGTGCAGAACAGACAGGCAATGAAGAAGAAACAAATGGATCAGATGTGCCGGAGCAGATTAGTGTACACATTAGTGTATCAAAGTTTATAATTGGTGGAATAATTGGAATAGCACTGGCAATTATTTTTATATTGTTAAAATATCTGCTTTCCGGAAATTTGCGTTCTGAAGCGGAAATTAAGGCACTCTATCATAATGATGTGCTTGGAACAATCCGAAGCAGTGTAGATGGAAAACGCGGTAAAATTGACAAGTGGTACGTTGGAGCGAGATATGGAAAATCCGGTAAAATGTCTCTGGAGCAGGAAGTTGAATTAATCTGTGCCAATATGAAAATTGCTTGTAAAGAAAATCAGAAAGTATACCTTACAGGAAGTGATTTGTCCGGAACTTCGACAGAAATACTGGAAAAAATTAAGGCAGAGTGTGAAAAGAGAGGGTTGACGGTAGTTTCAGGCAGAGAAATCTGTTATTATGCAGAGGCACTTGAAGAACTGGCGAAGATAGGACAGGTTGTATTTATTGAAGAAATGAGAAAGTCCAGATACAATAATATGTATCAGGAAGTGATCCGATGCAGGGAGCATCAGATACCAATTCTTGGTATGATTGTTATAGGGGCTTAAGGAATAAATTAAATTTGGAAGGAACAGAAATGGGCGAAATAACACTGGTAACAGACTTCTTTGATATTGGCAGAGGGCAGGATAAGAATGAAGAGTTGAGAAGGACAGCGTCAAAGTATTTTGATGAGTTCAGACGTTGGGCAAGAATACAGAATAAATTAATTGTGTATACGGATTCAAAGAGTGCAGAGACAATCAAGGCAATTCGTGCAGAGTATGGTTTATTAGATAAGACAGTTATCGTGGCAACGGACAATCTCTTTGAATTAGAAGGGGATTTGCTTGCAAGAATGGAGAAAGCATCCAGAAATCAGGACTTTCTGGATTTTCGATATCTGCCGGAAGCATCATCGAATAATCCAAAATATGATTACCTGTGGATGATGAAATACTATTTTATGAATGATGCCTATGAAAAGGGACTTCTGACAGAAGATGTGGTCTGGATGGATTTTGGATTTGATCATGGTGGAATTACTTACAGTGATGAGAAGGACTATGATTTTCTGTGGAATTATGATTTTAATGGAAAAATCCATATTTCATGTCTGTATGACCCGGATGCAAGGATTGGCATGGAGACGCTTCAGTTTCAAAATGACTGTGTGATGGGATGTATGTATGGGTTATCCAGGGAATTAGTACCGACCTTCTGGAAATTGGTAAGAAATGCAATGGAAGCACTGTTAATGTTGGATTGTGTGGATGATGACCAGCAACTGGTACTTATGGCGTATAAGGCAAGACCGGAACTTTTTACCGTGCATGTGACCGGGTGGCAGATGATTATGAAGGAAATGGGTGCAGATCATATGAAAATAAAACAGAAAGAAGCACCAAAACAGGAGAATAAATATAAAAAGATTTTAAGACAGACATTCAGAAAAATTATTCCAAATAAAAACGATCTGAAACGGAACTATGCAAAGAGAAGTTATGATGCAGCGATACGTGTTTATGGAAAGTAAAAGAAAGACAGATTCTGTGGAGAGATGATATGACAGAAACAGATTTACTGGTAATTGTGCCACATGAGGATGATGAGCTTGCTATTGCGGGAGCAATGATTTATGGAGCGGTACAGCAGAAAATGAATATAAAAGTTGTGTTTGTCACGAACGGAGATTATTACAGACATGAAGGGATTATAAGAATCCGCGAGGCTGAGGAGGCATTGGGGGAACTTGGTGTTGCGCCGGAAAATATTATCTTTTTAGGATATGGGGATCAAACACAGACCAGACACTTGTATAATAGTGTACCGGAAGAAATCGTTGCTTCTTATAATGGAAACATCCGTACCTACGGAACAGATAAACATCCAGAATTCGCAATGACTGAATATGGTGTACACCATGCATATACTCGTGCAAATTATAAAAATGATATAAAGGCAGTCATTCAGAAATTCTATCCGTCTATTCTAGTGACAACAGATTGGGATAATCATATGGATCATCTGGCATTGTCGCTCATGGTGGATGAAGTTCTGGGAGAACTGCTAAGAGAAGATACATCTTATCATCCGCTTGTGTTAAAAGCACAGGCTTATAATGGAAAATGGGAAGGACATCCAGATTATTACAGTGAAAATAATGTGACGGAACTTGTGAATGAGGCAGATGGAACGGATTATATCCATTCATTGGATAAATGGGAAGAGAGGATTCGTTTTTCTGTACCGGATCAATGTAAAACAGCTTTACTTAAGAAAAATATTTTATATAAGGCTGCAAAAAAGTACCGTTCCCAGAGTGTAGATTTAAAGGCAATACAGTTCATCAATCTGGATATGGTGTATTGGAGAAGGCCAACAGAGAGTCTCAGTTATCGTGCAAAGATTGAAACAAGCTCTGGTAATGCGGCTTATCTGAATGATTTCAAGTGTGTTGACTGTTCCGATATTATCCATGGAATGTGGGTTTATGATGCAGGCATTTGGATACCTGAGAAAACTGATGCTGAAAAGAAGATTGTAGTAACATTAGAAAAAAAGGCAAGAATCAGAGAGATTCATTTATTTGAAAATCCAGATGAGGACTGCATAATTCATAGAATAAAAATAACCTTTGGAAATGGGTGTGTAATACATACAGGGGAGTTGAATCATGACGGCAGCCGTACTGTCATAAAAGTACCGGAAATGGAGCTGACGGAAAGAGTGGAACTCGTGCTGGAAGAGGTGGAGGGATCGGCGGCTGGACTGACAGAGATTGAGATATATGAGACAATCCGGGAGATAGAGGATTATAGATTGCCATTGCCGTTGTGGAATGAAACACCGGAGAATTACCGGAAAATTGGAAATTTTTACGGATGCAGAATGGAACAGAAATGGTTCAAGTTTGTAAGTTTTGGAAGAGTCCGGTTGTGGCCGGATAAGTATTTCTTAATGAAGCGATATCCAGAGTTAAAGGAAAAAGAATCTTTTCTGGTATTTTGGAAAGCTTATTTTCGTTTTGTTAGTGAAAAGTTGAGTGAAAAGAAAAAGCAATATTAAATTTGGAGATGGAATGAAATGACAGCAGTGATAAAAGCAATTGGAATCCTATTGCTGCAGATAATCATATATTATTTATTTGGGACAATGTTTGAATTGTTTTGCAGAAAAAAACATGGCGTTGTTTTTAAGGAAATCAGTGGATTTCTGGTATATCAGGTTTTGTTTCAAATCTGTGCGCTTCCGATGATCAAGGCAGATCAGACACTTGCCAGACTTGCAGTTTTATGGGGTGTGATTGTAATCACATGTTGTATTGGTACTGCAATTTTTTGCAGGGAACGGATCGCAGAAGATATTGAAATGATCATCAAAGCGTTTTTTAGACATAAAGTATGGTTCCTTCTCATGGGATGTTTTCTTTTTGCAATGTGTTATTATGTGTCCATTAATGGGGAGATGAATGATGATTCTACCTATTATATTGGGCTGATCAATACAACACTGACATCAGGACGTTTATATAAATTTAATGCTTATACAGGTGAACAGGTGCATTCTCTGTATCTGAGAAGAGCATTGGTTACTTTTGATATTAATACAGCAGTTGCCTGTAAAATATATCATATTCATCCACTTGTGATCACAAGAATAACACGTGCAAGCTTGAATATGATCCTTACAGCAGGGGCAGTATATCTGATCGGACGAAATCTTTTTCAGGAAGAGAAGGATGCATTCTGGAAGGCAGGAACATTTACCTGTATTGCCCTGGCATGCAATTTCCTTTTTGATAATACGATTTATACGAGTGCGGCTTTTTTGCTACACAGAGCTTATGAGGGAAAAGCATATGCGGGAAATATGCTGCTGCTTTTTACAATCTATCTGTGTATACTATATATCAGGCAGAGAGATAAATGGAATTGTATCTATCTGATCTTGACATTGTGGGCATGTATTGCAATTTCGTCATCTGCTATTATGGTAACAGGAGCAGCATGTGGAGTATTATTAATACCAGTTGTATTTGAGAAACTGATAAGAAGAATAAAACGGGATAAAAATTATGACTAATGCAGAAACAATATGGAATGTCATCTCCTGGTATTATGGGAATAGCACAGCAATCGGTCTGATGCTGGTATTGATGACTGTCTATTTGTTGGAACGAAAAAAAGAATATCGATATTATACATTCAGTTAGTGCAGTTCTTATGTTTTGATTTTAAATCAGTTAACCTACCGCATTATCGAACGATTGGGAGAGGGAGATACGTATTATCGCTTTTTATGGATATTCCCGGTCTCATTGATCGCCGCATGGGGGGATTGAGGCTCATCGAAAAAATGAAATCAAAAATGGAGAAAGTTATCTGTGTTGCAGTTATGGTTTGTCTGATATTCCTGTATTCTGGAGGAAAAATATCTGACTGGGTGACTCTGCCAGAGAACATCTATCAGATTTCTGAAGATAAAATTCAGGTGGCAGATCTGATTGAAGAGGTGACAGGAGGGGAGCGGGTCATTGTATATGCAGAAGATGAATTGATGTATGGAATCAGGGAATATGATGCGAATATTTGTCTGGCAGCAGAAGGAGAGCGAGAATATCTTTATCATATCATTACAGAAAATGATTCGAATGCCAGCGGGAATCTGATGCTTGGAATCTTAGTAAATGCAAAGATTGACTATATCGTTGTGAGAAAAGAGTATACCGGAGCTAAAGCAGCTTTAAATGGTGGCGGATGTGTAGAAGTTGGACAGACAGATAATTATATATTATATTATGTGAATCAGGGACAATTAAAAGAAGATTTGTATCACACATATGATTCGGACTGGAAGACAGATGCTGGAATTTGCAATGTGGAAGATGTTATGATCAAAGGACTTACACAGGAACAGCAGTTTCTCTTTTATGGGGATGGAAGATTAGATGAATTTAATAATGACATTGGAGAGAACCGGATTCTATGCGATGGATCAGAAGAATTCTATAGTAAAGAATATGGAGATTACATTGTTTGTAAGATAGACAATCAAAGTCAGGGCATTGCAGAACAGATTATGAAGAAGATTGAGAGTGAGGAGCGGAAGAAAAAAGCCAATCTTACTCTTTTTAAATCGTCCGTTGATCCGGGGAGAAAAAAAGTGACAGGCTTCTTGACTGGATAGAAGAAGGCAACAGTTATATACAGGCAGTATATGCGGAGAATGCAGACGAGAGTAGAAAAGATATGCTGACAGAGAAGGTATTTCAGTGTTATATTACAAATAATGTAGCAGAAAATGCATTGTTGGTGCAGGTGAGGGGAGAATAGTGTGGCAATTCCACAGGGAATGTGATAATCTAATAAGATACGTACGAGAGTAAATGAGGGATAAAAAATGAAATTATCATTAGTAGTACCATGTTATAACGAAGAGGGGAATATTCGTGCTTTTTATACAGAAGCAAAGCGGGTATTCGATGCAGAAGATTACGAGTATGAAATTATTTTTGTCAATGATGGAAGCAGAGACAAAACACAGGAGGAACTAGAGAAAGTATATAACCTTCACGAGACCAATATTGTGATAGAAATGTTTTCAAGAAACTTTGGGAAAGAAGCTGCTATCTATGCAGGATTCCAGAAAGCATCTGGTGATTTGGTGACCGTTATTGACGCCGACTTACAGCAAAGACCGGAAATTGTTGTAAAAATGGTAAAAATATTACTTGAGAATGAAGAATACGATTGTGTAGCGGCATATCAGGAAGAGCGACACGAAGGGAAAATGGTTGGCGGTCTCAAGAATATGTTCTACAAAATCATTAATAAGACAAGTGAGATTGAATTTTATCCGGGGGCATCTGATTTTCGTACTTTTCGCAGAACTGTTGTGGATGCAATTTTAAGTTTGCCGGAATACCATAGATTTTCAAAAGGTATTTTTTCATGGGTCGGATTCAATACATGTTACATTCCATACATAGCGGAGGAACGTAATGCAGGGGAGACAAAATGGTCAGTCAGCAAGCTTTTCAAATATGCGATTGAAGGGTTTATTTCTTATACAACTTTTCCTCTTAAAATCGCAACCGGAATAGGATTATTTACTTCTTTATGTGCGATTATTTATTTGTTTGTAGTAGTAATTCAAAAACTGTGTTTTGGAAATCCTGTGCCTGGATATCCGACTATTGTTGTATTGATTCTTCTACTTGGTGGAATCCAGCTTACAATTCTTGGAATTATTGGAGAATACTTAGCAAGAATGTATATTCAGGGCAAGCATAGACCTATCTATATTGAGAAGAAATTATTAGACTATAAGAAGGATGATCATGAAGAAAATTAAAAGATTACTATTAAAGTATAAAGAAGTTATTATGTACCTTATTTTTGGAGTGGCTACAACATTGGTAAACTGGGTGGTATATAGCCTGCTAATGAAGACATCTGCTGTCAACATGACGATAAGTAACGCAATCGCATGGTTTACAGCTGTTGTGTTTGCTTATATAACCAATAAACTATTTGTGTTTGAGAGTAAGTCATGGAATGTGGCAGAAGTGTGGAAAGAAGTTGTAAAGTTTTTTGGAGCACGTATAGCTACAGGAGTGGTTGAGATTGGCGGACTTCCACTATTATATTATATTGGAGTGAAGCAGAGCTTATTTGGAGTGGAAGGCTTCGTTGCTAAGATATTGGTAAGCGTAATTGTGGTAATACTGAATTATGTGTTTAGCAAAATATTTGTATTCAATAAAAAGGATAAATAAGCATGTCTTGTACAGGAAAATCAAGGGAAAAATGGCTCGCGGGAGCAGCAGTCCTTATATGTGGTTTGGTGACACATGGATATATATTGACAAATAAAATCAGTTATCATGATGACAGTGTCAATTATTTTGGAGTAGGTACGACATTTGAATCCGGCAGATGGGCGCTTGGATTAATTCAGAAGTTTCTTACAAAAATTGACTTTTTTAACTATAGTAGTTCCTGGTGGAATGGATTACTCAGTATTTTACTTGTTGCAGTATGTGCAATGATTTTGTCAGAATTATTTCAGATAAAACATACGGGATATGCTGTTTTAGTGGGGGTACTACTCATTTCATTTCCGGCGATGACTTCATTATTTGCTTATATGTTTACAGCTCCTTACTATATGTTTGCTGTATTATTAATGATAAGTGCTGTTTATATGACTGTGAAATATTCTTACGGATTTTTGCCGGCAATAATAATGATGGGATTCTCAATGGGAATCTATCAGACTTATTTTGGGGTGGCAACGACACTTTTTGTTTTGATACTAGTAAGTGATGCAGAAACAAGGAATTTTATAGAGAATATCAAAGAGGCTTTTAAATATTTGTTAACCCTTTTAGGAGGAATACTTTGTTATTTTTTAGGTAATACAATCTGTATTCGCAATTTTCATGTTACATTATTAGATTATCAGGGAATTAATGATATGGCGGATGTTACGGTCAAATCATTGATTGGTTCTGTGAAGAACGCATATATTGGTTTTTTACAACCTATATTAGGGGAGTTTTGTGGCATTTCAAATCAAAAAGCGGTTCGCATTCTTTATCTGGCAGTTTACCTTATGGTTGGAGTGTTAGTGCTTAGACGTTTATGCAAGAGGGGGATGGAACTGTGGAATAGAATATATTTCTTTGTATTGTGTTGCTTGATACCATTGTCTATTAGTATCATCTATGTTATGGCAGTTTCTGATAAGACGGTAATCCATACTTTGATGATTTATCCATATGTATTTGGATTGATTTATCCAATCGTGCTTCTGGAAAAAGAAAATCTGAAAGGAAAATTCTGGAAAGGTATTTCGGTTTTCTATTGTACAGTTGCAATATTGTTATCAATCTATTATATCCGGTTAGATAATATAGCGTATTTGAAAGCAAATTATCAACAAGAGACAGCAACAGCGTATTATACAGAAGTGATTTCACAGATTAAAAGCACAGAGAAATATAATAGTAACTTGCCAGTATTGTTTTATGGAGCGGCAGGAAGCATGGATGACTCGATTCCAATTTTGTGGAGGTTTGATGATATTCAGCTGCAGGGATATAGTAATAATATGCATGATTTTATTTCATATTATGCAGGTAAAGAATTTTTGGAATTACATTGTGGCTATACTTATCAGGAACCTGAGAATCGGGAGACGATTATTGCAAGTGAAAATTTTCAGAAGATGCCTTGTTATCCATGCGATGGTTCCATAAAAATTATTGATGGAGTGGTTGTTGTTAAGTGGTCAAATTTTGAAGTGAGATGAAAGAAAAATGAAGAAAAAAGTATTAGTCATAGGTGGAGCAGGATTTATCGGATCGAATCTTTCAAGGCATCTGATAAAAAATGATATGGAAGTATACTGCTTCGATATGTCAAAACCTGTGCATGAAATAGCAGGCGTAAATTATATATGTGGGGATTTCTTTGATGATTACACACTGGAACATGCATTAGAAGGTATGGATTATGTAGTACATGCTCTCAGCACTGTAAATCCTGGAAATTCCAATGAAAAGTATCTTCAGGGATATGAGAGGGACTTTATCCAGACAACAAAGCTTTGTAAGATGATCACTGACCAGAAGATACGGATGATTTTTCTGTCTTCCGGTGGAACAGTGTATGGAAATCAGGAGATACAGCCTATAGTGGAAGATGCACTTCCAAGACCGATTAATCATTATGGTAATGTAAAGCTTTGTATTGAAAATACAATTCGAACATTTAATTATCAGGCACATACAAAGATTCTGATTGCCCGGATATCAAATCCATATGGACCGGGACAGGATTTTAATAAAGGTGTCGGATTTATTGATGCCGCTATTAAGAAAACCATCCGAGGAGAGAAAATTGAAATTTGGGGAGATGGCAATAACGTCAGGGACTATATTTATATTGACGATGTATGCAGGATGTTGATTTCATTATTCAACTATCAGGGAAATTATGATACTTTTAATATCAGCTCGAATACAGGAACTTCTCAGAGAGATATTATTCGAATGTTGGAAGAAATGCATCTTGCACCGGAGGTAGTGTATCTTCCGGCGAGAAGCGTGGATGCCAAGAAAATTATTCTCAATAATGAACGGATTATGAGTATCCATGAGGTACCGTTAGTACCTATTGTGCAGGGAATTGAAAACTATTACCAGTGGCTTAAGAAGGAGATTTAAGTGATTTACGAATTAAGGAAACAGATAGAATATTTTCTTAGAAATAAAATATACATGGTATCGCTTATAATTGCAGCAGTTGCAGGATACGGTTATGAAATCACACACTCTTCACTGGGAATCGATGATGTGTGCATTGGTCTATACTTTGATGACGGACTGGGTGTTTCCATTGGGCGATGGTCTTTCTATGTGATTAATAAACTGTTTCATGTGACAGGTTTGAACCGTTTATTATGGAGTTTGCTGCAGTATTGATTCTGATGTTTGCAGCAATTGTCTGGTCAGGCAGTATTAAGGTATATTCTCGGAGATAAGCTGCCGATTGCCTGCTATGCGGTATTTTCAGCTATGTTTTTAG
>ENA-OQHF01001439-OQHF01001439.1-human-gut-metagenome-genome-assembly--contig:-NODE-1439-length-13112-cov-4.799384_pt1 | contig 13112 bp, 9 predicted proteins | sample MGYA00242559_ERZ504709 | MGnify/ENA primary metagenome ERZ504709 (study PRJEB26092, sample SAMD00036203) | human gut metagenome | host: Homo sapiens | study: EMG produced TPA metagenomics assembly of... | reverse complement strand
ATTCGTAATCCGCTCATTTTTCTTTGAAAAATGGCTACTTACTCATGTTTTTGGCGGGTCAAGAGGTCAAAAATCCTCTTGCAAGCAAGCTTGCATCGGCTTTCTGACCTTTTGACCCTGGTATCATATAATTCTGTCACTACACATCAGTACAGCAGGATCGGATATCCTTTATCGATTGTCTCATAGATAATCTTCGCCTGATCCGGTGGCAGCATTGATGCAGCCGTGACTTCCTTTGGTTTTATACGGTGTCTCCGCCAAAGCTTGTCTGCCAGCTGGCATCGTGAAGTCCCTGTCCATAAACAAACGGCATCCAGTAGGTAACCGTGGTATCATATCCATACACATCACTGCTTAAGGTAAACGGACTTGCTTTGTATGCAATCGGCCATGCCCCACGGTATGTTTCTCTTCCTTCTCCCGGAAGACCACTGACGATATCCGTTTCAGTCACCAGTGCCCCATTCTTGTACAGCCACAGGTGCTGCTGTTCCAGACTGACTTCTATGTAACTTCCGTTCAGGTCATCCGTTCCGTTTCTGGAATAGCCCGATTTACTGTATACCGGTTCTCTCGTCACAGCTGCCCCACCATCAATATCTGCCAGAAGCTGTGTCAGTTCTCCTTCCTGGTCTACCCGGTAACCATATTCATTACCTTCGATGGTGATCGCTTCACCGCCTGTAGTCGTGAAGGAACGTGGCCGGTAGATAGTATTGTATTTTGTGGCAAGATTCTTGATATACTCCTGCGCCTGTGCGGTATCAACGGATACACTTTCATCGGAAATCACCAGCCAGGAACAGATAGTCGCATTGTCCAGAACCTGAGTTTCTTTTCCGAATGTATACGTTACGGAAACTCCTTTGTACTTTTGCAAAGCAGCATTTAACGTGGTTACTTTTTCCTGTAATTCCTGAGCATCCTGTGTAACAGCTGCTTTCCGGTAGAGATCTGATGTGATTTCCACGTTCAGTCCTGTTTTCGGAAAATCCCCTTCAATCTGCGGGCGAATCTGTTCCTCCACATATGCTTCCACAGCTGCCTGATCCATATGATTACCCAGTGTCTCCGGGACTATCACATAAGCACTCTGGTCGCTGTTATATTCCACGTATGCATCGGTTGAATCCACACGGTCTGTGGAAAGCTGAAAGTGTTCCTCCGTCAGTGCCGCAGAAAACGTCTCATCGTTTCGTTCTACCTGATAAGCTACCGTAAGACCTTCCTGTTTCGGGAAGAAACCTCCTTCTTTCCAGCGTTTGTCTCTCAGTGTTTCCAGATCCTGTTTCAGCTGTTTTTCGTTGATGCTGTAACCAAGATCACCGAGTGTGGTCTGATAATCCGTTTCCCCGTTTTCCTGAAAAGTAACCGGTACTTTCTTAAAATCATCTGCCAGCATCCCTGCCGTCTCTTCCACACTGCGTCCGGATACATCCTCTCCAAAAATCTTGATCCGGCTTCCCATGGTTTTTGTTCCCATATAGTGTGCATAACCAAACAATCCTGCTACCAGTCCCGCCATAACAAGCAGGCAGACAACCAACAGGATGATATATATTTTTTTGACTTTTTTTACTCTTCATTCGTCTTTCTTCCCTGCCCTTTTTTCTGTTGTTCTGACATCATCTGTCTTATTATACTATACATTTATGAAAATGAAATTAATGAAAATATAACAATTTTCTTTCTTCATAGAACGCTTTTTTTACAGGTTGACGAATCTTTCTGCAGACTGAAATTTATCAGATTATTTCTGTACATATTTCTCTTTCAGTTCTTTCACTTTCGCCAGGTATGCCTGGTCCTGTTTTCTCTTCAGAAGTTCTGCACGGATCGGATCCTTTACTTCAGCGAATCCGGCTTCTTTGGCTTCGTTTTTCTTCTCAACCTTGATCAGATGATAACCAAACTGAGTTTTTACCGGTCCTACCACATGTCCCGGTTCTGCCTGGAAGGCTGCGTCTTCGAATTCTTTCACCATCTGGCCTTTTCCGAATTCACCCAGGTCACCTCCCTGCGCACCGGACGGGCAGGTGGAAGATTCTTTTGCCGCTTCTTCAAAAGTCTTTTCCCCGTTCACGATGGATTCCAGAATAGCTGCACATTTCTCTTCGGAATCGGTCAGGATATGCTTTGCATTTACCGTAGCTCCTTTTACAAACTGTGCTTTGTTCTGTTCATAGTAATCTTTCACTTCCTCATCAGATACACTGACACTCTCGATAGTTTCTTTTAATACCATCTGTACCAGGATATCCTGTCTTGCATTTTCCATTCCTTTTTTATATTCTTCAGTCTCATCAAGCTTCTCATCTTCTCCGCATTTTGCCAGTGCATGGAAAGTGATCAGCTGTTCTTTGCAGTGTTCTTTAAACTGTGGATTGGATGCATATGCCTGCTGCTCTTTCGGCAGGTGTCCGATAAATGCCTGCAGTTCTTCTTCGGTGATCTGGTGTCCGGCTACCACTGCCAGTACGTTCTGTGCCATAATATTTTCTCCTTTGCTTTCCGGATCCGCTGATGTTGTTTGTATCGGATCCTGCGAGGTATTTTGCCACGGGATATCGGTATAGCAATTGTTTCCCGTACCATGTCGCGTGGGTTTTATTATAAAAGAAAAGCACAAAATATGCAAGGGCAGTCCATGAAGTGAATGATTTTTCAGACACGCTCTAGATCAGTTTTCGTTTTCTTGCTTCATTCACCGCCGCTGCTTTTCCGTTCACACCGAGTTTCCGGTAGGTTTCCCGACAATGATACTTCACCGTCACTTCCGCCAGCCCCAGCTGTCCGGCTATCTTGTTCATGGAATCTCCCTCTGCCTGCATCCGCAGAATCTTCCGTGCGGTATCGGAAAGTGTCACTTCTCCCTCTGCTTTTGTTCTGAGATATCCAGGGTACATCTGCGCCATTCTTTTTCCTTCTTCCAGCACCTGTCTGTGAAAGTGTGGATCGGTCCAGTGTATCTCTTCCCTGCTTTTTTTCAGAAGGGGCAGCCACAGACCAGCCTCTTTTGTCAGTATCCTGACAAAATGATAGGATTCAGCTTCGCTGACAGCCTCCTGCAACAGATTCTTCCACTCTTTCCGATCCATCTTATAACAGGTCACTGCCAGAAGTAACGTACTTTCTATCCGGATATATGTCCGTTCCATCTCTTTTGCATAGTAGAGCAGCTGCTGTAACAAATTATATGCTGCCTCGTATTTTCCCTGTTGCAGATAGACACGCACCTTTGTTACATATCGGAATCGTTCCAGAATATAGAACTCTCTGTTTTCATCCGGTGCGCTCTCAAGCCACGCCAGGATCTCCGCTGTATCTCCCCGATACAGATGCAGCCGGCACAAAAATGTATCTATGTTCGCAATCAGCTTCGGTGCTTCTTTTTTACATCGTTCCCGAAAAGTCTGCATCACATGAAGCGCCTCTTCCAGATCCTGGCGAATCAGATACATCCAGCAAAGGAGTCCGTTTGCTACGAAGACCTGTTCGATTTTTCCTCCGCTTTCCGCCTGCATCCGCCCTTTCTGGATCAGTGCCATCACCTCATAATCATCCTGTCCTTTTTCCAGATAGCTTTCTGCCAGTGCCAGCGGAACCAGCCCTTTTCCGTACTTTCCAAGCACAAACTCTATGATCTTTCCAAGGCTTACGGCCAGTTCTCTGTCCTTGCGGCTCCACTCGCAGAAGTCTTTTCCTCCATTCATCATCGAGGGCAGATTGCTGGTTACAGAGAGTTCCGGGATGTGTACTTTCCGGTCGGTGATCAGGACACCTGCCGCCCGCAACAGATCCGTCATTCCGCTGATGCCACGATGGGGAAGGGAAATATCCAACGTGATCAGTCGTCCTTTGGCTTCCCGTGCATCACTTCCCTCTGCCCGTTTCTGATATTCTTCCAGTTCATGATACCAGCGCTCACTTTCATCCACATTCATAAGAATCGACTGCAACAGGCTCATTCCCATCATAGTACCGGATTCCCCGGATCAGATCCTCCGGAACTCCAGATAATAATTTCGCAGTTCATTAATAATTACCGATAGCTGCATTTTCCCGGGCATTTCGCCACTAGCAGCCGGAAGATACTGTCTGTATCATCGTATGCCTTGTACATTTCCAGTGCTTTGGCAATCTCGCCTCCATCTCATAATACAGACCTGCGTTATAATACAGACGGCTGATCTGTTCCGGAGAGCGTTTTTTTATGCAGCCGTTGTTCCATAGACCAGCGCATGGCATCCTTGCAACGCCAGACACCGTCTTTTTCCCCCATTTTCGCAAAAAAATTGCCGGTTTCCATCCCCTGTGCCAGCATATGCTCCACATGTTTGTTTCCGGTGATCATCGCCGCCAGACTCACCGTAAAATCTTTGACAATGGAAATATCCATAAAAAATTCCTGCAGTTCTGTATCCCACTGATCATATACATGACTCTCCAGGTACGTCCAGACCGTACGCATCGTGGCTTCCAGATTCCCGTTTTCCATCACAAAGATCCGCAGGGACATGGGATTCCCTCTTCCCACAGCCCATGCTTTTTCCAGCTGTTCCTCTGACACCTGCAGTCCATATCTTTCCAGATACTCATCCTGCTGTTCTCTCGTCAGACAAAAATCTTCTTCCCCGATCATTACGAAAGAATATTTCATCCGAAGGGACAGAAGCCACGCCGGAAATGGGGCACGGGAGATCAGTACCACCCACAGATCATTTCGTTCCATCCATTCCTGGATTTTCTGATAATAAGCATCTTTCAGCCGGATATCCGAGATTGCGTAAAGATCATCCAGCACGATCACCGGTGCCGTGATTTTTTCACTCTCCAGATCATCCGGCGTCGTATTCAGTGCAGAGACATAAAAATATTCTTTCTTCTCGAGAAAATGCCGGATCAGAGAAGTTTTCCCCACGCCGGTAACACCATACAGATAAGCAGGAAGTCCCGCCTGATACGCCATCCGTAATTTTCTTTCGGCCGCTGCCGGCCACAGATATACGTCTCCAGTTGTTCTCATCATGCTTCTCCCCCTGTACTATGCTCTTCATTTTTTCTGCAACGGCAGAATATTTCGCCGGGAAGGAACAACATTTTTTCAAATTCTTTTGCACTCAGCGGCATGGAAAACCAGTTCCCCTGTACATGATCGCACCCGGAAGTTTTCAGTACCTCTACCTGTCTTGCCGATTCCACGCCTTCACAGAGAACCTGGAAACCGAGGCTTTTCAACATCCCGATCATCTGTCGCAGAAAACCGATACCCCGGTAATCTTTTTCACACTTTTCCATGAACCCGCGTCCCAGTTTTACATCATTTAACGGGACATCTGCAATCAGATTAATAAAAGAAGATCCCACACCGAAGTTATCCAGTGCTGTATGGAAACCGGCCTCCTGTAGAGAACGCAGAAGATCTTTGATATTTTCATACCGGATCGTATCCGTCTCCTTCAGTTCCATCTCCAGCATCCCGGGATCCACTTTATATTTTTCCAGAATCTCCAGATACCGTCTGGTTGTCTGTGGATCTTCCGCATGCAGCGCCGATACATTGACCGAAACCGGCACCGGTGTGATTCCCCTTCTTTTTGTTTTTTCCAGAAATGCGGCCACCTGTTCAAATACATAAAAATCAAGTTCCACGATTTTTCCATTTTTTTCATAAAACGGAAGAAAATGTTCCGGTCTCACCACGATACCGTCAGGTCTTCGCCAGCGCACCAGAGCCTCTGCTCCCACAATCTTATAATTATGTAACGAAATCTTCGGCTGGAAATAGATCTCGAACTCCCGCTTTTCCATGGTCTCATCCATCAGCAGCTTTACTGCGGTTTCTCCCTTGTTTCCGGTATCTAAAGGGATCAGTTTTTCCCCTACTGCATACTGGTTTCTTCCCGCAATCTTCGCCCGGTACAAAGCAAGATCTGCATGTTCAAGAAGCTGTTCGTAACTGTAATCGCCCAAACCTCCCTGCAGAAAACAGACTCCAACACTGCAGCTCATGACAAAATCTCTTTTTGAAAAACGTCAGTTTCCCCACTCTTTTCACCAGTTCACTGACTTTCTTTTCCAGTGCTTCCCGGCTGATTTCCTTTAAAAACACGACGAATTCATCTCCACCGGTACGGATCAGAATATCCTCTTTGCGGAAAAAGCTCTGCAAAAATCCAGAAAATCCAATCAGCACTTCATCTCCGAACAGATGACCATACACATCATTTACATTTTTAAAATGATCCACATCCAGCATCAGAAGGCCGGAAGAAGCGTCCATCCGTTTCTCCCGCAGGTACTCGTTCACCAGAAGCTTTCCGGTATCATGGTTATACAGTCCTGTCATGGAATCTCTTCTTGCCTGATCTTCCAGGAGTTCTTCTCTTTTCCGTATCTCCGTGATATCTCTGATGCAACCGATCACCGACCGGTCACCTTCCTCCTTCTGCAATGCATCCAAAAGTACTCTCTTGTAGTGACCCTTTTTCAGAAGCTTCAGTTCCACCGTTCCCAGAGTCTGTCCGAGAAGAAACTCACGCATCTCCTGCACATCTTCCGGATGGATCGTACATATCTGACCCAGCTGACCGAGAAATGGCATAATTCCTTTTTCTTCTTCCAGTTGCTCATTATACAGAACCATTCGATCGCTATCCGGAAAATACTCAAAGACAGAGATTCCCGCATATTTCATCAGTACTTTTAATTTATCCATCCGTTTTTTTCCGGACAGAAAACTTTTTTCTGTATCGTTTATCCTATCTTTTTCCATATATTTTCCCACACTCTTTCTTGAATTTCACCTTTTGTATAATTATAGCAAACGTAAAAGAAAAAAAGAACTATCCAATTGGATAGTTCTTCCTTGGCTTTTCTCATCTTTTTGTTCAGGACTCTTTTATTCCGAAAACCGTCAGTGCCTGACGCGGTGAAATGCCGAGTCCACCGACGCTGATCAACGTATCCTCTGCCATCTAACAAAAGATTTTCCTTCTGAAATCTGACAATCATGCGACCTCCGCTTAAGCCGTCCATCCGCCGGATCTCCATCTCAAGGGTATTGACGGTACGCCATGCAGCTGATCCTGCGTAAATATTGACCGTCTGTTTTCACTGTAGGCGAAGTCCTTTACGCATAGAAAGGACAAATTTCCTTTTTCTTTTTCCACCTTCCAGCACTTTTCCAGTACATCTTATCGCTTCCAAAAGCAAACCGCATCTCCTGGATCGGACTCGTCTCAAACCGAAACAGCCCGCTTCCGCCAATCAGAACTTCCGCAGAATCCGGCAGCCGGTCGTTCAGAACCGGAACAGACACATACACATGCTTACTTACTTTTTCCTCCATAAAAGGATTTCTTGTTCCTCTGCGTGGTGGAAGAGCAAGCTGTGCAGTATACGCTTTTACAGTTTCTGCAAGCGGTGATGGTGCCAACTCTCCGGCTTCTTTCTGTACATAGGGAATCAGATCCTCCTGCAGTGCGCTCAATTCCTCCTGTGTCTGCTCTGTGGATGACGTCAGAATCACAATCAAATCGAGATCCGGGAACACAACACCAAACTGGCCATACGCTCCATCGGCACGAAAAGAGCCAGGATATCGTCCCATCCAGCACTGATAACCGTAGCCCTGTGCCCAGTCTTTTACATGTCCTTCGGAATCGCCTTCTGTCTCAATCTGCTTGTGGCAGGCGCGTTCGAACCATTCTTTTCGAAGCAGCTGTTTTCCTTCCCACTCGCCCTGTTTGGACAGAAAATACGTGAATTTTGCCATATCCTCCGTCACCATCTTCATACCTCCTCCGCCAAGCTCTGTTCCGTCGCCGAGCAATGCACAGGTCAGAGAAGTGATTCCAAGTGGTTCCAACAGACGCGGTTTCAGAAACTCTGTCACATTCTGCCCTGTCTTTCTCCGCAGAACCGCAGCCAGCATGTTGGTTCCTGCTGTATTATATTTATAAAATGTTCCCGGCTCATGGAGTACCGGATGATGCAGAAATGTAGAGATCCAGTTTTCGGAATTGTCCGAAATCTCCGTCTCGTGACCGCATCCCATGATCAGCAGATGGTGCAGGGTGATTTTTTTAAGATATTCGGAAGGATGTTCCGGCAACAGTTCCGGAAAAATATCGACAATTTTCTCATCAACGGATAAGATTCCTTCCTGCTGTGCAAAACCAATCGCCGTAGCCGTCAACGATTTGCTGAACGAATACAACGGATGGCGGAATTTTTCATCATATGGTTTCCACCATCCCTTTGCCGCACACTGTCCATGGCGGAGCACCATAAAACTATGTAGTTCGATTTGATTTTGTTCCATCCTGTCAAGAAATTTCATAATTCCTTTGGAGCTGATTCCAGCTGATTCCGGTGTCACATCTTTAAAGTATCCCATTTTTTTATCTCTCCTTAATCGCAAACTTCTCCATAATAAACATTCTGTCGTACCTGCCACTTATCTTACATTGCTTCCCAGATATATATGTTTAAAATAGCATATTTGATAGTGAATGTCAATTCACAGGACACACAAATCCCATTTTCTGAGCACAGCATATTCTCTTTCCGAATAAAGTATATCATATAATATCATTTACCGGTGAACGCTAATATAAGTGACAACACCAAAAGAGAGATTTTCATAAAAAAGGCTATGAGTATTTTATGGGTATAAAATACCCTACCAGCTTTCACCAGCAGGGTTGGTTGGAATCTTTACTTGTAAAGGTCTTCCAGCGTTATCAGCCGAACTTCACCTCGCTCTTGTGCCTGAAGAAGTCCATCTGTGAATCCGCCTTTCGAGAAGATATAGTAGTAATAGTTGTTACCTTTTCCGAAGACCGAGGCATAATCCCGAATCAAATCGAGTTCATCCACACCAATTTTCTCATTTCTGTACTTACACGAACCAATGATATAGTCCTTACCCTCAACGGGTGTTCCAACAATATCAATCTGTGTCTGCTTTTTCTTCTTCGGGTCCGTACCCCACCACTGGCCGATTTCACTCAGTTCAATAGGGAGACTGTCCGAATAATAGAGCAGGTAATCCTGACACATCTTCTCAAAAATCAGGCCCATGTAATCCGGAAGATACTGTTTTACAGCGTGTGGATAGATCTTTGCAATTCTACCAGAGTCAATGGCACTCATATTGATTGGCACAAACCGATACCAGAAACGGAAAAAGTTATCAGCCAGCAGATAGATGGTTTTCTTACCCGGTTTTTCTGTAATCGGCGTTTCTTTCTTAGCAATGCCAAGGTCGATCAGCGTTTTCAGGTACTTAGATACAACCGAATTCTCCTCGCCGACCTTCATCTTGATATCGTTCATTCGGGAAGCACCTTCTGCAATCGCTTTGATGATTGCATTATAAATGGCTGGCTCCCGAAGTTCCTGCTTCAGCAGATTGCCCGGTTCCTCATACAGATAGCTGGAACGGTCAAAGAAATTATCCAGCAGAGCTTCATCCACACTATCCCGCACATCCAGCTTATTAATATAGTGGGGAACTCCCCCCGTGATTCCATAAATCAGGGAATTATCTTCTGCTGACAGATTTGGGTGGAACACAGCGGTTTCCTTATAGTCCAGCGGCTCAATCTTAAACTGGCCAGTACGCCTGCCATACAGCGGACTTTCCTTGCCAAGCACCTGACTCTCCATGAAGCTCATAGAGGAGCCGCAAAGAATCAGGTACATCTTGGACTCTGTCCATTTGTGGTCGATGATGTGCTGCAGCATCGCTGAAATGGCCGGCTTTGCCTTTGCAAGATACGGGTACTCATCAATAACAAAGACGATCCGTTTTTCCTTTGAAAGTGCAGTCAGCTCGTCCAAGGCAGCATCATAAGACCTGAACTCCGGTGCAGACTCCATATCTGGCCGCTCAAAACTCATGATTGACTTTGAGAGAGCCTCCAGATTTTCCTTTCCTGTAGTGTTCAATGCAGAAAAGAAAATGGTAGGCTTATCTTTACAGAACTCATTGATCAATGCCGTTTTACCAACACGTCGTCTGCCGTAGATGACGATGCACTCAAACTTATCACCAGCGTACCGTTTATTCAGTTTCCGAAGCTCATCCTCACGGCAATAGAATTGACTCATACACTCACCTCCAATAATTATACTCGTAAGTTACTTCTTTACGAGTATAATAAATCAGCTATTCTGCAAAGTCAAGTAAAATAAGTCGAGCCTTTTACATATGAAACTATAATTTGCGCTTTACATATTGCGTGCTTATATAGTTCTCCTTTCGATTTTTTGCTTCTGTATATGCTCATCAACTGGATAAATCTATTTTCTATCAATTGTTCCCTGATTGCATCCGCTACTGTATCGATAAATTCCACAATATTAGCCGCTATGTTCTGGTATCTCTTCATATCTTCTGTCAACGTTCTCAGATTCTGCGTACTATTGCTTTTGTAACTCTTCCAACTGTCTCCTCAGTTTCTCGATTTCTTCCACGGCTGCATCCGCTCTCCGTTTCTCTTCTTCCGCCCGATTTTTTTCGGCATCTGCCCGGTTCTTCTCGGTATCCGCACGGTTCTTCTCTCTCAGGGTATTCTCCTGCTCCAGCTTTCGACCCAGTTCCTTCCCTTCTTCCAGAAACATCTGGTCTCTCTCGAATCCTTTCATATATGCCACCGTCACCTCCGCATCTTCCTTCACTACATCCACCATCTCCTGGATGGCTTCCAGCTCTTCACTTACTGCGTTCTCCCGGGTTGTATTCTCCATATAGTCCAACAGCTGACTCAGGGATTCATTATCCCGTCCCTTTCTTCCTTTTGTATAGAGGAAAATCGTTCTGGCTCCATCTTCATACGGCAGCTCCGGATTCTCTACACAGTGATTCCGGATGGTATAGATCATCCGGTCATCCCCAAAGGGATCGTAGGGACAGATAAAGATAACAAAGACTCTCTTCAGTTTGTCGTATGACTGACCGCTTTTTAGACTCCGACTGTCGATGATCGCATGGTAGAACCGGGTTCTCTGTGCGATAAAATCAATATCCTTCCTTTTATTGTTCTTGTCAGGCTCAATATCATAAATCGTAGAGACATTTGACGAATCAATCTCTACCTCATCTCCCTCTTCGATGTATACGTCCAGTCGGGCTCCGTGAAGACCGGTATCCCTTCCGCCATAGGATTTCTGAGTTACAATATTCAGATTTTTGAACTCTCTTCCGAAAAGAATCTTTAGAAATTTTCGACAGAATTTCTTTCCATATTCCGGATAAGCCAATAAGGCATTAAAGAGAAAATCGTCCAGCAGATCCAGTTCTGCCAGGGGTCTGTGGTTTGTCATTTGCTGCATTCGCATGCTCCTTTCTGTATGCGGTGAAAGGAGTACGCTCCATCGATCCTCCGTTCCACCAGTTTTTTTATTCATATGGGGAATCAGATAACCGAATGGTTGAAGAATTGCTTCCCAGATATGTATATGGTTAAGGTAACATATCCGGAGTACAAAGTCAATTTCTATGTTGCTTCTCTTTATGACATTTCTATATAATTACCAAATGACAGTTTAAAACCAGTTGCCAACAAGTTATTTCTTTACTTGTGATTTTCACCTTATATTGGGTTTAAATATCTTTTCAAATATAGCTTGCTTTCTTACTATATCACACTCGCTTATATCACATCTTTCACTTAAGAACTCTTGTAAATCCATTATATACAAATCTACATATCCCATCGAATAACTGGAAATCTCATACACATCAAAATAAATATACAGTGCTGAGTATCTGATATAAAATTTGAATTCGTCAACCTCATGATACAAATCAACAATATTCTTGTAACACACCTCTAAGACTTCCGTATCTTCACTTCCATATCTTACATACAATTGATTTCTCAGTATATCCATCAATTCCGAAAACGATACCGGCAGTATTTCATGCAATTTTATAGGTTCCCCTGTATTCAGATTAACCACCATACTTTTACGTAAGGGAGTACCGTGTGCACCTCCAAGATACAGATATCGATCAAATAATATAGATAAAATGCTACTATCATTATGTGTAACTTCATATGTTAATTCATCAGTTAGCGTACCATCTGAAATTTCATTTTTGTTTGGTTGACTGGTTATCCTTTCCAACATCATTTCATCATTTTGATGGCACTCAATATGTTCCTTCCATTCATCCCAGGTTTTTTGATAATATTGTTCAATCTGTCTGTTAATTTCCTGTATAGAATCATAATCACCAACAAGTACTGGCCTGGTAGCCGATACCTGCGCAACAATTCCAATATCCATTGCGTAAATCATTTCTTTTTTTACCGGCAACACTGAAATGCTGCTGATATAAATCTTGTTATCTTTTTCCAAATTTGTATTTTTTTCAAGAGTATCTCTTTCTATAATATCTATCTCTAACTCTCGATTTCTATAGAATTTCTCACAAATATCTCGAAAATCTTTCTCGTAGTATTCCTTCTGTTCATCTGAGCATGCCTCTTCTACCACCAATTGTAATATCCCAATGCTACTTCTTTGTACGATTCTTCGATAATTCTCTTCATATTCGTCTAGTATTTGTATCCACTTTTCCATTTTCTCAAGACAATATGAATTCCGTTCCAGTTTGTCTATCACATATATCGTATCAGCTTCCGCTGGCGTCCACGCTTTTACAACTACCGGATATTTCAGATCACCATATATACAGTCTTTCAAAATAGTGTGACGATCCTCATACATCTTCTCAATCTTTTCGACTGCCAGACTTCTAAGTTCACTTATTTCAGGCCTATCCGTCTCTTTCACACTAACTTTTCCAGATCGTTTCATAAATTCTGTTGGTGACAATTCAAAACAATATAATGATTTGTCTACCTTAGACATGCGGTCCAAAAATCTGTTTAAAGTCCATCCTCCATTCTGCTGCCACATATATGCACGAACTTCACCCTCTCCAGATTCTATATCCAACTGCCCAATTATAATATTCGGTATTCCTCCGTCCGTTAACAAGTTCCCACACTGAAATTCATAAAAAGCCTTTCTATGCTGTTGTACCAGAACATCATGCAGATGACCGGACATCCAAATCTGTACTCCAA
>ENA-OQHF01001438-OQHF01001438.1-human-gut-metagenome-genome-assembly--contig:-NODE-1438-length-13121-cov-2.292674_pt1 | contig 13121 bp, 15 predicted proteins | sample MGYA00242559_ERZ504709 | MGnify/ENA primary metagenome ERZ504709 (study PRJEB26092, sample SAMD00036203) | human gut metagenome | host: Homo sapiens | study: EMG produced TPA metagenomics assembly of... | reverse complement strand
ATTTCTGTCTCTCCTAAGAAAAAAACAGCCATCGTTGTCTTTCTCTGCCGGGGCAGGGAACCTTCCACAGCGACACCAGTAAAGGATAATTCCAGAAAATCCGTCTGAATATCGTTGTTTTTCCATTACGTGTAAAAGGTACGTTCTCCCAGTAACCGATATTCAGCCAGCCTTTCTTTCCATCTTTTTCAACGGCAGTGTTTAAATTCCACATATCCAGTTTTTTTCATCACGGATTTCTGCATTGATACGAAGCACCGGACGAAGAGAAACAAATCCTTCCGGAAAGATTGCACGCATCCCGATCCTGCTCAATGCCATACGCCATTACATACTGCTCTACTTTCATAGTTATACTTACCTTTTCACTATTTTTCTATAAGCCTATTTATTTTCAAAAGTAATATTTCGAACCATGTTGCGGTTAATGAGCTGTGTACCTTTCTTTGTCTCTACTTTCAGCCACTGCGCATCACCGTCCATCAGTTTCCCTTTGATGGCTCCAACCTCATTAAACAGACTTACCACACATTCTTTTCCCATATACTGCTCTAATAATGTACCCATTTTCTCATATTCCTTTCCATCATTTACTACAAATATTGCATTTGCTTCCAATTGCATTGCCACCATCAGATTCATGGTATTTATACTATTGATGGCAGCCATTGTCGCTACATCCATATTGTACCTCGCAATTCTCTGTATTTTTATAAAATATGTATGTCACAAATTTATTATCAGTATAACATGCACTAGTAAATAAATTCTTTAAGATTTACAAAAAATCAGCCAAGGTCATTTGACCATTGATCCAGCTTTTCTGCTTTGCCTTATGTACCTTATCATCCGGCATCCGATTTCCGATTAAAAACGGCGATGTCGGATCATGTCTGTTATAATTTGCTTTTACCGTATCCGCATCATAATTTGCATAACAATACCGGCACAGATGCAGGCAGGTATTATAAGCTCCGATGTCAGCGCCCAACAGGCAGGCACATTCCTTTCGAAGCTGGTTCCTCTTTGGAAAATCCATACTTGTATGTACTGCCTGTTCATAAATCTGTTCTGTCATGCAGCCGCTGCAGTCTGCACCATATACTGACAGTTCATCGCCTTCTCCACATGGACGAACCGTCATGCCATGTTCTGCAGCAATCTCAATCATTGCCTTACCAAGATACAGACGATCTTCTTTTTCCACAGCCCGCACTTCTGGAAAATTTTTCCGTACTTTCTGATATAGATCTATAAAACTGATCACGCAGTTTTTGGTATATCCTTCCAGCACAGATGCCATATGCGTAAATAGCCGGATATGATAATCCATTGTATATGTTTCATTCAGAAAAATTGGATCATATCGCCAGCCAATTGAATCAATTCCTACGATCTCAGACAATTTTTTGAAATGTAGATAGCACACGCGCTTTTATCCGGAACCATCGGTTCAATTTCTTTTCCATAGGGAGTAATTGTCACATACCAATACATGCCATAGGGTTGCAATAAATCCATATATTTTAGCATTGGTTCCGGATTTTTTGTGCAAAACCCGATTAAATCTACCACGGAAGGATCAAGACTATATTCAGTTACCTGTATCGAATTATAGGGATTTCGCACACAGACAAATCCTTCCCGTATTCTGTTTGCAAACCAATCTGCATAAAATGCTGGAATGTCAGTACGCATACCCGTATGAATAATCATATGAAATCATCCTTCTTATTTTGTCATACTTTTAAATTCGCACTTAGAGTAGCGAAACACTCACTTATAACTGTCTCGTTCTGGGCAGAGATATGCCCGCTTATAACTATCTCAGTTAAAGGTCGAGATATACCTGCTGTTAAATGATTCGCAATTACAACTGCTCTAACAAGCCCTGTAGTCCATCTGTCTCATAAATCTTCTTATAATATGCAACTTCATCCTGAATCAGCTGATCGATCACACGCATGCCAAGCAGCTCCACCGGTGCTTTATCATCCGTCATAATATAATCTCCACCACTGTAAGCTACTGCATTTGTAGAAACCTTTGCCATCAGATTACGCAAATCAAACTCTGTCACCTTTGCTATATTTTTCTGTAATACATTCATCATATCCGCATCATCAGAAGCAAACAATTCGCGGTTTGTAGAACCGTCCACATCTACAGTATAGACATTTCCGAATACAGAAGAAATGGTATCAGACAGATACTGGTTGATATTGCCTCTCCGCTGCCACGCATATTCATATTTACAACCATGACGCCGTCATCTGTCAGATGCTCTTTTACCATGCTGAAAAATTCTTCGGAAGACATCTGAAACGGGATCGTAATATCCTGATAAGCATCCACCATGATCACATCATATTTTTGGTCTTCTGCCTGCAGATAAGCACGTCCATCATAAGTTGTCACTTTTACATCATCCGGCAGGGAAAAATATTTCCGGGAAAGGTCGGTGATTTTTTTATCAATCTCCACACCTTCCATCTGCATATCACCAAAATATTTTTTACACTGTGTCGCATAGGTACCGGTTCCCATACCAAGAATCAGCATATTCATATCTTTTGTTTCTTTCTCTGGCACCATCAGCGGTGCTGCCATAGCATAATCGTAATACATTCCGGTCAGTCCATCTTCTTTCATATAGACAGACTGCACGCCAAACAATACGTTTGTGGACAGAATCACCTGTCGGTCATTTTCAGACACCTGCAGATAATTGTAAATAGACTCTCCTTCGTAAGTTAGATCTTTCTGCCAGAATGCAAAAGAATCAGAATAGCCCAATGCACAGCAAAGTCCGAAGATCACACATGATGTGATCACTTTCTTTTTCCCGGTATGAGTTGTAAGAAAATAAATCAGACTCAGCACAATTAAAATTCCGGAAAAAATGAGAAATGTGATGGATGTTCCTACCGCCGGAATTGTTACAAAGGTCGGTACGAATGTTCCGATAATGCTTCCGATCGTATTAAATGCACCTAATGTACCTACCGTTTTTCCACTGTCCTCCAGACTGTCTACGGAATATTTTGCCAGAGACGGAGTTACTGTTCCAAGTAAAAAACAGCGGGAATACAAAAATCACCATACATGCTACAAAAGCTGCTATAATCAGGAAATTGTTATTGACCGTAAAAATTAACAATGCCGAAATTCCAAGCACGATATATTTTCCAACAACAGGAATCAGTGCAATCCAGATCGCTGCAATCAGAATCCGGCCGTATAATTTTCCCGGATCCGGAGACTTGTCCGCGCTTTTACCACCGTAAATATTGCCCAGCGCCATGGCGATCATAATGGTTCCAATGATGATCGTCCATACAATCTGTGACGAACTGAAATACGGTGCCAGCAGTCGGCTTGCACCAAGCTCCACTGCCATGACAGACATTCCGGCGAAAAATTCCGTCAGATACAAAAATAACTTGTTCTTTAAAATGTTCATGACTTTAAATACCTTTTCCCTTTACTGTTACTTTTTTGTCAAAAATATCACCATGTAATATGGTTTTTTCTTTCGTCTATATTTGTAATAGTCGATTCGGACGTATTATTAAAAAAATCGGTCGGACGACACCTATTTTATTATAGCCGGATTCGAGAAACCAAAACCTAAACAACTAACCTGTTCGCAAAATGATTAAAAACGAAACTATTCATGCTATTGATTCCCTTGCTGCTGTGCGGCACCGGCCTGTTTGCCCAGAACGCGGCCGTACGGGGGATCGTGACGGGAAGCCCCGACGGGAAACCTATTGCGGGAGCATCGGTAGTGGTCAAAGGCTCCGTGAGGGGCACGACGACGGATGCTTCGGGGGCCTATACGGTCGCTGCGGGTACGGGGGACGTGCTTGTCATATCGTTCCTCGGGTACAAACCGCAGGAGGTGCCCGTTGCCGGCCGCACGGCGGTCGATGTGGAACTCCAGGAAGATGCCGAACTGGTCGAGGAAGTGATCGTGATCGGTTACGGTACGATGAAGAAGAGCGACCTGACGGGCAGCGTGGCTTCCGTGAAGGCTTCGGACGTGACACAAGTCTCGGCGGGGTCGATCGACAAACTCTTGCAGGGCCGTGTGGCGGGCCTGACGGTAATCGACAATTCGAACGACAGCCCCGAGGGGAGCGTGACGATGCGCGTGCGCGGAATCAGCTCCATCAACGGTTCCAATTCGCCGTTGGTGGTGGTAGACGGCGTGCCGATGGGCGATGCCGGTAATCTGACGAGTGTGAACCCCAATATCATCGAATCCGTCGAGGTGCTCAAGGATGCTTCAGCGACCGCTATTTACGGTTCGCGCGGCGCCAACGGTGTGATGTTAGTCACCACCAAGAGCGGTCAGGAAAACACGAAAACCCAAATCAACGTTACGGTAGAAAACTCCTTCCAGTCGATGATGAACTTCCCCAAGTTCGTAGACGGCGCCACTTGGATGGAACTATACAATGAAGGACAGAGAAACCGAGGCGCCACTTCCCTGATGTACAGCCAGGAGCGCATAGACAACACGCGCAACAAAGTCAATCCGTACGTATATCCCGACGTTAACTGGCGCGACCTTCTTTTTAAAGATATGGCCATGAGCCAACGCGCCAATGTGAACCTCCAGGGCGGCGGCTCTCGCGTGAGCTATTACATGAGTCTCAACGTGAACCATGATAGCGGTCTGCTGGATTCTCCGCAGATTTACTCGTTCAACAACAACATCAACAACCTTTCCTACAACTTCCAGAATAATCTGCAGGTAAAGGTCACCCCGACCACCAAAATACGCTTGAACATGAATGCCCAGATCCAAAACAGAAAAGGGCCCAATTACAAGACGCAGGACCTGTTCATCATGACACATACCGCCAATCCTATCTTCTTCCCCGCCACGCTGCCGGCGCAAAAAGGAGACAAGCACATGCGGTTCGGTAACGCCATTCTCAGCAATGCCACACTCCGTACAAATCCGTACGCCCACATGGCAAGTTCTTTCAAGCAGGTGGACGAAAACATGATGCACACCACCATGCGCATAGACCAAACGCTGGATTTTGTAACGAAGGGGCTATCCGCCAACGCTCTTATTCACTTCAAGAACACTTCCAGCCAAGCCTTCACACGCTCCATCGAACCTTACTACTACCGGATTACCAAATGGACACCCGGTACAGACCAATATGACATGGAGCGTCTGGGCACTTCCGGCACCGAATACATCTATACTTCCGATATCAGCAGATACACCGAACGCACCATCACCATGCAGTTCCAATTGGACTACAAGCGTCAGTTCGGCATGCACAACGTAGGCGGTATGTTGATGTATATGCAGCGTGACTTCAAAAGAGACGTACTTCCCAACCGTAACCAAGGCTTCTCCGGCCGTTTCACTTACGACTACGGACAGCGTTATCTGGCAGAGTTCAACTTCGGCTATAACGGTACGGAACGTTTGGCGCGCGCAGACCGCTTCGAGTTCTTCCCCGCCATGTCATTGGGTTGGGTTATCAGCAACGAAGCATTCTTCGAACCGTTGAGAGACAAAGTGGACAACCTCAAGGTACGCGCCTCTTTCGGTGAGGTAGGTAGCGATGACTTGGACTATCCGACCAACTTTGTTTACATCGACCAAGTATCTCTAGATAAAATCGGCTGGACGACGGGTGATAACTTCAATACCTACAAAGTGGGACCGCAATTAGAGAGATTGCCGTACAAAACGCCTGTTGGGAACGTTCGCAAAAGTTGGACGTAGGTATCGACATCACTCTCTTCCGTAACTGGAACATCATCTTCGACTATTTCCACGAAAAACGGTACAACATCTTGATGATGCGCGCCGCATGGCCCAACATGATTGGTTTCTCCAACGCCCTTCCCTATTCTCCGATAGGGGAAATGTCCAACCAAGGATATGAGGTGAGCACAAGCTACAGCACACAGATAGGCAAAAACCTCACTATCGACTTCCGCGGAAACTTCACCTATACCAAGAACAAATATGTGTACATAGATGAAATCTGGCACGAATATCCTTGGCAGATAAAAACCGGACGTCCGTTGAGTTACCAATACGGATATGTGGCAGAAGGACTTTTCGGCAGTCAGGAGGAAATAGACAACCATGCCAAACAGGAGTTGGGAAGTACTCCTATGCCGGGTGATATCAAATACCGCGACCTGAACGGTGACGGAGTTATCAACAGTTATGACCAGGCTTTCATTTCCGAATTAGGTAAAGATCCCCGCATCCAATACGGTTTCGGAGTGAATCTTACTTACAAGAAATGGGATCTCGGCGTGTTCTTCAACGGTTCCGCCATGCGTAAAATCAACATGAACAAGGATGGCGGCGTCCACCCGTTCGGAGCAGAGAGCCACAATGTCTTCCAATACGTTGCCGAAAACCGCTGGACAGAAGAAAACCAAAACCCTCATGCGCAATACCCCCGTTTGGGCATCACCAATTCAGAGACTGACAACAACCGGCAAAACAGCACTTACTGGCTGCGCAACGGTAATTTCCTGCGATTCAAACAACTGGAAGTGGGATACACCTTCAAATACGGCCGCGTTTACCTGACCGGTGACAACATAGCCGTATTCAGTCCCTTCAAAAGAATGGGATCCTGAGTTGGAATGGTATAAATATCCTTTGCAACGTACCTTTAATATCGGTTTACAATTAAACTTCTAAAAAAACAGACAACTATGAAATTACTGAAATCCATAAAACTTATAGGCGGTGCGTTATTGTTTTCCTCAGGCGTACTGATGACTTCCTGCGACTTTTTGGATATTGTTCCTCCCGAACAAGTGGGCATGGACGATACGGTGAAAGACGCGAACGAAACGGAAGACTTCCTCTATTCCTGCTATGCCAATGTAAACAATCCTATTCAATACAGAAATGTTGAGGCCTCAGCAGATGAGTTTGCCACCCCGCAAGCATGGGGCGAACTTCAGCATAAAATAGCATACGACTTGCTGATTCCCATCAGCGAAACGCCGCAAGACTGGAATCTCTGTTATAAATACATCGGACAAACCTTACTCTTTTTGGAGTATCTGCCCAAAGCCCAAGGAATAACCGAGCAGCAACGTGCCGAATACGAAGCTGAAGCCCATTTCCTGCTGGCCTATTATCATTTCCAAGTGTTGCGCATGTACGGACCATGCCCCATCACCGACAAACGCATAGATCCCGAAACTCCATCCTCACAATATAATGGACGCTTCCATTATGATGCAGTGACCAACTGGATTGTGAAAACGCTGGATGAGAAGGTTATCAAAGGATATAACCTGCCCACCGAACGTACGGAGAACACACGTGGACGCGCCACTCATGCCATTGCCTGCGCTCTGAAAGCCAGAGTGCTGGTTTATGCTGCCTCTCCTTTGTGGAACGGCGGGTTCCCTTACAAAGACTGGCGCAACAAGATCAGTACTTCACTTGACGGTGTGGACTACTGGTACCGAACTTGGTTCAGCCTCACCTATGACCGCAGAAGTGGGAACGAGCCCGCGTGGCCTGCGAAGAAGCTCTTAAAGAAGCCCGCATTGCCGGTCATAAACTGTATGAAGACCTGGAAATGTACGACCGCCAAAATATCTCTTTGAGCAATATTTCATATTCCGGGAGGCGCTACGGACGAATTCAAGAAACGGGTACTGATGCTGCGTACTTAACGTCGAGCCGCTACAACGAAGGAAATACCGAATACATTTGGGGTGTATCGAAAGACGACGGTTACGCTCCCGACTGTATGATGCCATGGCGTGTGCTGCAAAAGAACGACGGCAACTGGGTGGACGGTTACAACAGTTACGCCCCCTATCTGGGCAGTATGGAGAAATTCTATACCAAAGACGGCAAGTTCCTGGATACCACCCAACCCGACCTGTTGCAAAGAGCAGGTGTAGACGAATCACGTCCGGACATCATCAACCTGGCAATCAACCGCGAGCCCCGCTTCTATGCCTGGATGGCATTCGACCAGGGAGATTGGGGCACAACGACCGCAGAAGGCAAACCGGTGCGTCTGGAAATGAAAGACAGCCAAAAGCAAGGCTTAAACCCCGAGTTGCATTATCGTGACCGCTGCGAAACAGGCTTCCTGTCACAAAAGTTCGTTCGTCCCAACCGTCGCTACGACAGGAACGGCAATGTCACCAACGACCGTTTCCAACGTCCGCTCATCCGCATGGCAGAACTTTACCTGAATCTTGCCGAATGTTATGCAGCACAAGGCAACACGCCCAAAGCGCTCGAAAACCTGAACAAGGTGCACCAGCGTGCCGGTCTGCCCGCCATCACCGAAGCGGATATCACCGAGTCCGAACGCACACTGACAGACTGGATTCTGAACGAACGCTTCGTTGAGTTCTATGGCGAAGGACACCGTTTTTACGACTTGCGCCGCTACATGGTAGCACCGCAATACCTGTCGGCAGGCAAACGCGAAGGACTGAACGCCGTAGAAAAAATGAATCCGACTTTCGCCGAGTTCAACCAACGTGTAAAAGTGAACCAACCTTATAAATGGAGCACACGCATGTATATATTACCTATCATACAGAGTGAAATCGGAAAGAATACAAACCTGGTACAGGCACCCGGATATTAAACGAAAGAACTTTAAAACCGAAGAAAATGAAAAAGAACATTTATATAACATCACTGCTCTGCGGATGGATGGCTTTTGCCACCACTTCCTGTGAGGATCCCGGGGAAGTGCATTTTGATGATGACAGTTTCTCTTCCACCCTTTATCTGAAAGATAACGGATTGCAGGAAGTGGACTTCTACAATGTGAACAAGGATTTGATTTTCAGCACCATTGTAGGTAAAGGCGGCACAGACAACGACATTGCACGCACTGCCGCAGTACGCCTGTTTACACAGGAAGAAATGGATGCCTATAACAAACTGATTGGCTCTGATTACGTACTGTTGCCGTCGGACTGCTATGAGTTCAACCAACAATATGCGTTCGAAGCAGGCGTAGAAAGCCAGCCGCTGGACATCACACTGAAAGCCGCTATCGGCGAATTGGATCAAGACCAGGAATATGTGTTGCCTGTCAAGCTAATCAGCGAAACGCATAGCGTCAATCCAAACAAGTGCGATCTGATTATCAAGCCCAAAGTCATCACTCCCCAAGTGTCCATGAGCGATATCGGCATACAGACACCGCTCAAAGTACATACCTCAAACACGTATTTGCAGCAAGCCACTTTCACTACCTCCCTAAAGCTGAATATGCCGAATGAAGGCTGGAAGTTCAAGGTTCATCCGGAAACCGACGAAGACATCCTCCATTTCCTGGTAGACCAATATTCCATTGAGACCGGAAAGATTCACAAGTTATTGCCGACATCTGCTTACAACATTCCCGTCGTGGAGTTTGCCGAAACAGAAAGAAGCCAAAAACTGGATATTACCGTCAAGTATCAGGAAGGCATGACAGACGGAGACTACCTGCTGCCCATCATACTGAAAGAGGTGGAAGGAATGCCATTTGAAGTCAATGCAGGCACTTGCTATCTGCCCATCAGCCTGACAGACGGAATGATACAAATAAAACCGACTGACAGCGACATCACCACCAATAGCAGTCCAAAAACAATAGGTAAACTGATTGACGGCGGAGTGGGCGAAGGTCTTTTCTGGGAGTCCTACTATTATACAGTGGAAGGGCTTGAATCCTACTGCGATCCTACCTATGGCATCTATGTGGATATTTCCAATCTGGACAAGAAATAACCAAAGCCATGAAGATCCGATTATCGGCATACGCATGGCATACACTTGCCACAAAAGCAAAAGTCTATGCCAAAACCGTAAGCAACCCTGAATGGACACTTATAAAGACAAACGATGATGCAGAAGAAATTGCTCCAGTCTTCCCTAATGCCAAAAGAAAACAAACTATTTATTGGAACTTGACGGAGGACACATCCGGGATTTGGACTATCAGGACTGCGGAGAAGTCACAGCTGTACGCATCGCATTCTTAGAAAGCAAAAAAGGAACGCTGACTGACATAACAGCCGCAAACGTAGGTAGCAAACTGGTCGGATTAGCAGAGATTGAAATATTCGGATATTAATATTACCATAAAAAGTATCATTATGAAACAATTCTATACACTACTCTTCTTTTGTTTAGGGATGATGTTCGTCGGCTGTTCCGATGATGACAAGAACGAGCCTCAACTACCCGGTGAACCCGGAACGGAAGTTCCTGATGGCGGTGAATTCAATCCAGAAAATGTCGGTCTGGAATATGACGACGGAACCAATTGCGCTTTCAACGTAAAGATAGCCATCGACAAGGAAGGCTGGGAAATGAGAGATGCGGAATTCTTCAAAAACCGCTTGAAGACAGAATGGGACGCCATCAACGAACGCTTCAACAAGCTGGACAAGCAGGGCGCATTGAAACGTAATTATGTGTTTATTCCCGACCTGGAGGACATTATCATCTACGAAAACGGCAAGGACGACAAAGGTAATAATATCTCCAAGCACTGGGATGTACCGGTGGATCATGCCGACAAAATAGACTTCAACAAATTCCAATGCCTCGTAGTTTACGACTTCGTGGATACAGGACTTTGAAGTAGGCAAAGGCGGCGGTTGCGGGGACGACGGAAAAGGGATGTCTAACATCCTCGTTATTAACCCAAACGAGGAAAATGTGGATAAGTTCTATGACCACTTCGATGAAACCAAAGCCAAAACCATCGCTTCCATCACACACGAGTTGGGGCACTTCCGCGGCATCTGGGACTTGTATGTAGTAAATTTCAACGGCAAGAACAACCCTATCAACGGGAAAGGATTCAGAGCACCGGACGGTATTATGAACGACAACACTTACGGAACTCTGGAAGAGTGTTACTGGAACGAATACGAGTTGTTGTGCCTCAACGCCAACCTTTCCAAGAAAGAGTACCGCTTGTGGGATTCCTGCATGTGGGAGTATTTCACCGACCTCATTGAAGTTTCGGTAACCGAAGACAATAAGCCGGTGGACGGTTTCAAGCTGAACTTCTACAAATATGAAAGCGGAAAAATCAATCCCGTTGTACATATAGCTATGGACAACGAGGGTTCCATCATCCGCAAGGAAGCACGTGACCTCTTTTTGGCATGGCTCTGCCAAATGGCAATATTATTCCATGTTCCTGCTGGAAGCCGTCAATGCAAATACCGGACACAAGGGTTACGCGTTTCTGCCCTACTATGAACCGCACATGCAAGGTTTGAAGGACAAATGCGAAACTCCTATCAACGGTAAGTCCATCTATAAAATGACTATCGACTGCAAAAAATAAGCTGTAAGGAAGTCTTTCAGTTTTATTAAAGAAAACCATAGCAATAAAAAAACAAAATCATGAAAAAGAACAATATACTATTTCTATCGCTGATCAGCGGACTGCTATGCTTCTCCGCCGCTTGCAGCGATGAAGATGACAGCAGTTTGTTGCCCCCGCCGGTAGATATTGAAGGCACAGAAGGAACGGATAATTCTTCCATTACCAAACTGGCATGGAAGGAAACAGAGAAAACAGTAGCCTTTCTAAATGAGTCAAAGGATATTCCCGTCAACCTGCAACTGACAAGAACAGGAAGCAGCAACAAGGATGCCGTCAATGCCCAACTCACTCCGCTGACACAGGAGGAGTTGGATGCCTATAATACCGAGCACAAGACAAGCTATGCCCTGCTTCCGGCAGCGTACTACTCACTGCCCCCCACAATAGAAGTGGCTGCCGATGTGAAACAGCAGAAAGTGGACATGACTATTAAAAATTCTGTGAAAGATTTGACGGACATAAACGACAGACAATATGCTGTCGCCGTCCGTCTCACCGCCGAGGGTTGCGAAATAAAAGAGGGGTATGACTTTCTCCTTATCCAACTGAAAGCTATCACCCCCCAATTTTCCCTGGTAGAGCCAGGCGGTGTCATTGGCGAGGGAGACGCACTCATTGCCGGCATCACAGGGGATATAACAAAGACACTGAACGTTGCCATGAACGTAGACAACCGTTGGGATAGTAAGGTAGTCTTTGAAGCAGATCCCATTAAACTGCAAGAATGGGTAGACGTATATAACCAAGCCGAATCAAAATCAGCCACTCTGCTGCCTGCGGACTACTATACAATAGGAACCGACGGCAAACTGGAGTTCGGCACCGCAGACAGAAGCAACAAAGAGGTTGCCATCGTAATCAGTGCAAAAGCAAGCTCTACCACTGCCTTGTCAGAAGGAGAATACATTCTTCCGGTCACGCTGGCAGCATGCGAAGGAATGCCGTTCCTGGTAAATAAAGAGACGGTATGCTATTTCAAGTTCTCAGTAGAAACTCCGATCTTATCTATCGGATTGGCATCGGGTGAAACAAATAGCGACATTGTAGAAGCAAGCAAAAGCACAACCAAAAAGCTGAGCCTGAAATTAAACACAGGATTCCAATGGGATGAAGCCGCTACTGTAAGTTTTGAAACCGAGCAAAGCACTTTGGAAGGACTGGTTAGTGCGTACAATACAGAAAACAGTACCAACTATACACTCCTGCCAAGCGATACTTATACACTCAACGAAGTAGAATTGACACGAGAACTCACGAATGCAAGTTCTAAAGATTATCCTATTACAGTAACAACTACGGCACAAACGGCTACCGGAGAATACCTATTGCCCGTACAAATGAAATCGTGCACCAATAATGCGATTGCTGTAAAAAAAGACATCATCTATCTGCAAATCTCGGTAATGAAGAAATTGGATCTGACGGATAAGTTGAGTACGAATAGCGAAGGAGTAAGCTCTTGGTCTGATTTACCAGTTAAATTATTAGCTGATGGAAAATTATGGGGACAGGATGCAACTAGTGACTGGGCAAACACAGGCGCCGGTTATTGGCAATCCGAATGGAACTTCGAAACAGGTGATGATAAAACGAAGTATTTCGACTCAACTTACGGAATATATATTGATATAAACGTCACCGATGCAAACATCAATCATCTCAAAATAGTAATGAAACAATCACGAGGCAACTACCCGGGAAAAAGCGAAATTCTATGCAGGAACAAGT
>ENA-OQHF01001434-OQHF01001434.1-human-gut-metagenome-genome-assembly--contig:-NODE-1434-length-13131-cov-3.243079_pt1 | contig 13131 bp, 13 predicted proteins | sample MGYA00242559_ERZ504709 | MGnify/ENA primary metagenome ERZ504709 (study PRJEB26092, sample SAMD00036203) | human gut metagenome | host: Homo sapiens | study: EMG produced TPA metagenomics assembly of... | reverse complement strand
ATAGCAGCCTTGTTCGACTTTGATGGAGTAGTAATGGATACTGAAACTCAGTACAGCATATTTTGGGAGAGATAGGTAGACAGTATTTCCCTCAGATAAAGATTTTGGACGCATCATCAAAGGGCAGACTTTGACACAGATTTACGCAAAACATTTTTCGGGTATGGAAAAAAGAACAGCAGGAGATTACTGCTCGTTTGAATCAGTTTGAAAAAGAAATGTCCTTCAATTATATTCCCGGAGTAGTTGCCTTTATGGAAGATTTACGTGCTCACGGTGTAAAGATTGCTATTGTTACCAGTTCGAACGACTTGAAGATGGCAAATGTATACAAGGCACATCCTGAACTGAAAGAGCTGGTAGACCGTATTCTCACAGCCGAGATGTTTACTCGTTCGAAACCGGCTCCGGATTGTTTTCTGCTGGAGCGGAAGTCTTTGATACAGTAGTCGAAAACTGTGTGGTATTCGAAGATTCTTTTCACGGACTGGAAGCCGGAAATGCTGCAAATATGGCAGTCGTAGGCTTGTGTACGACTAACTCGGCAGAGGCAATTGCTGACAAATGTAAACTGGTTATCCCCGATTTTACTGCCTTCTCATTCGAAAAGATGAAAGCCCTGCTTGCTTAACTCGTCAGAATGAACTACATTTGCCGCAATTTTATTAAATTAAGGAGAAAACTTTATGGCAGGATATCTTTCTGGTGATACACGAAAAGTGACAACTCACCGTTTGATTGAAATGAAAGAAAGAGGTGAAAAAATTTCCATGTTGACCTCTTATGATTATACGATTGCCCAGATTGTTGACGGGGCTGGAGTAGATGTTATTTTGGTAGGTGATTCTGCATCGAACGTTATGGCGGGTAATGTGACTACATTGCCTATTACAATCGACCAGATGATTTATCACGGCAAGTCTGTAATGCGTGGTGTAAAGCGTGCACTGGTGGTTGTCGACATGCCTTTCGGTTCTTATCAGGCAGATCCGTTCGACGGAGTACGTAACGCAATTCGTATCATGAAGGAAACCGGAGCTGATGCTCTTAAGCTTGAAGGTGGCGAAGAAGTAATTGAAACAATAACAAAAATTATCGGTGCCGGTATGCCTGTGATGGGACATCTGGGACTGATGCCACAATCTATCAATAAATATGGTACCTATGGTGTGCGTGCCAAAGGCGATGCTGAAGCTGAAAAACTGATTCGTGATGCTCATTTGCTGGAAGAGGCTGGCTGCTTTGCCTTGGTTCTGGAAAAAAATTCCGGCAGATCTGGCTGCTCGTGTAGCTTCCGAACTTACAATTCCTGTTATCGGTATCGGAGCAGGTGGAGCTGTCGATGGACAAGTATTGGTTGTTGCCGATATGTTGGGTATGACAAAAGGCTTCAGTCCACGTTTCTTACGTCGCTATGCAGACTTACACACCATAATGACTGATGCTATCGGACATTATGTAGCAGATGTGAAATCGTGTGATTTCCCTAACGAAACTGAGCAATATTGATTTTTATTTCACCGTTATTGTATGAAATATGCTGTGGAATAGAAACTTTTCTTTATTGATTGCAGCTAACATATTACTCTATATAGCGGTTTACATGTTGTTCCCTCTGATTCATCGGTGGATGATTCAAGCCTGGAGTTGTTCTGAACTACAGGCTGCAGGGGTAACAGCTGTATTCGGCATCGCTTTGTTCCTTCCCGGAGCTTTTAATAATTATTTGGTCGATACATTTAGCCGGAAAAATGTTTGTACCCGGAGTATCATGTTGCTGGCACTGGTAGGGATATTGTATCCTTATGTCTCTTCCGTAGAGATGGTTGTTTTGCTCCGTATTTTACAAGGAGCACTGTTTGGTATTGTCTTGATGGCAACCGGAAGTACTTTGGCCATTGATGTAACTCCAAGTAACAATCGTAATGCGGCAAACCGTGTATTTACCTGGAGTAGCATTGTCGGGATGTTGAGTGGTATTATTATCGGAATTGAGGGAGGAAATTATCTCAGTTTTGATACGTTATTGTATTTTTCTGCTTTTTTATGTGCGGTTGCCATTGTGCTTGTTTCCATGGTAACAGTATGCTTCCGTGCGCCTTTAGACCTGCCGTTGTGTTCGTTCGACAGGTTTATCCTTTTCCGGACCTTGCTTCCCGGAATAAATATGATGACGGTACCTATGGTTTTAGGTATGCTTTTCATTATGATTTCCAATGCTTTTTTTTATCTTTGCATAGGAAGCGGTTTTTTGATATACCTGCTTGTCAGGCAAGTTTTTACCAGACCGATGAATGGAAGGATACAGATTTTTATCGGACAACTTTTTACCGGAGCTGGTTTAATGCTGCTTTGTAATGCAGACACAGGTGAGTCCCTTTACGGAGCGGGTCTGCTGGTTGGAATCGGAGTCGGATTTTCTATCGGGCAGTTTCTGCGGATGATGATACTTTTACCTTTACATTGCGAAAGAGGGACGGGGTATCATACTTATCAGTTACTTTGGGAAACAGGAGTAATGCTGGGTATATGGATTTCGCAATATGTCCGTCAGGCTGGAAACAACAATCCGTATCAGGTAGCTTTGGGGATTTGTGTAATCGGATTCCTTTTATATCAGGTATATATACACCGTTATTTTACGAAACATTATCAAACTAATTAATATAAAAGAGTATGGCAGACGATAAAAAGATTATCTTTTCTATGGTCGGAGTGAGTAAATCATTCCAGAACAATAAGCAGGTCTTGAAAGACATCTACCTATCCTTTTTTCTACTGGAGCGAAGATCGGTATCATCGGTTTGAATGGTTCGGGTAAGTCTACCCTGATGAAAATTATTGCCGGTCTGGAGAAAAACTATCAGGGAGAAGTTGTGTTCTCTCCGGGATATTCAGTCGGTTATCTGGCTCAGGAGCCGCACCTTGACGATACCAAGACTGTAAAAGAAGTAGTAATGGAGGGCGTACAGAATGTAGTCGATACGCTTGCCGAATACGAAGAAATAAACAATAAGTTCGGTTTGCCGGAGTATTACGAGGATCCCGAAAAAATGGATGCCTTGTTTGCCCGTCAGGCTGAGTTGCAAGATATAATCGATGCTACAGATGCATGGAATCTGGACAGCAAGCTGGAACGCGCGATGGACGCATTGCGTTGTCCGCCCGAAGACCAGCCGGTGAAAAATCTGTCTGGAGGTGAACGCCGTCGTGTAGCTCTCTGTCGTTTGTTGTTGCAGAAACCGGACATCTTGTTGCTGGACGAGCCTACCAACCACTTGGATGCAGAAAGTATCGACTGGCTGGAACAGCACTTGCAGCAGTATGAAGGTACGGTGATTGCTGTAACACACGACCGTTACTTCCTTGACCATGTGGCTGGATGGATTCTGGAGCTGGACCGTGGTGAAGGTATTCCATGGAAGGGTAATTACTCTAGCTGGCTGGAACAGAAGACCAAGCGTATGGAAATGGAAGAAAAGACTGCCAGCAAGCGTCGTAAGACATTGGAACGTGAGTTGGAATGGGTACGTATGGCTCCTAAGGCACGTCAGGCAAAGGGTAAAGCTCGTTTGAATTCTTACGATAAGTTGTTGAATGAAGATGTGAAGGAAAAGGAAGAAAAACTGGAAATCTTCATTCCGAACGGTCCGCGTTTGGGAAACAAGGTTATCGAGGCGAAGCATGTAGCAAAGGCGTATGGCGACAAGCTGCTGTTCGACGACCTGAACTTTATGTTGCCGCCTAACGGTATTGTGGGAGTCATTGGTCCGAACGGTGCCGGTAAAACTACTTTGTTCCGCCTGATTATGGGACTGGAAAAAGTTGATAAAGGTGAATTCGAAGTAGGAGAAACCGTAAAAGTAGCTTACGTAGACCAGCAGCATAAGGATATTGACCCGAACAAGACTGTATATCAGGTTATCAGCGGAGGAAATGATTTGATACGTATGGGAAACCGTGATGTGAATGCACGTGCTTACCTGAGCCGTTTCAACTTCTCTGGTTCTGATCAGGAAAAATTGTGCGGTATGCTTTCGGGTGGTGAACGTAACCGCTTGCATCTGGCCATGGCACTGAAAGAAGAAGGTAATGTGCTGTTGCTGGACGAGCCGACCAACGATATTGATGTAAATACACTGCGAGCATTGGAAGAAGGTCTGGAAGACTTTGCCGGATGTGCGGTGGTAATCAGCCACGACCGTTGGTTCCTCGACCGTATCTGTACACACATTCTTGCATTCGAAGGAAACAGTGAAGTATTCTTCTTCGAAGGTTCATATACAGAATATGAAGAAAACAAGATGAAGCGTATGGGTAACGTAGAGCCGAAGCGCGTTCGTTATCGCAAGCTGATGGAAGATTGATAGAGTTTATTTATTATAATTTGTACGGAGTTGACGTTGGTATGCAATGCATATTTACGGCAACTCCGTATCATTTAATGATGGCTTAATACCATTTTGTTATATGATAACCATATACTTGGCCCGTCATGGACAGACAGAAGAAAATATCAGTCGTATTTTTCAGGGACACCTGCCTGGACATCTTACGGAAGAGGGAAAGCAGCAGGCTGTAGAATTAGGCAAACGTTTGCGGGATATTCCACTGGATGCTATACTGAGCAGTGACTTGCAGCGGGTGATTGACACAGTTCGTCTTGCTGTAGGCGACAGGAACCTGCCGTGGCAGACAACGCCTTTATTGCGTGAAATAGACTGGGGAAGCTGGACCGGACTTCCGCTCGACTCGGTAGACCGGACACATTTGCCGGCTGATGCTGAAACACGTGAAATGCTTTACGAACGTGCTGGAAAATGTCTGGAATATATCCGGCAGCATTACGAAGGGAAATGCATATTGGTAGTGGCTCACGGCTTGATAAACCGTTCGTTGCGGGCTTATCTGGCAGGCATACCTGTCGATCAGCTGACCACTGTACCACACATGGATAATTGTGAGGTAGTTCGTCTGACGATGGAATGAGGAGAAAGGACATAAAAAACACCACAGAAGAAAAAGTTATATTTTCCATACCAATGATGGAGAAACTTTATCTTCTGTGGTGAAAAATAATAAATCTGGTTTAGTTGTGAACCATTGTTCCAATGTTCTCTCCAGACATGACTTTCTTCAGGTTACCTACTGTATCCATATCGAATACGATAATCGGCAGGTTGTTTTCCTTACACATACAAGTAGCGGTCAGGTCCATTACTTTCAAGCCACGTGCCAGAACTTCGTCGTAAGTGATTTCGTCGAACTTGGTAGCTGTCGGATCTTTTTCCGGGTCAGCAGTATAGATACCGTCTACACGTGTTCCTTTCAGCATAACATCAGCTTCAATTTCGATACCACGCAGTGAAGAACCTGTATCGGTTGTGAAGAATGGGTTTTCCGGTTCCGGCAGACATGATGACTACTTCACCGTTTTCCATGGCTTCGATAGCTTTCCATTTGGTATAGAACTCACCGATCGGTTCCATACGGATCGCAGTCAGTACACGAGCCTTAACTCCGGCTGCAACCAAAGCTGAACTTAATCCCAAGCTATTGATAACTGTTGCCAGCATACCCATCTGGTCACCTTTCACACGGTCGAATCCCTTTCCGGCTCCAGTCAGTCCACGGAAGATGTTTCCTCCACCGATAACGATGCCGATCTGTACACCCATGTCGTGGATTTCCTTAATCTGCTGTGCATATTCGCCCAGGCGTTTTTCGTCGATACCATATTTCTTTTCTCCCATTAAGCTTTCGCCGCTGAGCTTTAACAGAATACGTTTGAACTTTGCCATAAATTAATTTTTTTAATGTTTAGTCGCAAAGTTAGAAATAAATGTCAGAAGAATTTGTCAAAACCTCTTATTTTTATTCCTTATTTCTATCGTCCTGTCACTTGCAGGTATTCACGTTTTTTTACTTCATACTGGGCATAGGTTTCTACGTATTTGTCACGACTCTGCTGATAGAGGCTTTGTGCGTCGAGCAAATCGCTCATGGTACATGTGCCGGCCGCATAATAGTCTGTGTTCAAACGCAGGTTTTCTTTAGCCTGTTCGATGGAAAGTAAGGCTATCTTGACTTGTTTGTAGGCATCATTCAGGTCATCCCATGTATGTTTCATACGGATTACCAGCAACTGACTCTGGTCGGCAAGCTGATTCTCGGCATTGCGTAATTGTAGTTTCTGACGCTGGATATCGTGCGAGCCTCCCCACCAGCCTGAGATTGGTACGGATACCGTAGCGAATCCCAGCCAGAATGTATGATCCTTTCCTAACAGGTTTTCGTAGGCATAGCCTCCTCCGATAGCTATGGTCGGCAAGTTTTTTCCTATAGCCATTTTATGTTGCAGGCTGCTTGCCTTTACATTTTGTTGAAGAAGATTGTATTCGTTTGTTGTAGCTAGCGCTGCTTCGGGTGGAGTGTAAAGTCCTTCCGGTCCCTGCGGTAACGTATCTTTCAACGTTGCCGCAACTTCTATGCTGTCTGCCGGATGTCCTATATATTGTGCAAGCATGCTTCGTGACAGTGAAAGCATGTTTTCTGCCTGAATGCGTTTACTTTGTATTTCGTTCTGTCGGAGTTGTACTTGTAATAAATCATTGCGGGTTGTTATGCCGGCTTGAACGCTGGTTTCCACATCCTGAAGTAATTGTGTCAGTTGCTTGTCGAGTGTACTGATAGTCTGCAATTTTTCTTTCAGCATTACTACCTGCCAGAAATAATTTTCGACTGTCAGAGTCACCTCGTTTTGCGACTGGCGCTGCTGGAGTCGGTTTACTTCTACATTTACCTTAGCCAGTTTGTTTCCGTTGACTATCTGTCCGCCGGTGAACAGTGGCAGGGTAGCAGAAACATCACCCACAAGTCCGTTTTTCATAAAGGCCATCTGCATTTCGGGTGATAGTCCCATACGTACCAGACTTTTGTCGGCAAGGAATCCGCTTCCCATGGCACTTACCGTGGGAAAGTATTTACTGAAAGCCTCTTGTTTGCTGTGTTCCGCCATGCGGAGGTTGTTTTGAGCATTTTTCATGCGTACATTGTTGTCGAGAGCAGCTTCTATACATTCGTCCAGAGAATAGACATGTTGGGCAGAAGCACATAGCGGCAACATACAGCCTGCCGACAGCAGGAATAAAGATATGATGTTTTTTCTTTTCATAATCGTAACTAATTTTTAATAGCTATCTTTTGTTTATTATCTTATTGAAGCTCAAGCTGCGCATTGATAGCGCGTTTACGGGTGGAACCTCTAAACAATAGCATGTACAGAACCGGAAGAACGGTTAGCAGGAAGATCATGGTGATAAGAGTTCCGTAGCAAATAACGGTTCCCATAGGCATCCACAATCCACTTTTGCCCAAAATCATCGGAATGACTCCCATAGAAGCTGCTGCGGAAGTCAGGAAAATCGGTCGCATGCGTCGGCGTGCAGAATGATAAATAGCATCACGTACACATAATTTTTCGGTATTTCGCAACTCTTCGGCATAGTCAATCATAATGATTCCGTTACGGACAATGATTCCCATCAAACTGATAATACCCAGTGTACATGTCATACTGAAGTCAACTCCCTGAATCAGAACACCTATTGCTGTACCGAAAACACAGAATGTCATGCTGCCGAAAATAAGTAATGCAATACTTAGACGGTGGAAATGAGCTATCAGGATAAATAATATCATGACGGTTGCAATGGCGAGTGCTCCCATAATAAGCGGATTTTGCTCATTGTTCTGTTCCTGGTCGCCTCCATAAGTCAGGGTGACTCCCTGAGGAAGAGGGATGTCTTTTATTTTTTCTTGGATTTTTCCAGTTATTTCCATTGCATTTTCTCCTCTTTTCAGGTCGGACATTACAGTAATGGTGTAAATACCGTTTCGACGTACGAGCTGTCCGTCTTCAGTAGATGGTTCTATGCTGGCTATCTGACGAAGCGGAACACTTGACAGTCCACCGGCTACCGGAATTAATTCATCTTCTATGTCGTTGTAATGTGCATTGTCGGCTTTGTTGCTTTTTAGTACGATAGGGATATTGTAATCACCTTCCCATACATTGGCAACCGGAATACCTGTTCCATATCTCATTGCTAATGTTGCTTCTACCGTAGCATTGGTAATGCCTAATCGGGATGCTTCATCTTCTTTCAGTACGATGCGTGCAGTGGTTTGCGGATTACTGAAATTGGTTTGAACTAATTCTGTTTCAGGCATGCTGCGTAACAAGCTCAGGTATTTATCTGCTGTATATTTCAGGCTGTCGAGGTTATTGCCACTCAATCGCAGTTCAATAGGATAGACTGACTGACTATAGCTTAACTGCTTGAAACGGATTAGTGCTTCTGGGAATGCATTGGTATATTTGGCTGCATATTCATCCAGTAAGTCTACAGTTTCTTTATTTCCCTTTGTATTGACAATAAACTGTGCATAGTTGGGACCCGCTATCTGTGGTGCGTATGCTGTATGAAAACGAGGAGAAGCACATCCGGTAAATGAGGTTACCGAGACAATACGGTCATCTGCACGGAGTATGTTTTCCAGTGTGTCTGCTATGGCTGACGTTTTTTCGATAGCAGTTCCTGTCGGAAGGTAAATTTCTACAGCAAACTGGTTACGGTCTGCTGTAGGCATCAGGTTCTGAGGTAATTTGCCCATCAGGATAATACCCACAACGATGAAGGTCAATCCTGTTATAACTGTATAGTATGGATGCTTGAAACATACATCCAGCAGCTTGTTATAATATTTCTGGAGAATATCCAGGAAAGAGAAGCCTTTTCCACCAGTCTGAAGAGGTTTTCGTATGAACCAGAACTGCATGAACGGTACAAGCAGAGAAGCTACCAGCAGTGAGATGCCCAGAATGAGTGTGATAGACCACGGGAAGCTGAGCAGGAAATCGTGGAACATACCTGTCATGATAAACAGGAACGGGAAAAAGGTGATACTGATGGCGAGTGTTGCCGAGAAGATGGAACGGAAAAAGTGTGTGCTACTCTGTATGGAAGCATGCCAGCGCGACATTCCTTCTCCTATCTTTTCCAGGTAATTATCGATGATTACGATGGAGTTGTCGACAATCATTCCTAAGGTTACGATCAGTGCTGCCAGTGTTACAGTGTTCAGTTCGATACCAAAAGCATAAAACAGACCGAGTGAAATGAATATGGTAATCGGGATAGTAGAGGCTGCTACCAATGCAACTCGAATCGGGAGTAGCAACATTACCACGATAACCACGGCCACAATGGCAATCAGCAATTCTTTCAAAAAGTTGTTTACACTGTCGCCTACAACTTCACTTTGGTCGTGATGCGGAACATGTTTACTTCAGACGGAAGCTCTTTCTTAAACTCTTCGAGAGTCTGATTGATTTCTTCTCCCATCTTTACGATATTCTGTCCCTTTTTCATTTCTACGCTAAGCAGAATACATTTTTCCCATTGTTGGTGATATAACTGTCGGCATGCGGATATTCCTTTACTATACGGGCTACATCCTTCAGACGAATATTATGTCCGGAAGGGTCGGTATACACAATTTGCTCTTGTACGTCGTAAACGGTATTGAAAGATTTCTCTACATGCACAGGTAGTATATAGGCCGGATTTTGTACCCGTCCTCCTGAGGTGACAAAGCCTTTGGAAAACAAGTTGACTGCCAATGTCTGTTCTGTAAGTCCGTATTGTGAAAGTTTCTCATTATCCAGATAAACAGCAATCTGTTCATTCTGTAATCCACTTACCGTCATACGTCCGATGCTGCTGATACGGCGTAAGCGGTCCTGTAAGTCATCCATGTATTCTTTTAACTCCCGATAAGTCTTGTCCTTGCTTTCCATGGTGATAAGCAGAGCAGACGTATCTCCGAAATCATCCAGTACCTGTACTGCGAGTACATTCGACGGAAGATTTGCTTTGAAAGTAGAAATTCCATGCTTGAACTTGCTCCAGAATTCATCCTTGTTATTGAGGTCATCATTTAGTTCTACTTGTATATATACGATTCCATCCCGGCTGGTAGAGAATGTTTTTTTCTTTCTTTACCTCCTTATAAGAAAAAATATAGTTTTCCAGCGGTTTGGTAACTTGTTCAATCATTTCTTCGGCTGTATTTCCTGGTGCTACGGCTACTACCATTCCCTGGCGGATTGTGAAATCAGGAAATTCGTTTTTACGCATGTTGGGCAAACTGTATATGCCGAATGCGACCAGACAACATACTACCAGTATGACAATCTGCCGATAGTGCATTGCCCATTCTACTATATTACGTTTCTTTTCCATATGGATGTTTATTTTATTGTTACAGGAGTATTTTCACAGACTTTTTGTTGTCCTTCTGTTATAATCAAATCTCCTTCATTGATACCTGATAGAACGATGATTCCATTGGACGTGAATTTTCCACATTGAATCGTGCGTTTAGTTGCTTTTCCGTCAATATCTACCCACACAAAATTTTGGTTGTTCTCATCTAACTGAATAACATGTGCCGGTAAGATATAATAGTTGTTTTCATCGGATGTTGCCAGAACAACTTCTGTTACCATACCCGGCATAATGTCTTTGCTTGGATGGTCAATGTGGATTTTCACATCGTACGAACGGGATAGGGTATTGGCTACGATCCCTTTTTCGGCAACGACACCTTCGAATGAACTGTTTCCCAGTGCCGATATCATAATCTTTGCTTTTTGATTTTTCTGTATATTGGCAATTTCAGTTTCAGGAACAGATATCTTGACCTTCAGATCTTGTACACCGACCAGTTGGGCAACCGGAACTCCCGGCATAACATTTTGACCGGCTTCTATATTTTTTTCTGAGATAACTCCGCTGTATGGAGCATATAATTTGCAGTCTTTTAAATTTTTTCGAGCTACTTCTTCCATTGAGCGTGCTTGCTGAAGCTTACTTTGTACTTCTATCCATTTCATTTCGGCAATGCTGCCTTTGTCATGAAGGAGCTTCATTCTTTTATATGCATCTTCTGCCTGTTCCAATGTTGATTTGGCAGCATCATAACTGCTTCGTATAGAAGTCGGATCTATTTCTGCGATTAATTCTCCTTGTGTAACTCTTTCTCCTAAATCAACATATATTTTTTTTACAGTTCCCATAACTGGAAAACTTAATGAAGTTGTACTTGATTCTTCTACTGTTCCAGAAAAATGTCTGGATTCACTGGTTGCAGAAGATGAGGCTTGCATGACTTTTACTTTTACCGGACTGGCAGATGAAACTGGCTTGTTACTTTCGTTTTGACAAGATAACAGAGCTAATAACAACGCTAAGGTTGTGAGATAATGACATTTTTTCATACTCTTCAGAATTTATCTTTTGTATTATTCGGGGGCAAAAGAATATATTTTACCTGACGTACTGGTTCTTTTTACATCCTCAAAAGTGTTCTAAAAGTCTTGCGATATTATTTATCCGAATATATGACCACTAATTAGGAAACTTTGATAATAGTTGTTGGTGAAAATTGCTGTTATTTTGCAGAAAAAGAAGAAGTGAATATGGTAAAAAATGTATTAGAAAACGGTATATGGCACAATAGTGATTTAGATAAGAATGCAGCGTATAAAGATGACCGTATTGCTATAGTTGATTCTATTCAAAGTTTGAAGAACGGACAGACCAACTTAGCAGCAATGGTAAAGGTTGATGCTGTATTGTTGGTGTTTTGTGTTAAGGGTAAAGCTTCCTTCTTCATAAACGGCAATTCGTATATGCTTCATCCTAATGATTTGATGATCTGTGTTCCGAACATTGTGTTTGAGAAAAGTATGATAAGTATTGATTTTGAAATGCGTGCTGTGATACTTTCTCCGGAGTATATGAAGAGCATGGTGTTATTCGAATGCAGTAGCTGGAGTTTCCGTTCATTTGTTGAACAGCATCCTGTGTTTTCACTGAATAATGATGAAGCCAGATTATTTAAACAGTATTATAATTTGCTTTATGAAAAGCTGACAGGAACTCCTCGCAAGCATCAAAAAGAACTATTTGATGCTTTGCTGGAAATGTTTCACTATGATTTTTATGATACAATGGAACGTTTCTATAATGAAAATCCAAAAACATTTTCTTCTTCTGAAGTGCTGTTTAGGAATTTTCTTGAACTGTTGAATGTTCCTGGAAACAATTGTCGTAAAGTTGCATTTTATGCTGATAAACTTCATGTTTCGCCTAAGTATCTTTCTGCTGTATGCAAAGAGGTAAGCGGGCAGACTGCTTTCGAACTGATAAACCAGTATGTGTTGAAAAACGTGAAGTACATGTTGCAATGGTCGCCTAAAAGCATTAAAGAGATAGCGATGGAACTTGATTTTCCAAATCTTTCTTTTTTCGGGAAATATGTAAAACGCTATCTGGGAGTTTCTCCTAAGCAATACAGGGAACAATTGTCTTCGGATACTTCTTCTAAAATATCCGATTAATCTGTTGGTTGATTGTTACTGCGATATTCAGTAGGTGTCATTCCTAAATGTTTTTTTACATATTGTGCAAAGAAAGATGTGTTCGGGAAGTCGAAGTCTATGGCTATTTCCTTGATGCTTTTGTTGGAATATTTGAGTTCCGAGATGATATGTTCGATTGCATTTTCGTGGATAAGGCTTAGGGCATTCTTTCCACTGATTTGTTTGATGATTCGTGAAAGATATTTGGGAGAATAACAGAATAAGTTGGCATAATAATCGAGCGTGCGGTGTTTGCCGTTATCGGCTGCTAATGCTTCCATGAACTGTTTAAACAGGAAATCAGACTGAGTTATATTTGTTTTAGGTATACGTATATCAGTCTCAACAGATTTTTTTGTTGTGTGAGAAATCATTTCTCCGAAAAAAGCAGATGCAATATGTGACAAGATTTCTTTTTGTATTTTGTTAATACCTGTTTGGGCTTTACTTTCTATGAGGTCTAAGTATTGATTGAATAATTTTTCCTCTTCTCCTTCAAAATGTTTTATTGGATTCTTTTGTATGTAGCATACCCACTTCCAAGTATATTTTTCTGTTTGAGTAAGGCGTTGTAGTAATCGGTTGGAGAAGCAGATTATTTTGATTTTATGGTTAGGACTAGCGAGTACTTGACCGATAAT
>ENA-OQHF01001432-OQHF01001432.1-human-gut-metagenome-genome-assembly--contig:-NODE-1432-length-13138-cov-2.733917_pt1 | contig 13138 bp, 9 predicted proteins | sample MGYA00242559_ERZ504709 | MGnify/ENA primary metagenome ERZ504709 (study PRJEB26092, sample SAMD00036203) | human gut metagenome | host: Homo sapiens | study: EMG produced TPA metagenomics assembly of... | reverse complement strand
TTGAATTGAAAAAAAATAAAGAGATCATATTCCGAAATCGAAAATGGGCCAGCATTAAGACCTGCTGCGAATTTTATGATTTAAACGAAGATTCTGTCAAGACCGATATATGGAATCGAAAATGCACACCACAGGAAGCGATTGAACGGGCAATAGAATGGAAAAAAGCACATGAAATCACATATCATGGTGTGAAATACCCATCACTGCCTCAATGTTGTGAAGACCTGGGAATAAATCCTATATCAGTACGTTTGTATATGGAAAAAAATGGGGTTTCTTCTACACGTGCGATTACACATTATATCAAATCTAAAGAGAAAAGAGCCTTTGAATTCCGTGGAAAAGAATACAAAAATTTTACGGAATGTTGTCTTGCGTATGGATTAAAGCCAAAGTCAGTAAGTTCAGCAGTATTTAAAGCGAAACGTCCTCACGCGGATGTTATGGAAGAAATTATCTCTCATATGGAAGGTTGTATGCCAAAAGAAGTAACGAAAAAAGAAGAAATTCCTGAAAATCAGGTGATGTCTAAAGAAAGGCATCGTGCGAAAGAGGCTTTTTTTTATGAGGGAAATAAATATATCTCACTTGGACAATGTTGTGAATTCTATGGAATTAATGAATCTAGTGTACGCAGTAGAGCTTGGCGAAAAAAGTGTACATGGGAAGAAGCTGTGAAATATTATAATTCAAAAAAAGGAAACAGAAACACCGAAAATGCAATTCTTTTATAAAGGGAAAAAGTATAAAAGTGTTTCAGCATGTTGTGCTGAATACGGCGTTAATGCTTCCAGTGTGCGTAACCGTGCCAAAACAACAGAATGCAGCATTGAAGCATCTTTGGATCATTTCATAAAGAAAGCCAGAATGGAAATACAGCCGTCGTTATTTATTTTTAGAGACAAAACCTATAGGTCTTTGGAAGAATGCTGTCTGGAATATGGAGTCAACGCTGACAGTGTATCTTCAAGAAAATATAGATTGAATTGTACTATGGAAGAATCATTGGAGCATTTTATTGAAAATAAAGATATGATTGCCGAAAGAATACAAAAATTTACATTTAAAGGAATAGAATATCGAAGTCTCCGGGCATGTTGTCAAAAATATGGTATTGATGATATATGTGTGAGACAAAGAGCACGAGATAAGAATTGTTCTCTTGAAGAATCGTTTACACATTTTATGACGAGAAAAAGGAAAAAAATGTTAAGTAACCCGGAATTTGAATATCATGGAACTGTTTATCCATCGCTTAAAGTATGCTGTGAGGAATTAGGAATAAATAAAAGCAGTGTAATAAGTCGAAGCCATAGGGCCGGATGCAGTTTACAGGAAGCAGTGGAGTATTATGTCAGCCAACAGGAACGTAGAACATTGGATTAATCTATAAGGCCAGCAGGCAGCCTTTTTTAGAATTTATATAATAGAGAGGAGGAACGGTCAATATCATCTGCCTGCAGATATTGACCGGTTATATATGCTGCGAAAAAAAACACAGCCGGAAGCAAACAACGATAAAATTCTTATATCCGTTAAAGAAGCCTGTGAGCTTACAGGACTTTCTGAGAAAACAATGAGATCATTGATGAATGAAAACTGTTTCATGGTACGGATTGGGCGCAGAACACTGATTGATAAGAAAAAAATTTCAAAAATGGATAGATCGGCAGTCTTGAAAGCTTTTTTTTGTTGTGCTAAAATATATATCCAGTGCCATGCATTATCATCAGAAAGGATGGTGGTGTTATGGGCAAAAACTTAAAGGGTAAAGAATTAGGAAAAGGATTATATCAAAGAAAAGATGGACGATATGAGGCCAGAATTTTCGTTCGCGGTACAGGAAAAAACGTTTTCAATTTATGGTACAAATTTACAAAATCTAAAAAAATGAAAGAAATGCCTACCTTGCTAATGTTTCCCCCGGAATTGCAGGATATGATCCTAGAATTTCTGTTTCAAAGTGGTATGAAAAATGGATGCTTATTTATGTGGTGCATTCTGTTAAAGCAACCACTTTAAGTAACTATGTAAATGGTTTTGAGCGAGTAAGAGAATATATTGGTTACATGAGGTTAATAGAGGTCCGTCCAACACATATTCTTGACATGATAAAGGGACTCGAAGAAGAAGGATATGCACGTACAACGGTAATACAATCATTAAGTGTAGTCCGTCAGCTTTTCAAAAAGGCATATGGTGGAAAAATGATACCCATAGATCCCGTAGCCGATATTAAACTGCCTAAAGAAGAACCGGGTGAAATACCTGATGAGAAGATAATGCAGGAACAAGAAGATGAAAAATGTCTTAGTATATATGACACTCATCGTTTCCTTGAGAGCTGCAAGAATACCCGGTATTATGAACTCTTTTTTATTCTTCTTCATACAGGATTACGTATAGGGGAAGCACTTGCCCTAGAATGGTGTGATCTTGACTTTAAGCATGAAAAGCTTCGTGTATATAAAACCTTAAACAGAGTTACAAAATATTATGATTCGAAAGGAAATGAACTTCCTGAAAGGTATTCTACTATTCAGATTACAACACCAAAGAAAAGTGCCAGCAATAGAAAGGTTCCATTAACGGATGCAGTGATTGCTGCTTTTATGAGCTGGAAGGAAAAACAGGATCGTGATAAAGAAAAACTGGGGAAAAACTGGGGAAAACCAAATATACTTTTAAAAAAATATCCCGGTCTGATTTTTACAACATCTTCAGGAAGAAGTTATCTTCCATCATCAGCTCAAACAGAATGCAGGCGGATTGTTGGGATTGTTAATAAACATGAAATTGCTCTGGCAGAAAAAGAGAACAGAGATCCGAATTTAATGGATGTTCATCCTCATATTTTCCGTCATACTTTTGTAACAAGATGCATTCAATCGGGAATGGATGCCGCTACAGTAAAGAAAATAGCTGGACACTCTGATGAAAAAATGACTAATTATTATACACACATTGAAGAAGAACATATAGATGACGAATACGAACTGTATATTCAAAAATACGGAACAGAAACCTGATTTTGCAAATGGAGATAAAATTTTAAAGAGAGGTTTAAATACTTGAGTATAGACAAAAACACTAACGAGGGAAAAAACTATCGTAATAATGTGGTCAAATCAACATCTGGGACTTCTAAAAGCCGCATAAATACTGGGTTTCCGGAGGATATTAGTGTATTATCACCGATGATGAAAGAATACGTAAAGACCAAAGAAGAGTACAGCGACTGTATCCTTTTTTACCGTCTGGGCGATTTTTATGAAATGTTCTTTGAGGATGCATTGACTGCATCCAGGGAACTGGAAATTACACTTACAGGAAAAGACTGCGGACTGGAAGAGAGAGCGCCCATGTGTGGCGTTCCTTTTCATGCTGCGGAAACTTATATCAACCGGCTGATCGAAAAGGGCTATAAGGTTGCCATCTGCGAACAGGTAGAAGATCCGAAAAAAGCCAAGGGTCTTGTAAAACGAGAGGTTGTCCGCATTGTCACACCGGGAACTACTCTGGATACCATGTCACTGGACGAGTCCAAAAACAATTATCTGATGTCCATTGTCTCCATTGGAGAGCATTTTGGCTGTGCTATTGCAGATATCACAACCGGTGACTGCTTTCTTACAGAGCTGGATAAGCCTCAGAAACTTCTGGATGAGATCAATAAATTCACACCTGCAGAGATCATCTGCAACGATGCGTTTCTTTTAAGTGGTGTGGATGTGGAGGATCTGAAAGGACGTCTTGGAATCTGCGTATTCGCCCTGGATCCCTGGTACTTTGACGATCAGCTGTGTCAGAAAACTCTAAAAGAACATTTCCATGTGGGAAATCTGGAGGGGTTAGGAATTGGTGACTACGACAGCGGGATCATCGCTTCCGGTGCTCTGTTCCTGTATCTGAAAGAAACACAGAAAACAGCACTTTCCCATATGGCAAGTATCCGCCCTTACTCTGCCGAGAAATACATGCTTATCGACAGCTCCAGCCGTCGTAATCTGGAGCTTGTGGAAACCATGCGCGAAAAACAGAAAAGAGGTTCTCTTCTCTGGGTACTGGACAAGACCAAAACAGCTATGGGAGCCAGAACACTTCGGTCTTATGTGGAACAGCCTCTGATCGATGCAGAGGAAATCGAAAAGAGACTGGGTGCTCTGGAAGAACTGAATGAAAAACCCATGGAACGGGATGAGATCCGGGAATATTTAAACCCGATCTATGATCTGGAACGTCTGATCAGCCGTATCAGTTACAAATCCGCTAATCCGAGAGATCTGGTTTCTTTTGCCTCTTCTCTGGAAATGCTTCCTTATATAAAACAGGTCCTGGCAGAATTCAAATCTCCACTGCTTACTAAGATCAACGAAGATATGGATCCTCTGACAGACATTACCTCGCTGATCCGGAACTCTATCACCGATGATCCGCCTCTTGCCCAGAAAGACGGTGGCATTATCCGGGAAGGATATAATGAAGATGTAGATAAATTCCGCCGTTCCCGGACAGATGGAAAGAAATGGCTTTCTGAGCTGGAGGCAAGAGAGAGGGAACGTACCGGTATCAAAAGCCTGAAGATCAAGTACAATCGTGTATTTGGTTATTCTCTGGAAGTTACCAATACTTTCAAAGATCTTGTGCCGGAGGATTATATCCGCAAACAGACCCTTACCAATGCAGAGCGTTATATCACTCAGGAACTGAAAGATCTGGAAGATCTGATCCTTGGAGCTGAGGATAAGCTTTATGCGCTGGAATTTGAACTGTTTTCCAGTATCCGTGATCAGGTTGGAGCGGAAGTTGTCCGTATCCAGCGCACTGCAAAAGCAGTGGCTGCACTGGATGTTTTCGCTTCTCTTGCACTGGTTGCCCAGAGGAATAATTTCGTCCGGCCAAAGATCAATGAGACAGGCCTCATTGATATCCGAAACGGCCGTCATCCGGTTGTGGAGCAGATGATCGAAAATGATATGTTCATTCCAAACGATACGTATCTTGACAACCACAAAAAACGGATCTCCATTATCACAGGACCAAACATGGCCGGAAAATCCACATATATGCGCCAGACAGCCCTGATCGTACTGATGGCACAGATCGGAAGCTTTGTTCCGGCAGACAGTGCAAACATCGGTGTGGTTGACCGGATCTTCACCCGTGTAGGTGCATCTGATGACCTTGCAAGCGGACAAAGTACCTTTATGGTGGAAATGACGGAGGTTGCCAATATTCTTCGCAATGCCACTTCCCGTAGCCTTCTGATCCTGGATGAGATCGGACGTGGAACCAGTACTTTTGACGGCCTCTCCATTGCCTGGGCAGTGATCGAACATATCAGCAATACCAAGCTCTGCGGTGCCAAAACCTTATTTGCGACCCATTATCATGAGCTTACCGAACTGGAGGGAAAACTTTCCGGTGTCAACAATTACTGTATTGCTGTCAAAGAAAAGGGTGACGATATCGTATTTCTTCGTAAGATCGTAAAAGGTGGCGCTGACAAGAGTTATGGTATCCAGGTTGCCAAGCTTGCCGGTGTTCCGGATTCCGTGATCCAGCGTGCCAAGGAACTTGTGGAAGAGCTCAGTGACGCAGATATCACCGCAGCGGTAAAAGACCTGACTGCTCCGAAAAAGAAACAGAAGATCACCTATGATCAGGTGGATATGGCACAGATGTCACTCTTTGACACGGTGCAGGATAATGATATCATCGAAGAGATCAAAGGCCTGGAGATTGGCAACCTGACTCCAATGGAGGCCCTGAATATTCTCTATAATCTGCAGAACAAAATAAAGAACCGGTGGTGATACCTTGAGAAAAATTGCAGTTTTAGACCAGAATACCATTGATAAGATCGCAGCAGGTGAAGTTGTGGAGCGGCCTTCTTCTGTTGTAAAAGAACTTGTGGAAAATGCTATTGACGCAGGAGCTACCGCCATCACAGTAGAGATCACAGATGGTGGAAAAAAGCTGATCCGTATCACAGATAACGGCTCCGGAATGGAAGCAGAACAGGTTCCCCTTGCTTTTCTACGTCATGCTACAAGCAAGATTGAAAAAGTGGAAGACCTGACACATATTGCCTCCCTGGGCTTTCGTGGCGAGGCTCTTTCCAGTATTGCCGCAGTTTCCCAGGTAGAACTGATCACAAAAACTCCTTCTGCCATCAGCGGTACCCGCTATGTGATCGAAGGTGGAAAAGAACAGTCTTTGGAGGAGATGGGCGCACCGGAGGGAACCACCTTCCTGATCCGGAACCTTTTTTACAACACACCTGCAAGAAGCAAATTTCTGAAATCCGACATGACAGAAGCCGGTTACATCAATACGCTGATGGAACAGCTGGCGCTTTCCCATCCGGAAATTTCCTTTAAATATATCCAGAATCGTCAGGTGAAACTTTCCAGTTCCGGAAATTACAGCGTAAAGGATGTGATCTACAGCGTTTACGGACGGGAGATCGCCAAAGCACTTCTGGAAGTCTCCTATGAAAATGATTTTATGAAGATCGAAGGCTTTGTGGGAAAACCGGAGATTTCCAGAGGTAACCGTACCTTTGAGAATTATTATATCAATGGCAGGTATGTTAAAAACAAGATCATTACCAAGGCCATTGAGGACGGATATAAGGGACTTGTCATGCAGCATAAATTTCCGTTTGTCTCCCTTCGGATCGAAATGGACGGCAATGACCTGGATGTTAATGTGCATCCCGCAAAGAGAGAGGTGCGTTTTGCCAGAGAAACCGAAGTTTATACTGCCATTTATGAAACTGTCCGCAAGGTATTGACCCACAGAGAACTGATCCCGCAGGTATCTGTGGGAAAAGACGAACCGACATCCCGCACAGAACAGATAAAGCCAGGAAATATTCCGGAGCCTTTTGAAGTAAAACGGCGTCAGGAGATGTACGGTCACCCGAACCGGACGGCAAATATAGCTTCCCATACTGCACCGGCAGCTTCTGAAGTACGTACAACGCCGGTTCCATCGATGCCTTATGATAAGTCGACAAATGGTACCGCCTCCTATGGCTCAGCTGAAACATCTCACAGTTCTTCTGCTTCTTCTGCAGATAAATACAAACATGTGGATTCTCTGCGGGAAAACCCCGTATATGGATCGCAGCCTTTTACAAAAGAAGAAGAGGAAATGTTTTCCGGAACATTAAAAGACGGAAGAAATGAAAATTCCGCTGCAGAAACAGCAGATTCTGAAGTGATTTCTGAAAAGCCTGCTGAATCGGCACCTCCTGAGGTAGACAACGAACCGATCAAATCTCAGGAACAGGAACCGCCAAAACAGCTGGAACTGTTTGAAGAACGGCTTCTTGCTCCTGAATCCAGAAGCCGCCACAGGCTGATCGGACAGCTGTTTGACACCTACTGGCTGGTACAGTTCGAGGATAATTTTTATATCATTGACCAGCATGCTGCTCATGAAAAAGTATATTATGAGCGATTCGTAAAGCTGTTTCAGTCCCAGAACATCCAGTCCCAGTATGTAAGTCCGCCACTGATCGTTTCACTCAGCCTTGAGGAGGAGAATCTGCTGAAGGCAAACGAAAAGTATTTCCGAGATTTCGGCTTTGAGATCGAACCCTTTGGCGGAAGGGAGTACAGTATCAGTGCGGTTCCCTCCAGCCTTCTGGGAATGACAGAAGAAGAGCTGTTTCTGGAAATGCTGGACCACCTCACTGCAGACGGTTCCAAGGATGCCTTTGAAATTTTTGCCTCAAAGCTTGCGACCATGGCCTGTAAGGCTGCTGTAAAAGGCAATCATTCTATGTCGCCTCAGGAAGCTGACAAGCTGATCGATGAATTATTGACACTGAAAAATCCTTATAACTGTCCTCATGGAAGACCAACGATCATTGCCATGAGTAAGACAGAAATCGAAAAAAAATTCAAACGTATCGTGTAAGATACTTAACATAAACGGAGGAAATATATGAAAAAACCTCTTATCGTGCTTACCGGGCCTACTGCCGTGGGAAAAACAAAGCTTTCCATTGCCCTTGCAAAAGCAGTAAACGGAGAGATCATTTCCGCGGATTCCATGCAGGTCTACCGCCATATGGATATCGGTTCCGCCAAGATCACGCCGGAAGAAATGGATGGCGTCCCACATCATCTGGTGGATGTACTGGAGCCAACAGAAGATTTTAACATTGTCCTTTTTCAGCAGATGGCAAAAGATGCCATGGACAAAATTTATGACAAAGGCCGGATTCCGATCCTGGTAGGCGGCACAGGATTTTATATTCAGTCTGTGACCAGAGATATTGATTTTACCAGCTCCGACCAGGATGAACATTACCGCAGGGAGCTGGAAGAGCTGGCAGAGCAGAAGGGGCCTGCATTTCTCCATGACATGCTTGCCAAGGTCGATCCCAAGTCAGCCGAAGATATCCATGAGAACAATGTCAAGCGGGTGATCCGTGCCCTGGAATTTTATAAACAGAACGGTACCAGGATCTCCGAACATAATGAAGAACAGAAGGAGCATACCAGTCCCTATGCACTGGCTTATTTCGTCCTGAACGCACCACGCCCACTTCTCTATGAACGCATTGACACAAGAGTGGACGAAATGCTGAAAAACGGTCTGACAGAAGAAGTTAAAAAGCTTCGGGAGATGGGCTGCCACAGGGGAATGGTTTCCATGCAGGGGCTTGGCTATAAGGAAATCCTGGACTGGATGGACGGAAAATATTCTTATGAGGAAGCCGTAAGGGTCCTGAAACGTGACACCAGACACTTTGCCAAACGTCAGCTTACCTGGTTCCGCAGAGAAGGCGAAGTAACCTGGGTAGATAAAGATAACTTTGATTACGATGACAGCAGGATCCTTTCCTACATGCTTTCTGTATGCAGGGAAAAGGGAATCCTCCCTGCCAAATAAAATAAAAAAGGAAAAATGATCATGAAAGAATTATATGCACAGCTTGGAATCTCTTCTGCAGTTTACGATTTCGGTAAATCTGTGGAAGATTCCCTGAAAGAACGTTTTGAGAAATTTGATAAGACTGCAGAATACAACCAGATGAAGGTTATCCGCGCCATGCAGAAGAACCGTGTCAGTGAGGCTTGTTTCGGAGCTTCCTCCGGTTATGGCTACAACGACCTTGGCCGCGAAACTCTGGAGCAGGTCTATGCCGATACCTTCCACACAGAAGCTTGTCTGGTACGCCCGCAGATCACCTGCGGAACTCATGCACTTGCCATTGCTCTCTTCGGAAACCTGCGCCCCGGTGACGAGCTTCTTTCTCCTGTAGGAAAGCCTTACGATACCCTGGAAGAAGTGATCGGTATCCGCCCATCCAATGGTTCCCTTGCGGAATATGGCGTAAAATATCGTCAGGTGGATCTTCTCGAGGATGGCACCTTTGATTATGAAAACATCAGAAAAGCAGTCAATGAAAAAACAAAGCTGGTAACCATCCAGCGTTCCAAAGGCTATCAGACCCGTCCTTCTTTCTCCGTAAAACAGATCGGTGAGCTGATCTCTTTTGTAAAACAGATCAAGCCGGATGTGATCTGCATGGTAGATAACTGCTACGGAGAATTCGTAGATACCATCGAGCCAAGTGATGTAGGTGCGGATATTATGGTCGGCTCCCTGATCAAAAATCCAGGTGGCGGCCTTGCTCCTATCGGTGGTTATATCGCAGGAAGAAAAGACTGTGTGGAAAATGCCTCCTACCGTATGACCTGCCCGGGACTGGGCATGGAAGTCGGTGCAACTCTTGGTGTAAACCGTTCTCTGTATCAGGGATTTTTCCTTGCACCGATGATCACCAAAGGAGCTTTAAAGGGCGCTGTTTTTGCAGCGAACATTTATGAAAAGCTTGGTTTCCCGGTAGTTCCCAACAGCACAGAGCCACGTCAGGATATCATCCAGGCGGTCACTCTCGGAACACCGGAGGGTCTTGTAGCATTCTGCCAGGGTATCCAGGCTGCTGCACCGGTAGACAGCTTTGTGACACCAGAGCCGTGGGATATGCCGGGATATGACAGTCAGGTGATCATGGCAGCAGGTGCTTTCATCCAGGGTTCTTCCATTGAGCTTTCTGCCGATGGCCCCATGAAACCTCCTTATGCAGTTTATTTCCAGGGTGGTCTTACCTGGGAGCATGCAAAGCTGGGAATCCTGAAATCCCTTCAGTATATGGTTGATAAGGAACTTGTGAGATTATGACAAAAATCCGAGGACCGGACTTAAAAAAACAGATCTTTGTCGTAGGAGCCGGTGCTTCCGGTCTTATGGCAGCTATTCAGGCTGCTATAAACGGAGCTGCAGTTACGGTTCTGGAACAAAATGACCGTCCCGGCAGAAAAATCTGTGCTACGGGAAATGGCCGTTGTAATATGACGAACCTGAATCAGGATGAAAACGCTTACCGGGGATCTCATCCTGAATTTGCCAAAGATGCTCTGGCACAGTTTCCTGTGGAAAAAACTCTGAAATTCTTTCAGGAATTGGGAATCTGTACCACAGACCGCAACGGATGGATCTATCCCCGAAGCAACCAGGCACAGAGTGTAGTAGATGTTCTTGTCATGAAGGCACGCAGCCTGAAGGTAAAGCTGAAAACCAATCAGACCGTTACCGGCGTGTCTTTTGCAGACGGACAGTGGAAGATCCATACGGACGGATGGACCTACAGTGGTGATGCCGTGATCCTTGCAAATGGTTCCCGTGCGTCTTCCGTTGCAGGTTCCTGCGAAAGCGGATATGAAATTGCAAAAAAGTCTCGGACATCATCTGATCGAACCCCTTCCAGCTTTGACAGCTCTGAAATGTAAGGGAAATTCTTTTTCCGGCTGGAGTGGTGTACGGACAGAAGGTAAGATAACACTTTATATAGACGGCACACCGACAGTTTCCCAGCAGGGAGAACTGCAGCTTACCGATTACGGTGTATCCGGGATCCCGGTATTCCAGATTTCCCGCTATGCTATCCGTGCCGTCCATGAAAACAAAAATGTGGAGCTTTCCATAAATTTTTTTCCGGAACTGAACCGGAAAGAGCTGGAAGAATACCTGGAACAGAGAAAAACAGCCTGTCCTTACAAAACAGAAAAAGAACTTCTCATCGGACTTTTTCCTGAAAAACTGATCCGTGTTTTATGTGCACAGAAGGATCTTATCCGCGGGATCACCGATTTTCGTCTCACGGTAAAAAACGGCCTTTCCTTCGAACAGGCACAGGTTTGTTCCGGCGGCGTGGATACTTCTGAAGTTCAAAGTAAAACCATGGAATCCAGACTTCATAAAGGCCTTTATTTTGCCGGAGAACTCCTTGATATTGACGGCACCTGCGGTGGATACAACCTGCAGTGGGCATGGTCAAGTGGAGCTACCGCCGGTATCTGGGCAGCAAAGGAGGAATAACAATGATCCGGATCACACAGTTGAAGCTTCCCATCACTCATACAGAAGAGCAGCTTCACCGAAAAATAGCAAAAATACTTCGTCTTGGAAATCAGCCGTTCACCTATGAGATCCGAAAAACAATCTCTGGATGCCCGGCACAAAGAGGACAAAAAATTTGTCTACACTGTAGATATTAAACTGGATAACGAATCCCGTGTTCTCAAAAAGGTTCACGATAAAAATATTATGTTAACCTCTGAGAAAAAATATCATTTCTCCTCATCTGGCTCTGAAGCTCTGTCCCATCGTCCTATAGTGATCGGAAGCGGACCTGCAGGATTATTCTGTGCCTGGTACCTGGCCAAGGCCGGGTACTGTCCACTGGTACTGGAACGAGGAGAAGAAGCAGACAAACGCCAGAAAACCGTGGAAAATTTCTGGAAAAACGGCATCCTGGATCCGGATTCCAATGTACAGTTCGGAGAGGGCGGTGCAGGGACTTTTTCCGATGGAAAGCTGAACACTCTGGTAAAAGATACTTTTGGAAGAGGAAGGGAGGTTCTTTCCCGATTTGTGGAGGCAGGAGCTCCTTCCGAGATCCTTTACCAGCAAAAGCCTCATCTTGGCACAGATCAGCTTGTAGGTATCGTTCAGTTTATGCGTCATCAGATTGAAGAAATGGGCGGGGAATTCCGTTTTCGTTCCACAGTAACTGATCTGATAATCTGTGACCAGAAGCTTAACGCAGTCATTGTCAATGCAAAAGAGGAAATACCGGCAGAAATCTGTATTCTTGCTCCCGGCCACAGCGCCAGAGATACATTTGCCATGCTGGATAAACACAATATAAATATGGAGCCGAAATCTTTTGCGGTGGGGGTACGCGTGGAGCATCCTCAGACCATGATCAACCGGGATCTTTACGGAGAACCGGAAAACGACCGTCTGGGTGCAGCCAGCTACAAGGTTACCCATACACTGGAAAACGGACGTGGCGTTTATTCTTTCTGTATGTGTCCCGGCGGATATGTTGTAAATGCATCTTCTGAAGAAGATATGCTTGCAGTGAATGGTATGAGCTATCAGGCACGTGACAGCCATAATGCCAACAGTGCTATCATCGTTACGGTAAACCCTTCTGATTTTCCTGAAGAGGGAGTTCTCGGCGGAATCGCTCTGCAGAGAAAACTGGAGCGCGCTGCCTGGGAAGCCGGAAAAGGAAAAATTCCGGTACAGCTTTTCAAAGATTACTGTACCCATCAGAAAAGTACCAGGCTTGGAGATGTGATCCCCTGTATCAAAGGAGCTTATACACTTACCGATGTCCGCAGTATTTTCCCAAAAGAGATCGGCGATTCCATTGAAGCAGGAATCCATGCTTTTGGAAAAAAGCTTTCCGGTTTTGACCGGCCGGATGCATTGCTGGAAGGAGTAGAAAGCCGTACTTCTTCTCCTGTACGGATCGTTCGGGAACCGAAAAAGCTCACTTCCAATATAAAAGGGATCTACCCTTGCGGAGAGGGCGCCGGTTACGCCGGAGGCATTACATCCGCAGCGATGGACGGGATCAAGGTGGCAGAAGCAGTTGCTTCCGTTTATGCCCTGCCTGTAAACAAAATATGAAAAAAGTGGAAATTTCCGGGATAGAGTGTACATCCCTGCTTTTTTATGCTAAAATAACTTCTGCAATTTTGCATCCCCTTCTTCGAGAGCGAAAAGGGAAATCATATGAAAGATACTATAATGG
>ENA-OQHF01001430-OQHF01001430.1-human-gut-metagenome-genome-assembly--contig:-NODE-1430-length-13155-cov-3.545671_pt1 | contig 13155 bp, 11 predicted proteins | sample MGYA00242559_ERZ504709 | MGnify/ENA primary metagenome ERZ504709 (study PRJEB26092, sample SAMD00036203) | human gut metagenome | host: Homo sapiens | study: EMG produced TPA metagenomics assembly of... | reverse complement strand
CATATCCAAGCTTCGCCTCTTCGTACTTTCTCTTAGTCTCATCAGAGACCAGATTCGCCACTACACAGATATTTTGTAATGGCAGATCCTTTTTCTGATCTGACACTGCTTTTCCAACCAGACGGCTATAACTCTGCAACCGTTTAAGTGTAGCGATTTCTTTGGAATCACTGTACATTCTGGTCATAAAGACCCATTCATCGCTTTGGAAAGAAACCCCTTTATATGTAAGGTATTTTTCAAAAAGCTGCTTAAAGCGGGCCATATTTTCCCAGTTTTTCATCTGCACATCACCCTCTGAATTTATATAGGGTTCTACGCAGAGATTGCGAACGACCTGTTCTGTCACTTTTATGTTCGGCGCATATATCAGGCTTCTGTACATCCGGCTTTTGTTTGGCACAGAACGTGGAAAATCTTCCGGAAATCCCTTTAATCTGGCTATTTCTTTGTGTGTGATCTTATGATAGACGCCATGGATACGGATCAGCGGCATTTTTATCAGATTCAGACGAACCTGCCCGGATTCCCGATAACCGCCTTTTTCCCAACACAAAACGCTGTCACCGGCATGCGAAGCATCAATCTTCTCTTTCGCAAAATCAATTCTGTAATACCAGGAATCCTGTGGATTCATTTCCACCCAGCCATCCAACAGGATACTACTCTTATGGACCTGCACCGGCATGATCATATCCGAAGCATTCACTCTTTTTGAAACAATATATGCAAATTCTTCCCGCAGCGGAAATGCAGTAACCTCCGAACTCTGGATATTTTTATGCGTGATATGGTATCCATATTCTTGCAGCTGAAAAATGTGCTCCTTTATGAACCCTTTCCATAATTGCTTTTTCATAACAAAAAGAATGGCCGGCGGTCGTCTTCTTTGCACCAGGGTCAAACTATAAAACACCTCTTCTGCTTTCGACTGCGTCAGATCAAAAGCCCAGACATCACTGTCCGGAACTGTGGCAGGATCTATGGAAGAAAGGCTGCATGCAGTTACATTTTGACTTATATTTTCCTGATAGATCTCTATCACTTTTCTGTCCGGCTCATATGCTTTCAAAATCTCATAACCGGCATTTTGAAAACCAAGAGTCAGCGCACCGATACCGGCATTAAAGATCACCACTGTATTCTTCATATATTTTTTCCTATCTTATTATTTGTACTGTGACAGCAGCTCCAAAAGCTTACCACTGTTGATTGGTTTGTTATAATTGATCCCCACAAGCCAGGATATTCCCTGTACATTTCTGTAAAGACTCCGGATAATTTTTCTCCTTTATCTGCTCTATGGCTGTCCGGGCACTCTGGTTTCAGTTCAATCTCCTCTCTGGCACTACCGGCATAAGCATGTACCCGTCACCCCTTCTTAATATCCCCTGAAAAGCAAAATAATTTCACAGCATCATATGTCTATATGATACCATGAAACTATTTTTGCGTAAAGATTTTATAAAAAAGCCTCAGAGTATTTTCGCATATACATACTCTGAGGCTTTCTCTATAGTCCATATATATTTTTTACTCCACTGTCACGCTCTTCGCCAGATTTCGTGGTTTATCCACATCCAGGCCTTTGGCTACGCTTACGTAGTAGCCCAGAAGCTGAAGCGGGATCACTGCCAGGGATGTTGCAAAGTGCGGGTCTGTTTTCGGGATGTAGACGGTGAAGTCTGCGGTATCCTCGATATTGTAATTGCCAAATGTGGTCAAGCCCATAAGGTAGGCGCCACGGCTCTTACACTCAACCATATTGCTGACTGTTTTTTCGTAGAGATCCGGCTGGGTCAGCACACCGATCACAAGAGTCCCGTCTTCGATCAGGGAGATCGTTCCGTGTTTCAGCTCTCCGGCAGCATAGGCTTCAGAATGAATGTAACTGATCTCTTTCATCTTCAGACTGCCCTCCAGGCTGATAGCGTAATCAATTCCTCTTCCTACAAAGAAAGCATCTTTTACATTTGCCTGTTTTGAGGCAAACCACTGGATACGCTCCTTATCTTCCAGGATCTTACAGATCTTATCCGGAAGTGTCTGCAGTTCACTGATATAATTGCTGTAGGCTTCTTCTGTGATCGTTCCTCTTACCATTGCAAACTGGATCGCAAGTGTATAAGCTGCGATCAGCTGTGTGCTGTACGCCTTGGTAGTAGCTACAGAAATCTCCGGTCCGGCCAGAGTATAAAATACATTATCAGCCTCACGTGCAATGGAAGATCCCACTACATTAACGATTCCCAGTGTACGAATACCATTTTCCTTGCATTTACGAAGTGCTGCAAGACTGTCTGCTGTTTCACCGGACTGGCTGATGATCACTGCAAGGCTGTTGGTGTTAAGGGCCATTTTTCGGTAACGGAATTCGGAAGCGAGCTCTACCCTTACCGGAATCTGTGCAAGATCCTCGATCACATACTGTGCTGCCATTCCTACATGATAAGCGGAGCCGCAGGCTATGATATAGATCTGCTGGATGTTCCGGATGCTTTCTTCTTCCAGGCCAACTTCACTGAGGTCGATCTTTCCATCCTTGAGCACGGAATTCAACGTATCCAGTACTGCCTTTGGCTGTTCATGGATCTCTTTCATCATGAAATGCTCATATCCGGCTTTTTCTGCTGCTTCTGCATCCCATTCAATGGTTTTCAGCTCTTTCTCGATCTCATCTCCATCAAGATTGTAGAAGGTGACTTCGCCTTTTTTCACACGCGCCATCTCCAGATTGCCGATATAATATACATTGCGGGTGTATTTCAGGATCGCCGGTACGTCAGAAGCGATAAAGGATTCATCTTCTGCCACTCCAAGGATCATGGGGCTGTCTTTTCTGGCTACATATATTTCACCCGGATAATCCTTGAACATGATCGCAAGGGCATAGGAACCACGGATACGTACCATGGAATGTGTGATGGCATCCACCGGTGTTCCCTCATATTTCTTGTAATAATAATCGATCAGCTTGACTGCTACCTCGGTATCGGTCTCAGAATAGAAAGTATAGCCTTTACGGGTGAGCTTATTTTTCAGTTCCTGATAGTTCTCAATGATGCCGTTGTGGACTGCTACGATATTACCGTCGTCTGTCATATGCGGATGTGCATTGTTCTCAGAAGGTTCACCATGAGTTGCCCATCTGGTATGACCGATACCACAGGTTCCCGGTACAGTCTCTCCGCCGTTTGTCTTTCTGACAGAACTTTCAGTCTTCCCTTGGCTTTGATCACTTCCGTCTCGTCCTCGCCGTCACGTACGGCGATTCCAGCGGAATCATATCCTCTGTATTCCAGCTTGGAGAGTCCATCTAAAAGGATCGGAGCTGCCTGGTGTCTACCTGTAAATCCTACAATTCCACACATATTTATCTGTCCTTTCTGTCTATGCAGGTATTTTCGCAAAAGACCGGGCTGTTACATCATATGCAACAGTCCGGTCAGAAGTTTCAGTTATTGCAATATAACACGTCCTACAGTATAGCACGTACCACTCTCGGTTTGCAACCCGCTTTTTCCAGAGCTGCAACGATCTGATTCTTATGATCTGTTCCGAATGCTTCCATAGTGATCCGAAGTTCTACGGCTGCATTTCGGTTGGTACTTACAAACTGGTTATGATCCAGTTTGATAACATTACCCTGATTTTCAGCGATCACACTTGCAACACGTACCAGTTCACCTGGCTTATCCGGAATAAGTACGGATACGGTAAAGATACGGTCACGCTGGATCAGTCCGTGCTGTACAACCGATGACATGGTGATCACATCCATATTTCCACCGCTTAAGATGGAAACGATCTTCTTATTCTTTACATCCAGATGACGGAGAGCTGCTACAGTAAGAAGTCCTGAGTTCTCTACGATCATCTTGTGGTTTTCTACCATATCCAGAAAAGCCACGATCAGCTCATCATCATCGATGGTAATGATATCGTCCAGATTTTCCTGGATATATGGGAAGATATTTTTTCCCGGAGTCTGTACTGCAGTACCATCTGCGATAGTATTTACGTGAGGAAGCGTTACGACCTCCCCTTTCTCCAGGGATGCCTTCATACATGCTGCGCCTGCCGGCTCAACACCGATGACTTTGATGTGTGGGTTCAGAAGCTTCGCAAGTGTGGAGACACCTGTAGCAAGTCCGCCCCCTCCGATCGGTACCAGAATGTAATCTACAAGCGGAAGTTCCTGTACGATCTCCATGGCGATAGTTCCCTGACCGGTTGCTACTGCCGGATCGTCAAATGGATGGATAAAGGTATATCCTTTTTCTTCTGCAAGGGCAAGTGCGTGTGCGCAGGCTTCGTCATACACGTCGCCGTGAAGGATAACCTCCGCACCGTAACTCTTGGTGCGCTCTACCTTGATCAGTGGTGTGGTAGTTGGCATGACAATGACTGCTTTTACTCCATATTTATGTGCAGCATAAGCAACACCCTGGGCATGATTTCCTGCAGATGCAGTGATCAGACCTTTGTTCCTCTCTTCGTCAGAAAGTGTGCTGATCTTGTAATATGCGCCACGCACCTTATATGCACCGGTACGCTGCATATTCTCTGGCTTCAGATAAACCTTATTTCCCGTCATATCTGAGAAATAACTGCTGTATATCAGCTTTGTTTCCTGTGTCACTTCTTTTACTTTTGCTGCCGCTTCCTCAAAGCTCTCTAATGTAAGCATTTGTATTTAGCTCCTTTCTTCTACGTCAAAGAGGGCGTTTACAAATGCGTCTGCATCAAATTTCTGCAGGTCATCGATACTTTCGCCTACTCCGATGTATTTTACTGGTATGTCAAGCTCAGACTGGATCGCTACTGCGATTCCGCCCTTGGCTGTACCATCAAGTTTGGTAAGAATGATTCCGGTAACGTTTGCGACCTCGGCAAACTGTCTTGCCTGGGAAAGCGCATTCTGGCCCGTGGTTCCGTCAAGAACTACCAGCGTTTCTAAATATGCTTCCGGATACTCACGTTCCAGAATACGGTAAATCTTGCGAAGCTCTTCCATAAGGTTTTTCTTATTATGAAGTCTTCCTGCGGTATCGCAGATCAGAATATCTGCATTTCTGGCTTTGGCTGCTGCCACTGCATCATAGACAACAGATGCCGGATCTGCTCCGTCCTGGCCGCCGATGATCTCAACGCCTGCACGGTTGGCCCACTGTGTCAGCTGCTCCCCGGCTGCCGCACGGAAGGTATCTGCAGCTCCGAGGATGACCTTTTTTCCCTGATCCTTTAATTTACCGGCCAGCTTGCCTACAGAGGTAGTCTTACCTACTCCATTGACACCGATCACAAGGATCACGGATTTCCGGTTCTCAAACTCATATTCTGTGCTTTCTACCTGCATCTGTTTTTTGATGCTGTCGATCAGAAGCTGTTTGCACTGGGACGGCTCCTTGATATGCTGCTCAGCAACCTGCTCCTTTAAATGCTCCAGAATGGAGGTGGTTGCGTTAATGCCGATATCTCCCATGATCAGGATCTCTTCCAGTTCTTCATAAAAATCATCATCAATACTGGAAAAACCGCTGAAAATGGAATCAAATCCGGCAACGATATTGTCTCGCGTTTTGGTAAGTCCACTTACCAGACGTTTAAAAAATCCTTTTTTTTCTTCTGCCATACTGATTCATCCCCTCTGCTACTGGGTAAGCTGGTTCTCTACTAAATCTACGGATACCAGCGTGGATACCCCTTTTTCCTGCATGGTAATTCCATAAAGCCTGTCTGCTGCATTCATGGTACCACGTCTATGTGTTATTATAATAAATTGTGTGTTCTTCGTCAACTTCTGAAGATATCCCGCAAAACGTCCTACATTGGAATCATCCAGTGCAGCCTCGATCTCATCCAGAAGACAGAATGGTGAAGGCTTCAGATTCTGGATCGCAAAAAGAAGTGCAATGGCTGTCAGTGCTTTTTTCTCCACCGGAAAGCTGCATCATGTTCTGAAGCTTTTTTTCCGGGCGGCTGGGAAATGATCCGGATCCCTGCCTCAAGGATATCCTCGTCTTCCGCAAGTTCCAGAGTTCCCCGGCCTCCGCCGAACAGTTCTTTGAAGGCTTTATCAAATTCTTTCTGGATCTCTCCGAATTTTTCGGTGAACTGCTTCCGCATGCCCTCATCCAACTCCTGGATGATCTGTTCCAGCGTTTTTTCCGCCTCCAAAAGATCGTTGTACTGACCGCTTAAGAACGTATGCCGTTCCAGAAGTTCTTTGTAATCCTCAATGGCATTGACGTTGACAGAGCCAAGAGCTCGGATCTCGTCCTTTAATTTATGGATCTGCTGCTTCATCACATGCCTGTCATTCATTTCTTCTTTCCTGTACTGCAAGGCATTATTCGGAGTGATCTCGTATTCTTCCCACATATAGGAAATCCTTGCTTCCCGGTTCTCTTCGATCTTTTCTGCCTGAGTCTTCAGTCGGAAGCATTCTTTGTCCAGAAGACTGATCTGGCCAGACAGCTCATCACGCTTTTCAAAAAACTCCTTATGGCTTTTTGTGCGCTCTTCCTTTTCCTGCTGCCATTTTTCCAGCTGTTTTGCAGCCGCCTCTTCTTTTGCGGCAAAGCCTTCGATCTCCTTACGAACCTTGTCGATCGTCTTTCTCTTTTCTGCAGTTTCCTGGCTGCCTTTTTTCCAGAGAATCCAGAATTTCTTCCCTCTCTTTCGAAAGAACTTCGATCTCCTCTTTCAGACGCCGCAGATTTTCCTTTATGAAGCTTTCCTTCTGCTGGGATGCAGATGCGTCAAGACGGATCCTTTCCAGCTTCTCTGAAGTCTCCGCTTCGTCCTTTTTCCAGTCCTCCAGCTCCTTCTGCCGGGTCTCGATAAACGTTTCCAGCTCTTCCTCATCCCTTTTGGATGCTTCAAGTTCCTGCGTGATCTTTATGTTATCTGCCTGCATGTCTCTTGCCTGAAGACGGATCTCCTCCTGCTCCCTCTCGATCCTGGTATAACCGCCGCGGATCTCCTCCGCTTTTTTCTCCAGCTGTTCAATGTTCAACCTGGCTGTATTCTGCTGAATGGATTGTTCCTGAAATTTCTGCTGCAGCGCCGCCACAGTATCACGCATCTCATTTCTTCTGCTGCGGTTATCTTCCATGGACTGTCGGATCTCATGATACCCGGCTGCCAGCTCTTTTACCTTCTTTTCCAGTTCCTCGATCTCACGACGACGCCCAAGAAGATTGCTGTTGTTCTTAAAAGCTCCACCGGTCATGGAACCGCCTGGACTTAAGGATTCTCCCTCCAACGTTACCATACGGATACTGTGTCGGTATTTTCTGGCAATGGCAATAGCATGATCGATATGATCCACCACCAGCACTCTGCCAAGAAGATACCCGATCAGACCGTCATATTCCTTCTCTGCAGTTACCAGGCCACTGGCAAGACCAATAGCTCCCGGTTCGTTCAAAGCACCTCTCTGATTAAACTCGCCTCTTGAAGAAATGCTGTTTAACGGGAGAAAAGTCGCACGACCATACCGGTTTTTCTTCAGGAATTCGATCATCTGCTTAGCAGTCTGCTCGTTATCCGTAACGATATTCTGAATACTTCCGCCAAGAGCTGTCTCAATAGCGATCTCATAATTTTTTTTCAACGTGAATGATATCCGCCACTACGCCACGGATCCCAGGAACATGATTCTTCTGTTCCATGACACGGCGGATACTGTTTCCATATCCATCATAACGTTCTGTGATATTGCGGAGGGATTCCAGTCTGGATGCCTCTCTATGATAGGACGTCTGTTCCTTTTCCAGCTGTGTATTCTGCTGTTTAAGGGTTTCCTGAATGGCATGTATCTCTTTTGTAAGACGGCTGCCTTCTTCTCTGGTTTCCTGAATGGCTTTCGTGATAGTGTCGTATTCCTTCTGTGCCTGATCGATCGCTGACTGCTGCTCCTCTTCCTGGGTTTTCAGGGAAAGGATCCTCTGACTGATTCCTGCTTTCCGGATATCCAGCTGCTCCTTCATGGCATCAAAACGCTGTGCCTTACCTTTGGTGTTTGCACGGGAATTAAGGATTTCAATGATCTCATTCTTACCATCTTCCACTGCCTGGGTGCATTCTTCGATGCTGCTCTGGATATTGTCCATTTTTTTCTGCTCGTCAGCAAGTTTCTGTCGATCTCCCGTAAATTTTGCCTGAAGATCTGCTTTTTGCTCTTCCAGAGCCTTCTGGTCTGCAGAGTTTTTTCTCCGTATCTTCCTGAACTGCTAAAAGACGGCTGCGATAATGACTGTCATTCTGCTCTCCTGCCAGGATCTGTTCATGAAGAACATTGATCTCACCGGACAGCTGTTGTTTACGGATAGCACGATCCCGGCTTTCTTCCCGCAACGCCTCCATCCGCTCATTCAGCTCTTCCAGTATTTTTTCCAGACGTTCATATTCATCCTTGGTACGACTATGAGCATCCTGGGCTTCTTTTAACTGATTTTCTGCGATCCTGGTTTTTTCTTCCAGCTCGCGGATCAGATTTCCGGTGTGTTCATATTCCAGGAGGAACATATTTATATCCAGCTCTTTCAGATTTTCTCTTTTTGCCAGATATATTTTTGCAGTCTCAGACTGACGTTCCAGCGGTTCCAGCTGCTTGGTCAGCTCACTTAAGATGTCCGTGACACGGACCAGATTCTGTTGTTCTTCCTCAAGCTTCTTCAGTGTGGTATTTTTTCGTCTTTTAAATTTGACGATCCCGGCTGCCTCGTCAAAAAGCTCTCGGCGTTCTTCGGGTTTTCCACTTAAGATCTTATCGATCTGACCCTGTCCGATGATGGAATATCCTTCTTTTCCGATACCGGTATCATAGAACATCTCATTGATGTCCTTTAAACGACAGGAGCTGCCGTTGATGCGGTATTCGCTCTCACCGGAACGATACAGTCTTCTGGTAACGGTTACTTCTTCAAAATCCACCGGGAGCTTGTGATCACTGTTATCAAGTGTAATAGCCACGGACGCAAAGCTCAGAGGCTTGCGAAGCTCCGTTCCTGAAAAGATAACATCCTGCATATTCCCGCCTCGAAGCTGCTTGGCGCTCTGTTCTCCCAGAACCCAGCGGACTGCATCGCCAACATTACTTTTTCCGCTGCCGTTAGGTCCTACGATGCCGGTGATCCCGTTATGAAATTCAAAATTTATTTTCTGTGCAAAGGATTTAAATCCCTGCACCTCTATATTTTTCAGATACATTGGCCACCTGCTGTTATTTTATACTGCGTATTGCCTCTAGAGCTGCAGCCTGTTCTGCTGCCTTTTTTGTATGGCCGATTCCGGTTCCCATACTTTTTCCATTGATCAGCGCCTCCACAGTAAAGCTCTTGCTGTGGTCCGGTCCCTCTTCTTTCAGAAGACGATATTCCACCGGATGATTTCCGCCTTCCTGTACCATTTCCTGAAGCACTGTCTTGCTGTCATAAAAAATCCTCTTATCCTCCAGATCGTTCAGGATAAATTTCATAACAAAAGCCTGTGCCGGTTCAAATCCACCGTCCAGATACATAGCCCCGATCAGAGATTCCAGGGCATCAGAAACGATGGAATCTCTTTTACGACCGCCCATCATTTCCTCACCTCTTCCAAGGAGGATAAACTCCGGAAGCCCGAATTCTCTTGCACAGTAGGCAAGACTCTTTTCACATACCATGCTGGCACGTTTCTTGGTCAACTCACCTTCCTGATTATTCCGGAATTTTTTGTACAAGAAATCACTGCTGATCAGCTCCAGCACCGCATCTCCAAGAAACTCCAGACGCTCATTGCATCCAAGCTTTCCAAGGTGTTTTTCGTTGGCATAGGAGCTGTGTGTCATTGCCTGCTCCAATAAAGATTTTGCGGTAAACTGGTATCCGATAGTCTGCTCCAGCTTTTTTAAATTATTTTCCATTTCTTCTTCCCTTCGTTACTCGGCGAAGAGTCTCCACTGCATCGCCGACAGTAACGATCTCCTCGGCTTCCTCCGGGGCGATACGAACATCAAAAGTTTCCTCCAGATCAATAAGAATCTGAAAAAAAATCCAGAGAATCCACTCCCAGATCATCCACAAAGGTAGTTTTTTCTGTAATGGCATCCATATTTCTTCCCAGAGCTTTTTTCGATGATGGTCTTCAGCATTTCCAGTTCCACGACTGTTCGCCTCCTGTTCTGTCTGTAATATTTCCGGCAATCCCGGTTTTAGTTTTTTTTCGCCTTTTTTCTTCTGCCTGTGCTTTCTGCTCGGCTGCTATAAACTCCTCGATCTTTTCATTGATCTTCTCTTCCTTAAACTGCTCGCACTGAAAGATCGCATGACGGATTTCTACGCCTTTTGGCACTTCCGTGGCTTTTGACCACAAGACCTTTCAGACCAAGAAGCGGTGCTCCGCCATATTCACTGGCATCAAATGATTTTAAGGTTTCCTTAAGAGCAGGTTTTACCATCAGAGCTCCCATTTTACTGCGAATGTTTGTCATCATACCTTTTTTGATCATAGATATCAGAGTAGCTCCAACACCTTCATAAAGCTTGAGGATCACATTTCCTACAAAAGCTTCACAGACTACTACATCTGCATAACCTGACGGGATATCTCTCGCCTCAATACTTCCGATGAAATTGATATCCTTACATGCTTTTAACAGAGGGAAGGTAGCCTTTACCAGCGCATTGCCCTTTTCTTCCTCAGCACCGTTATTAACGATAGCAACTCTTGGTTTCTTAATACCCACTACATTTTCCATATAGATGGAACCCATCTGCGCAAACTGTACCAGATGATCTGGTCTCGCATCTACATTGGCACCACAGTCGATCAGAAGGGAAACGCCCTTTGCCGTAGGGATCAGCGGAGCAAGAGGTGGTCTCCGGATCCCTTTGATCCTGCCTACGATCACCTGGCCTCCTACCAGTACCGCACCGGTACTTCCCGCAGATACAAGGCATCGGCCTCCTGTTTTTTTCACAAGATTTAATCCCACTACAATAGAGGATCTTCTTTTCTGGATAGCCATGACCGGAGGTTCCGCAGTCTCGATCACCTGAGACGCATGCACCACACGGATCCTGTCCTTAGGATAATCCGGGTATTTCCGAAGCTCTGCTTCGATCACATCCTGTACTCCTGTAAGGATGACCTGGATGTTCTCTTTTTCTTTCACAGCTTCCACTGCGGCTTTTACCGGTTCCCGGGAGCATTGTTCACCACCCATTGCATCTACCAACGACTTTTGACCATTTCTGACATAGTTGTCCTTTCTCTGTCCGAAATCTTTCGGAATGCATATGGTACACTGTAGTGAAATCCTCATACACATCCGTATAAGGATTTTCATTGCAGAGTACCAAAAGTTAAGCGGATATTCGAAATCCGCATTCGCTACCTACTCATAACCGAATAACTGCTTTGCAGTTTATCCGGTTAACGTACCGTTATTTATGATACTAGAGTTTTGCCTGAGAAGTCAATATCTTTTACTCTTTCTGATTTTCAATCTGTTCTGCAAGATCATTTAAATATACCCAGCGATCCATTTTTTCGTCCAGCTTCTGCTGGATTTCCTGCTGCTCGTCGGAAAGCTCCCTGAGTTTTCCCGCATTTGTGGCATTGGCAGCCATCTCTTTGTCGATCTGCTCCAGACGTTCTTCCAATGCTGCGATGTCATCGTCAATAGTGTCAAATTCTTTCTGTTCTTTATAGGTAAATTTCAGTTTCTGTTTCCGGTTCTGTTTCCAGGTATCTGCAGCGGATTTCTTTTTCTCAGGCTCAGCTGTTTCTCCCTGTACTGTACCGCCATTCATATCTGAACGCGTTTCCAGAGACTGTCCCTTTCTTTCCTTTGCTTCCAGATAATCCGTATAACCGCCCTCATACTGGACAAGCCGGCCATCTCCCTCAAATGCCATAATACGGTTCACCACATTATCCAGGAAATAGCGGTCATGGGACACCGTGATCACGATGCCGGAAAAAGAATCCAGATAGTCCTCAAGAATGGTCATGGTGGGAATATCAAGATCATTTCCGGGCTCATCAAGAAGAAGAACATTTGGCGCCTCCATCAGAACCTTCAAAAGATACAGTCTTCGCTTCTCACCTCCGGAAAGCTTCTCCACCGGAGTGTACTGCATGGCCGGATCAAAAAGAAATCTCTCAAGCATCTGGGAAGCTGTGATCCTTCCTTCTTTTGTCGGAACATATTCCGCCACCTCACGGATATAATCGATCACCCGCTGTCTTCCATCCATATCCGGAACGTTTTGGGCAAGATACCCGATACGGATCGTTTCTCCGATCTGAATCTCTCCGGAATCCGGCAAGATCAGTCCATCTGCCATTTTAAGAAGTGTGGACTTACCGCAGCCATTTGGTCCGATGATCCCGAGACGCTGATCACGAAGAACAATATGATCAAAATCATTGATCAAAAGACGACCTTCGATGGTTTTACTTACATGATGAAACTCTATGGTTTTCTTTCCCATACGGGTCTCAATGGAATCCATTTCCACATTCTGCTCTTTCAGCGGGGATTTTTCCCGCCTTCAGTGCTTCCAAACGGTCAAGCCTTGCTCTCTGTTTTGTACTTCTGGCACGGCAGCCTCTTGCTGCCCATTCCAGTTCCATCCGAAGTACACTGCGGCGCTTCCGGTCACTGGCAAGCTCCATTTCCTCTCTCTGCGCTTTCAGCTCCAGAAATCTGGAATAATCTCCTGCATAGGAATATAATTTTCCGTGGCTGATCTCCAGGATCCGGTTTGCCACACGATCCAAGAAATAACGGTCATGAGTGACCATGATCACCGTCCCACGAAAATTCCGGAGAAAATCTTCCAGCCATATGACCATTTTCTCCGTCCAGATGATTGGTAGGCTCATCCAGGATCAGAATGTCAGCTGGATTTAAAAGCATCCTTGCCAGCGCCACTCTTTTCTTTTCACCACCGGAAAGATTATCCATATTAATATTCTGATCGGTAATACCAAGTGTATTCAGCATGCGTCTGGCCTCACTTTCGGTACTCCAGTCCTTCTGCCATTTGCCTTCTGCCACATAGTCCAGAATGGTCATATGCTGCGGAAATTCCGGAGTCTGGGGAAGCCAGCTGATCCGGATCCCGTTCTGGGTGATCACCTGCCCTTCGTCCGGTT
>ENA-OQHF01001429-OQHF01001429.1-human-gut-metagenome-genome-assembly--contig:-NODE-1429-length-13156-cov-2.046358_pt1 | contig 13156 bp, 18 predicted proteins | sample MGYA00242559_ERZ504709 | MGnify/ENA primary metagenome ERZ504709 (study PRJEB26092, sample SAMD00036203) | human gut metagenome | host: Homo sapiens | study: EMG produced TPA metagenomics assembly of... | reverse complement strand
CCGAAATGCTTCCGTAGCACTGGTGCTTCATGCGGGTGTCATTGCAGTCGGCATGTTTGGCCTGAAACTGAATATTTATGCATTTGTGTCGGAACCATTGCATTTTCACTGATCATGTGTATTTTAAACGGTATGTCTGTACGGAAATACTCGGGCTTTAAACCAGATGTTACCAAGACATTTATAAAACCGGCCATTTGCATCTGTGATTATGGGGGTTGTAGTTTATGCTGCATATTTTGTCTGCCATAAAGTATCCCACAGCAATGCCGTCAGTACCGTGATTGCTGTTCTGGTTGGTATGATTGTCTATGCAGCATGCCTTGCTGCTGATCAAAGGATTGACGGAAGAAGAACTGCACAGTTTCCCGAAAGGCGAATTATTGATCCGCATTGCAAAGAAATTCCGTTTGTTATGATTCTGGACAAATTAGAAACTGGAAGGAAGAAGTAACAGAAATGAAGTTCTGATAAAAAGAAAAACTGAATAAATGAAAAAGAAATGTGAATACTACGAAAAAAGGAGTTTTTTATGATGAAACAGACACGTATCATTCGCATTTCTTTTTTGATTTGTACGATTTGCATGGTGGCTGCATTTTGGAGCGGCTTTTATTTTGGTGAAAGTCAGTTGAAAGCAGATACTGCACCTGTGCAGACCGCATCCTGCCCGGACACGGACAGTAAGAAGAGTTCCACAGAAGAAAAAAAGAACATTTCCGGTACCGATTCTGTAGAAAGTATGAATCATTTGTCAGAAGAAAAATATTATGTCAAAGTCTCGGGAGAATATCTGTCCGTTTATTTTAGTGATACAGACCGGTTGTATTTTGAAACCAGTCTGAAAGTATCCAATCTTCCGGAATATCTCAGAAGGGATGCACTGGAAGGAATTCCCTTTACATCTCTGGAAAATCTATACAGCTTTCTGGAAAATTATTCGAGTTAGCGAAAACTGACGGCTTTTCAAAATCTGCGGCTTGTGCTATACTGAACCACGAAATGATTTCGCAACGGATCAAACAGGCGCAGAATTTCTGCCTGTAGATTGGTTGCAGATTCTGGAGGGCAGGATGAAAACAGAGAAAAACAAAAGGGGATCGGACTTGGAACAGGCATGATTATCGGCATTGCCATTATCTATATTTTATTTGGATTGGCGATAGAGTTTGTTCCACAGTTTAAGGAAATTTATATTATCTATATTGCAGGAGCCATTTTTGTCGTGTTCGGGATTATTATGATTGTAAAATATTTCCTGACAGGAAGTTATCGTGATATTGGTAAATATGGATTTTCAGCCGGTGTGCTCTGCGTACTGATTGGTGTAATGCTGTTGGTGCGAACCAGTGAGATTGCAGCATACTTCTCCCTTTTTCTCGGCATTTGTATTTTGCTTACAGCTGTGATCAAGCTGCAGAACGCAGTGGACCTCAAAAGTATCCACAATGCAGGATGGTTTATCTTTCTGCTGATCGCACTGGCATTTCTGGCTGTGGCAATCCTGGTAATTTTAAATCCGGGGGGAAGAGTGTCCCAGTACAAAAATGTGATCTATTATCTGCTGATTGCAGATGGTGTTATTGATCTGATCAGCCCGATTTATCTGGTGTTTGCAATTCGTGCGAGCAGACGGATCCGTCCTGCGGAGCAGAGTCAGAAGATTGCTGCCCCGGATGAGAAAAAAGAAAATAAGGACGATTCTGAATCCGAGAAGCCAGAGTATGCAGCAAAACCAACGACATCGACAGATGATGCTGCCGGGGATGAACTGCCGGAAGGCGATATGGATGAGATGACGAAAGAAATTTTGAATTTTTTTGAAGAGGATAAGTAAAAGGAGTTTTTGTGAAACAGAAAACATATGATGTAATTGTAGTTGGCGGAGGCGCAGCCGGTCTGATGGCTGCGATTCATGCTGCATCCGGAGGCGCACATACGGTAATCCTGGATCATCATGAAGTATCCGGAAAAAAGATCCTGGCAACAGGAAATGGAAAATGCAATTTTACGAATCTGATGCAGGGGGAGAGCTATTATCGATGCGATACCCCTGCCTTTGTATTGCATATATTAGAACAGTTTTCTGCAGAGGATACGATTGCATTTTTCCGCGAACTGGGTGTGATGACCAGAGACAGACAGGGATATTGTTATCCGAGAAGCGGTCAGGCAAGTGCCATTCGAAATGCATTGTTGCGGAAAGCAGAAAAGCTTGGAATTGAGATACATAATGGGATTGGAATCCGCAAAATCATCCGGGAAAACAATAGGTTTTCCTTTGATACAAAAAGTGGGAGCTTTTTTCGACCTGCTGTATTCTGGCTACCGGAGGTATGGCATCGCCGAAATCGGGAAGTGACGGAAGTGGTTATATCTATGCGAAATCCTTCGGTCATACTGTAAAAAAACCGCTGCCGGCACTGACTGCACTGATGGCAGAAGCGAATTGGTTAAAGGAAACCACCGGAGTGCGGGCGGATGCCACCGTGAAACTGTATGTGGATGGAAGTTGTGTGGCAGAAGATACCGGTGAAGTACAGATGGCTGATTATGGGATTTCCGGGATTCCGGCTTTTCAGGTGAGCAGATATGCCGCTGTTGCATTAGACCGGAAGCAGTGTGTGACGGCAACACTCGACTTCGTACCGGAATATACAGAAGAACAATTGCGCGATTTCCTGAAGCAGCAGTTGGATGTCGCTTCAGCGGAAGAAAGCTGGAAAATGCTGCTTTCCGGGATTGTAAATGAAAAAATAGCCAGTATGCTTTGTGCGCAGAAGCATCTTGGGGAGCGTAAAATTGCTTCGATACCGAAAGCAAAAAACAGACAATTACTGAGGGAGTTTGCAGATCTGCTGAAGCAGGTCAAATTTCCGATCACCGGTGTACGGGGCTTTCAGTTTGCACAGGTCACCTGTGGCGGGATTCCTGTGACGGAATTGACAAAGCAGATGGAATCAGAGCGTGTCGAGGGGTTATATTTTGCAGGCGAGATCGTAGATGTGGACGGTATGTGCGGAGGATATAACCTTCAGTGGGCATGGTCCGGCGGTGCTGTGGCCGGAATGGCAGCAGCTGAAAAATCTGTCAGAAGAAAAAGACCAGATGCTAAATAAAAAATGCTATGCGATTGGTTTCAATAAAAGTGTAAAGCAACGAAAAAAGCTATTGTGAAATAATAAATAGAACGTGGAGAATTGTATGAAAAAAGTAATTCGTGTGTCACAGATATCTGTTCCGTTGGCACATACAAAGGAAGAAATTTTTTCAGAAGGCATGTGCTTTGGCACAGATTCCGACGCAAAAAAGTGCAGTCCATGCAAATTATGAAGCAGTCCGTGGATGCCAGGAAAAAAAGATGCCCTCAGTTATACATATACGGTACAGTTAGTGGTGGATGAACATCAGAAAATCCGGAAAAATCATGCCCATGTACAGGAACTGAAACCGGTGGTTTATCAGATTCCGGGAAGGAAAGAACTACTTTCTGAAAAGCGTGAGCAAATGGCTGTGGTCGGTGCAGGACCGGCAGGTTTGTTTGCAGCTTATCTGCTGGCTCAACGTGGTTACTGTCCGCATATCTATGAGCGAGGCAGAGCAGTGGAAGAACGACAGCAGGATGTGGAAGATTTCTGGAATGGGGGTGCACTGGATCCTGAGTCAAATGTGCAGTTTGGCGAGGGTGGTGCCGGTACCTTTTCAGATGGAAAGCTGAATACACTGGTGAAAGATAAATTTGGACGCAGCCGTTATGTACTGGAGACATTTGTAAAGTTTGGTGCACCGGAAGATATTTTATATGATTGCAAACCTCATGTAGGAACAGATGTGCTGCGGGATGTGATCAGCCGGATGCGGCAGGAAATCATCCGGTTGGGGGAACATTTCATTTTCAACAAAATGTGACAGATTTACATATAGAGGACGGACGGATTTCAAAGATTGAGCTGAATCACAAAGAATGGAAAGACGTATCCGGTGTGATCCTTGCAATTGGTCACAGTGCCAGGGATACGTTTGAAATGCTGTATGAACGAAAGATACCGATGATGGCAAAATCTTTTGCCGTAGGCATGCGTGTAGAGCATCCACAGGATATGATCAATGAAAGTCAGTATGGCAGGAATGCAGATATGACGTTGCTTCCGACAGCAGCTTATAAAGTAACGCATCAGTCTTCCAATGGAAGAGGTGTATATTCTTTTTGTATGTGCCCGGGTGGTTATGTGGTGAATGCATCTTCCGAAGAAGGCCGGCTGGCAGTCAACGGCAATGAGCTACCGCAGCCGTGACAGCAAAAATGCCAACAGTGCCATATTATTTCTGTGACACCGGAAGATTTCCCAAAACCGGATCATCCGCTTTCCGGCGTAGTGTTTCAGCGGAAATTGGAAGAAGCTGCATGGAAGCTTGCAGAAGGCAAAGTTCCACAACAGCTGTATGCAGATTTTAAGGAGAACAAAAAAGCACCGGTTATGGTTCTTTTGAAAGTTGTATAAAAGGTCAGCATGCTTTTGCAAATCTGCGGACGCTGTTTCCGGAAGCAGTGAATGAAGCATTTTGTGAGGGGATGGAATCTTTCGGGCGGAAAATCCGCGGATTTAACCGTGACGACAGCATTCTGAGCGGTGTGGAAAGCCGGACCTCTTCCCCTGTGCGGATTCACAGAGATGCGTGTTTCCAAAGTGAAATCCGGGGGTTGTACCCTTGCGGCGAGGGTGCCGGTTATGCGGGTGGTATTATGTCAGCCGCCATGGACGGTTTGAAAGTGGCAGAGGCAGTGATACAGCAGGAGATGAAATAAATGGAGATAAATATAGACGAACTGACACCCATGATGCAGAAATACATGGAGACAAAGCAGGAATACAAAGATTGTATTCTGTTTTATCGTCTGGGTGATTTTTATGAAATGTTTTTTGAAGATGCGCTGACAGCATCCCGGGAGCTGGAAATCACGCTGACCGGAAAAAGCTGTGGCCTGAAAGAACGGGCGCCGATGTGCGGAGTTCCTTTCCATGCTGTGGAGGGATATCTGAACAAACTGGTATCCAAGGGTTATAAGGTAGCCATCTGTGAACAGGTGGAAGATCCAAAACAGGCAAAAGGTCTTGTGAAGCGGGAAGTGACCAGAATTGTAACTCCGGGCACCAATCTGGATACCTATGCCTTGGATGAAACAAAAAATAATTACATCATGTGTGTGGTGTATGTTGACAATAAATATGGAGTGTCTGTGGCAGATGTCACCACAGGTGCGTACTATGTGACGGAACTGGATTCTGAACGGAAACTTCTGGATGAGATCAGCAAATACATGCCGTCCGAGATTATATCAAATGAAGCTTTTTTGTGAGTGGGATTGATCTGGAAGATCTGCGGCACAGGCTTGGTATTACAATTTATGCGCTGGACGCCTGGTATTTTGGTGATGAACTTGCGGTAACGACATTGCAGGAGCATTTTCATGTGGCATCGCTGGATGGATTGGGACTGGCAGATTATAACTGTGGTGTGATCGCTGCGGGTGCGTTGTTAAAGTATTTGTATGAGACACAGAAGACAACACTGGATCATATGACTGCCATTGAACCGTATTCCACTGGTAAATTCATGGTACTGGACAGTTCTACCAGGAGGAATCTGGAGCTTGTAGAGACACTGAGGGAAAAACAAAAACGTGGTTCCCTTCTATGGGTGCTGGACAAGACAAAAACGGCTATGGGTGCCCGTCTGCTGCGTGCTTATCTGGAACAGCCACTGATTGACAAAAACAGATTGAGGCACGGCTGGATGCAGTGGAAGAACTGAAGGGCAATATGATTGGAAGGGAAGAGCTGCGCGAATACCTGAATCCGATTTATGATCTGGAGCGTCTGATCAGCCGGGTAGTATATCAGACTGCGAATCCAAGGGATCTGATTGCCTTCCGGTCTTCGTTGGAGATGCTTCCTGCCATTAAGACATTGTTACAGGATTTTGAAAGCCCGTTACTGATGGAACTGGATGAACAACTGGATGATCTGAAAGATATTTATGAACTGATCTGTGCTTCCATTGAAGAGGAACCGCCGATTTCCATCCGGGAGGGCGGTATGATCAAGAGCGGATATAATGAACAGGTGGATCATTTACGGAATGCCAAAACAGAGGGAAAAAACTGGCTGGCAAAAATCGAAGAGGAAGAACGGGAAAAGACAGGTATCAAAAATCTGCGGATCAAATTTAACAAAGTATTTGGTTATTATCTGGAAGTGACGAATTCATACAAAGATCTTGTGCCGGAATATTATACAAGAAAGCAGACTCTGACCAATGCGGAGCGTTATATCACACCGGAATTGAAAGAATTGGAGGAAACGATTCTCGGTGCAGAAGATAAGCTGACGGCTTTGGAATATGATATTTTCTGTCAGATCCGAAATACCATTGCCGATCAGGTGGTGCGGATCCAGCATACGGCAAAAGCGATTGCAGGTCTTGATGTATTTGCGTCTCTGGCTGTGGTGGCAGAGCAGAGCAATTATGCAAGACCAAAAATCAACGAAAAGGTGTTCTGGATATTAAGGGTGGCCGTCATCCGGTGGTGGAAAAAATGATCGATAACGATATGTTTATCGCTAATGACACCTATCTGGATAATAAAAATAACCGGATTGCTATTATCACCGGACCAAATATGGCCGGAAAATCAACCTATATGCGTCAGAATGCCCTGATTGTACTGATGGCACAGATTGGAAGTTTTGTCCCGGTACAGAGTGCGAATATCGGTATTGTAGACCGTATTTTTACCCGTGTAGGGGCATCCGATGATCTTGCGTCCGGACAGAGTACTTTTATGGTGGAAATGAATGAAGTGGCAAATATCCTGCGGAATGCCACAGGCAGCAGTTTGTTGATCCTGGATGAGATTGGCAGGGGAACAAGTACGATTGACGGATTGTCTATTGCTTGGGCGGTAGTGGAATACATCAGTAATCCGAAATTCTTGGAGCCAAGACGTTGTTTGCCACACATTATCATGAGCTGACAGAGTTGGAAGGAAAACTTTCCAATGTCAATAATTACTGTATTGCTGTGAAGGAAAAAGGTGATGATATTGTATTCCTTCGTAAAATCGTATCCGGTGGAGCAGATCGCAGTTATGGTATTCAGGTGGCAAAGCTGGCAGGTGTTCCGGATCCGGTCATTGAGCGGGCAAAAGTTATCTGTGAGGAACTGGAGCGTGCGAATATGAGTAATCTGGCAGCGAATCTTCCGGAGATACCCACACAGCATAAAGCAAAGCAGAAACATCCGGATGATGTGGATCTGGCACAGATGTCATTGTTTGACACAGTGAAAGATGATGATATCATTGATGAGATTCGTGCGATTGATCTGACAAATATGACACCTTTTGAAGCAATGAACAAATTATATGAGATTCAGAATAAAATCAAAAACCGTTGGTAGGAGGCACATATGCCACAGATAGAAGTATTAGATGAACAGACCATTGATAAGATTGCTGCCGGAGAGGTCGTGGAGCGGCCATCTTCTGTTGTTAAGGAGCTGGTGGAGAATGCTATTGATGCGAAAGCGACAGCAATTACGGTGGAAATCAAAGAGGGTGGAACATCCCTGATCCGTATTACTGATAATGGCTGCGGTATCGAGGCTGCACAGATTCCGATTGCTTTTTACCGTCATTCTACCAGTAAGATCCGTAAAGTAGAAGATCTGGTGCGGATTTCTTCCCTGGGATTTCGCGGTGAGGCTTTGTCCAGTATCGCGGCGGTGGCACAGGTGGAACTGATCACAAAGACGCCGGAGCAGTTTACCGGCAGTAGATATCTGATCGAGGGGGGAAAAGAAGTTTCTCTGGAAGAGATTGGTGCACCGAATGGGACTACATTTCTGGTGAAAAATTTGTTTTACAACACTCCGGTGCGGCGTAAATTCTTAAAATCAGCCCAGACTGAGGCAGGATATGTCAATGATCTGATGGAACGCATCGCATTGTCTCATCCGGAAATCTCCTTTAAATTTATTAACAACGGTCAGATCCGTTTGCATACTTCCGGAAATGGAAAACTGAAGGATATCATTTACCACATTTATGGAAGAGATATTGCGGCAAATCTGCTGGAAATTCACGCGGAATATGAGGGATTTTCTGTGGATGGTTTTATCGGAAAGCCGATCATTGCAAGAGGCAACCGGAATTTTGAAAGTTATTTTATCAACGGACGATATATCAAAAGCACTTTGATTGCAAAAGCACTGGAGGATGGATACCGGGGATTTATGATGCAGCACAAATATCCGTTTACAGTGCTGACGATTTCTCTGGACGGTACACTGGTGGATGTCAACGTACATCCAAACAAGATGGAACTGCGTTTTTCCAATGGAGAAATTTTGTATCAGCAGCTTGCAGCGTTGTTGTCGACACGGTTGCGGGAGAGCGAACTCATTCCGAAAGTTACAGTTCATGAAGAAAAGAAACAGGAAAAGCGCCCACAGATCCAATTCCAGGAAGCACCGGAGCCATTTGAACAAAAGCGTCTCGAACGGCTGCGGGCAGCCGTGGCAAAGGATAGTCCGTACGAGCGGAAATACCCGGAGCGGAACAGACCGGAGACCGGAACTTCAGGACGGGAGACAGCAGGGCAAAGCCTCCGTTCTGCGTGAACAGATTACCTATGGAACAGAATAACCCAGGGGTCAATTTCCTGTAGAAACAGAAAGTGCTTTGCGAAGAGAAAACGGATTCCTCAGAGACACAGAAACAAGAAAAAAAATGGTGAAGTATTTTTTCCGGACAGTGTGAATACAGATTCGCAGGAGGTTCTGGCAGAGCATGTATTACAGCAGACTTTGTTTGATGCAGCGGAGCAGAAAGCAGAGGAACAGGCGGATGCGGGAGGATCGGATTTCAACGATGCCGATCTGAAAAGCAAGCAGGAGTGGAAACTTTTATCAAAACAGGCAAGACCGCATCATCGTATCATCGGACAATTGTTTGAAACTTACTGGCTCGTAGAATATCAGGAACAGTTTTATATGATCGATCAGCATGCAGCCCACGAAAAAGTGCTGTTTGAGCGGACGATGAAAGCTTACAGGGAGAAAGAGTTTACTTCCCAGATGATCAGCCCGCCTATCATTTTATCTCTGACTATGCAGGAGGAAGTATTGTTGAAAAAGTTCCTGCCGGAGTTTGAAAAACTGGGGTATGAGATTGCATATTTCGGTGGGAAAGAATACGCTGTGAATGCGGTTCCGGGAAATCTGTACGGATTGAACGGTCAGAGTCTGTTGTTGGAACTTATGGATGGTCTGGGTAATATGTCTGAGAAAGATACGCCGGATCTTGTAGTGGAAAAAATTGCAAGTATGTCCTGCAAGGCAGCAGTGAAAGGAAATCAGAAGCTTTCCAGACCAGAGATTGAGCATCTGATCGATGAACTTCTGACACTGGAAAATCCGTATTTCTGTCCTCATGGCAGACCGGTCATCGTATCGATGACCAAATATGAGATAGAGAAAAAATTTAAGAGAATTGTATAAGTATATGATGAATGAAAAGAAAAAACGACCATTATTAATTTTGACCGGTCCGACGGCGGTAGGAAAGACGGAGCTGTCTATTGCACTGGCAAAAAAAAGTCAACGGGGCAGTAATTTCGGCAGATTCCATGCAGGTGTACAGAGGCATGGATATTGGTTCTGCCAAAGTAACACCGGAGGAAATGCAGGGGGTACCGCATTATCTGATTGATGTGCTGGCTCCGGAGGATGAGTTCCATGTGGTACGGTTTCAGGAAATGGCAAAAGAAGCCCTGCAGGAGATTTATGAAAAAAAACAGATCCCGATCATTGCCGGCGGAACCGGTTTTTATATCCAGGCATTGCTGTATGATATTGATTTTACAGAGCAGGACGAAGATACAGCACTGCGGAATCATTATGCACAGCTGGCAGAGGAACATGGAAATGCATATCTTCATGAAATGCTCCGTCAGGTGGATCCGGTTTCAGCAGAGATGATCCATGCCAATAATGTGAAACGGACAATCCGTGCACTGGAGTATTTTGAAAAGACTGGCGAACCAATTTCCAGACACAACGAAGAAGAACGGGCAAAAGAATCTCCATATGATTTCGGTATTTCGTTCTGACAGACGAACGTGCACATCTATATGAACGCATTGACCACCGGGTGGATCTGATGTTGGAAGCCGGACTGGTGGAAGAAGTGAAACGTCTGCGTGCACAGGGCTGCCACAAAGGGATGGTTTCCATGCAGGGACTTGGCTATAAAGAAATACTTTCCTGGTTGGAAGGCGAGATTTCCTATGAAGAAGCCGTATATCTGCTGAAACGGGATACCCGGCATTTTGCAAAACGTCAGCTGACATGGTTTCGCAGGGAACGGGATGTTATCTGGCTGAACAAACCGGATTATGATTATGATGATTCCAGAATCCTGGATGACATTTTGAAAAATATTACAGCTGGAGGATGGTTATGACAGAAGAAGTGATGAAACAGAAATACCTGGAACTTGGTATTACAGAAGAAGTATATAATTATGGAACAGAGATTGAGAAAACATTAAAAGAGCGATTTGCGAAAATAGATGAAATAGCAGAGTACAATCAGTTAAAGGTAATTAACGCCATGCAGAAATGCAGGGTAAGTGCGGAGTGTTTCCAGTCAACCAGTGGTTATGGCTATAATGATATTGGTCGTGATACCCTGGAAGAAGTGTATGCAGAGTGTTTTCACGGTGAGGCTGCACTGGTTCGGCCGCAGATAACCTGTGGAACACATGCACTGGCACTGGCGTTGATGTCGAATCTGCGTCCGGGAGATGAGTTACTTTCTCCGGTAGGAAAACCATATGATACGCTGGAGGAAGTCATCGGTATCCGCCCGTCTAAGGGATCGCTGGCAGAGTATGGCATTACCTATCGCCAGGTGGATCTGCTAAATAACCGTGATTTTGACTTTGAGGGAATCCGTGCTGCCATCAATGAAAAGACAAAACTAGTAACGATCCAGCGTTCCAAAGGATATGAGACACGCCCGACTCTGTCTGTGGATCGTATCCGGGAACTGATTGCTTTTGTAAAATCCATCAAACCGGATGTGATCTGCATGGTGGACAATTGTTATGGTGAATTTGTAGAGGAGCGGGAACCGCTGGAAGTCGGTGCAGACATGATCGTAGGTTCCCTGATCAAAAACCTGGGCGGCGGACTGGCACCGATCGGCGGTTATATCGTTGGAAAGAAAGAGTGTGTGGACAATGCTGCCTACCGTCTTACTTCTCCTGGACTTGGAAAAGAAGTTGGAGCGTCCCTGGGAGTCATTCAGAGCTTTTATCAGGGCTTGTTTCAGGCTCCGACAGTAGTATCCGGTGCGTTAAAAGGTGCAATTTTTGCTGCCAATATTTTTGAAAAAATTGGTTTTCCGGTTATACCAGACAGTACAGAATCCCGCCATGATATCATTCAGGCAGTGACATTTGGCTCCCCGGAGGGAGTTATCGCGTTTTGCCAGGGTATCCAGGCGGCAGCACCGGTAGATTCCTATGTGACACCGGAGCCATGGGATATGCCAGGATATGACAGCCAGGTAATTATGGCGGCAGGTGCTTTTGTACAGGGATCATCCATTGAACTGAGTGCGGATGGACCGATCAAACCACCATATGCTGTATATTTCCAGGGCGGTCTTACCTGGTATCATGCAAAACTCGGCATTATGATGGCATTACAGAAACTGGTGGATGCCGGAATTGTTTCTACAGACTTTCAGGCGCAAAATGTTACCAACTTGTAAAAGTTCTTCATAAAATTTTAAGAGAATTACAAAAAAACTTCTTATTTTTTCGGTATACAGCAAAAAAAAGTATGCTATGATATCTACGGCTGCATAGAGAGAGTAGAACAGGAACGTTTATGCAGGAAAATTTGACAATAAAGGAACTGCCGGGTACAGAGAGACCGTATGAAAAATGTCTGCTTATGGTGCCGGTTCCTTATCAGACGCAGAATTGATCAGTGTGATCATTCGCACGGGAAGCAGGGGAGAACGATGTGTCGATTTGGCTCATCGTAATTTTGAAGCAGGCCCGGACGGACTGCTGAACCTGATTCGATTGGATACAGAACAGTTAACCGGTATCCGTGGAATCGGACCGGTGAAAGCGGTTCAGTTGAAGTGTATCGGAGAACTGGCAAGGCGGATTGCAGTCACACAACGCAAAAAGCAGATATCCCTGCAGTCTCCGGAAAGTATCGCATCCTATTTTATGGAAAAAATGCGGCACGAACGAAAAGAACAGCTGATGCTGGCAATGTTTGACAGTAAGGGAATGCTGCTTGGAGAGCGATTACTTTCTGTCGGAACCAGCAACGCAGCATTGATTTCTGCAAAGGATATTTATCGCGCGGCACTACAGGAACAGGCGGTATACATCGTAATCCTGCATAATCATCCCAGTGGGAATCCGGAGCCGAGCAGGGAAGATATCCTGATTACCAGAAAGATACGAGAGTGTGGAGAATTACTGGATATTTTACTTATGGATCATATCATTATTGGTGATAATGAGTATTTCAGCTTCTGTGAGCAGGATATTTTATATGAGAAAGGGAGAGAATAATGGCAAATATATATGGAATTGATCTTGGTACCTGCAATATCAAAATTTTCAGCAAACATAGCAACAAGATTATCAAAGAAAAAACTACCATTGCGGTTATTAACAAGAATCAGTTATATGCATATGGCGATGAAGCATATGCTATGTATGAAAAAAGGCACCGGAGAATATCAATGTATCATTCCCGGTTACCGGCGGAGTGATCGCAGATTATAATAACATGCAGACTATGTGCAGGACTTCTGGAAAAAAACTGTCAAGGGACATGTCAAAGGATCCGAATTTATTATTGCGGTTCCGACAGATATTACAGAAGTTGAGAAAAAAGCATTTTATGACCTGTTTTTTAAAAGCAAAATGAAACCGAAGTCTGTATTATTGTGTGAATAAACCGATTGCGGATGCAGTTGGAACTTGGTTTGGATGTAAATGAACCTACCGGTATCATGATCGTAGATATCGGGGCAGATACCACAGAGATTTCGGTAC
>ENA-OQHF01001426-OQHF01001426.1-human-gut-metagenome-genome-assembly--contig:-NODE-1426-length-13170-cov-5.768995_pt1 | contig 13170 bp, 16 predicted proteins | sample MGYA00242559_ERZ504709 | MGnify/ENA primary metagenome ERZ504709 (study PRJEB26092, sample SAMD00036203) | human gut metagenome | host: Homo sapiens | study: EMG produced TPA metagenomics assembly of... | reverse complement strand
GAAAGAATCAGCAATTCTTGATGCGGAGGCTGAAAAACAGGCAGCGATCTTACGCGCAGAGGCAAAGAAAGAGGCAACGATCCGCGAGGCAGAAGGTCAGGCAGAAGCTATTTTAAAGATCCAGCAGGCAAATGCAGACGGACTTCGCATGATCAAAGAAGCTGCACCGGATCAGAATGTGATCCAGTTAAAGAGCTTAGAGGCATTTGCAAAAGCAGCAGATGGAAAAGCAACCAAGATCATTATTCCATCTGAGATCCAGGGAATCGCAGGTCTTGCAAAATCCGTTACGGAAATTGCAGTAGTCATAAATAAAATCAGAAAAAATTTATCAGAACGGATGGTGCGCGTGGTGTACCATCCGTTGTGGCATAAAAAGAAAATATGCGCAGCCATGCAAAAGGAGAGAAAAGGACATGAACTTAAAAGGACGTAATTTTTTAAAACTAATGGATTTTACACCGGAAGAGATTACATACATGATCGACCTTGCGGCAGATCTGAAAGCGAAGAAAAAACAGGGCATCCCGCATGACAGCCTGACCGGAAAAAATATTGCACTTATCTTTGAAAAGACAAGCACCAGAACACGCTGCTCTTTTGAGGTGGCAGCACATGATCTCGGCATGCATGTTACTTACCTTGACCCGTCAGGTTCCCAGATCGGCAAAAAAGAGAGCATCCCGGATACCGCCCGCGTGTTAGGACGCATGTTTGATGGTATTGAATACCGTGGATATGGACAGGATATCGTCGAGGAGCTTGCAAAATATGCAGGCGTACCGGTATGGAACGGCCTGACCAACGAGTTTCATCCGACACAGATGCTTGCAGATATGCTGACGATCCGTGAGCACCTTGGCAGATTAAAAGGTGTGAGACTGGTTTACATGGGCGACGCACGTTATAATATGGGTAATTCCCTGATGGTGACCTGCGCAAAACTCGGTATGGATTTTGTTGCATGTACGAGTAAAAAATACTTCCCGGATGCAAAACTGGTAGAGTATTGCGAAGGTGTTGCAAAAGAAACGGGCGCTTCTATTACCCTGACAGAGGATGTTAAAGAAGGAACAAAAGATGCAGATGTTATTTATACGGATGTCTGGGTATCCATGGGTGAGCCGGATGAGATCTGGGAGGAGCGTCTCCACGATCTGATGCCATATCAGGTAAATAAAGAAGCTATGGCAAATGCAAAAGAGGGTGCCATTTTCATGCACTGTCTGCCGGCATTCCACGACTTAAAGACCAGGATCGGCAAGGAAGTTTATGAGAAATTCGGTTACAGTGAGTTGGAAGTAACGGATGAAGTATTTGAGAGCAGACAGTCTGTCGTATTTGACGAGGCGGAAAATCGTATGCATACGATCAAGGCAGTGATGCTTGCAACGCTCGGAGATTAGTGTGAAAATTTGTGCTGGCACACAAATGTAAGATGAGCAAAGAACAGTGTACCGGGTATGGATATTTTGGAGGAAACAGATGAGGACACAGCTACTAGCGGCATTAAAGGAAGCCGATGATTATATTTCCGGTCAGGAACTGTGTGAGCACTTTGGAGTATCGCGCACTGCAATCTGGAAAGCGGTGAAGCAGTTAAAAGAGGCTGGATATGTGATCGAGGCAGTGCAGAATAAAGGATACAAGATCGTGTCGACACCGGACTGCCTGAATACGGCAGAACTGGAAAGCATCCGGAAAACAAAGTGGGCAGGTCGTGAAATTTTTATTTGATACAATTGATTCCACAAACACAAAGGCAAAACAGCTTGCGGAGGAAGGACATCCGACTGGAACGCTGGTTGTTGCGGAAAAACAGGAAGCAGGCCGCGGCCGCCGTGGAAGAGGATTTGAATCACCGGCGGGTGTCGGGATATTTATGACTCTGGTGCTCAAACCGGATTTTGCACCGGATCGCGCTTCTATGTTGACGCTCATAGCAGCGCTTGCAGTATCGAAAGCCATCTCGGAGAAAACCGGACAGGAAGCAGGGATCAAATGGCCGAACGATATTGTGATGAACGGCAAAAAAGTTTGTGGAATTTTAACCGAGATGAGTGCACAGTTAGACTATATCAATCATGTTGTCATCGGTATTGGTATTAATGTCCAGAATGAATCATTTCCAAAAGAGATTGAACAGGTGGCGACCTCGATTCTGATGGAGACCGGACAGCATGTGAACCGTGCAGAGCTGATCGAAGCAGTATTAGAGCAGTTTGAACGTTATTATGGGATATTTTTAGAGACAGAAGACTTAAGTGGTCTGGTCAAGAAATATGATGCACACCTGATCAATATGCATAAGCAGGTCAGGGTGTTAGATCCCAAAGAGCCTTATGAGGCAAAAGCAATGGGAATTACGCCGCATGGAGAGCTGATCGTGGATACATGGGAAGGCAGAAAACTGGTATCCTCGGGCGAAGTTTCCGTGAGAGGAGTATATGGATATGTCTGAGAGAGAAGAAGTAGTGCTCTGCGGAGCGAGCGCTTACAATAAAAAATTTTATCTGAATCAGGATTTTAAGGGACTGCCGGACTCGATCAAAGATGAATTAAAGATTATGTGTGTCCTTTTTACGGAGGATATCGGTGGTATTTTTCAGGTTGTATTTGATGAGGAAGGCAATTTAGAGTTCCGTACTTCCAGTGATGAGAACGATCTTTTATATGATGAGATCGGCTGTGGATTAAAAATACGTGAGCTGCAGCGCACAAAAGAAGAACTGCTTCGCGCTTTAGAGATGTATTATAAAGTGTTATATATTGGTGTGGACGAATCAGAAATGTAAAGAAAAAGGTAGGAAAATACGATGGTAATCACGATTGACGTAGGAAATACAAATATCACTGTAGGAGTATTCCGTGGGGATGAGGTAATGGCAACTTTTCGTATCACGACGAAGATGCCGCGTACTTCGGACGAGTATGGAATGCTGCTGTCAAACCTGTTAGAGCAGAACAACATCAGACACGATGATATTGAGGATGCGATCATAGCATCTGTTGTTCCGAATGTGATGCATTCCTTAGAGGGTGCGATCATCAAATATTTTGGCATCAATCCGATCATTGTGGAACCGGGTACAAAAACGGGAATCCGTGTGGTAACAGAGAATCCGCGCCAGATCGGCGCAGACCGTATCGTAGATGCAGCGGCAGCGTATGAACTGTATGGCGGACCGGTACTGGTACTTGATTTTGGTACTGCCACAACTTATGATCTGGTCGATAAAAACGGTGCATTTGTTTCCGGTGTGACTGCACCTGGAATCCGTATTTCTGCAAAGGCACTGTGGGAAGATGCGGCGAAACTGCCGGAGATCGAAATTCGCAAACCGGAGAGCATTCTGGCGAAAGAGACGATCTCAAGCATGCAGGCTGGTCTTGTATATGGACAGATCGGACAGACGGAATATATCGTGAAACATATGATCGAAGAGGCTGACATGGGACCGGTCAAGGTTGTTGCAACCGGTGGATTGGGACGTATCATTGCAAATGAGACAGATGTGATCGATGTGTATGATCCGAACCTGACATTGAAGGGAATGAACCTTATTTATAAGAAGCAGAACCGTAAATCAGGTAAGATTAAGAAATAAGAGATATCTGACCGGGAGATTCAGGATGCCCGGATCGGGTATAAGAGAGCGAATTATTTAGGAAATGGTGGCATGGGAGAAATCAGACGACTTCAGATTGGAAATGTAACGTTAGAAAATAACCTGATATTAGCACCGATGGCAGGCGTGACAGACCTGCCATTTCGTTTGCTTTGCAAGGAACAGGGAGCGGGACTGCTGTGCATGGAGATGGTCAGCGCAAAGGCGATCCTTTATAAAAACAGAAATACAGAAGAACTTTTGACGATCGACAAACGCGAGAATCCGGTGTCGCTGCAGCTGTTTGGCTCTGACCCGGATATCATGAGTGAGATTGCAAAACAGATCGAGGACAGACCATTTGACATTTTAGACATCAACATGGGCTGCCCGGTGCCGAAAGTGGTCAACAACGGCGACGGTTCTGCGCTTATGAAAAATCCAAAGCTCGCCGGGGAGATCATTGAAAAGACTGCCCGTGCAATCAAAAAGCCGGTTACGGTCAAGATCCGCAAAGGATTTGACGAGGAACATGTCAATGCGGTTGAGATGGCTCACATTGCGCAGGAATCCGGTGCTGCGGCAGTGGCAGTCCACGGCAGGACAAGGTCACAATTTTATTCGGGAAAGGCTGACTGGGATATCATAAGACAGGTAAAAGAGGCAGTTTCCATCCCCGTGATCGGAAATGGTGATATTTTAACGGCGGCGGACGTGATCGCAATGCAGAAACAGACCGGTTGTGACGGCTTTATGATCGCACGCGGTGCGGAGGGAAATCCGTGGATCTTTGCGCAGATCCTTCATTATTTTAAGACGGGTGAAGAACTTCCGAAACCGACGTTCGAGGAAGTGACGCAGATGCTTCTTAGGCATGCGCGCATGCAGCTTGAGTTTAAAGGCGAATACACCGGGATCCGTGAGATCAGGAAACACGCGGCGTGGTATACGTCCGGCTACCGCAATTCTTCGAAGCTGCGCGGCAGGATCAATGAGGTGGAGACGTATGAGCAGCTGGAGGCACTGTTTCAGGAGGTCTGCGGTTTTATGGCATGATCCGAGTGCCAAAAGGCGATTCGTGACTTAGCGACTGGCAGAAAAATTCAATCCGGTAAAGTTAAAATGAAGGAAACAAAAAAGACATAAGTAAAATTCCGAAAAAAGTACTGAATCAGAAAATGCTGTCATAAAGATGGAAAAAGGAATATGACGGAGAAGTGCGATGTCCTTTTCCAATGAATTTTTTATATGATTTTTAAACCGGTGTACGAGGGAATCCTTGCAGCAAAAAGTGTGAAGCCGGAGTGCGCGATTGTCGAGGTGATCGATGAGGAACCGGATGGAGCAGGGATGTTTGAGCCGGCAGGGACGCTCGATGTGCTGGAGCAGATCGGGGATGAGCTTAATGCGCTTACAATTTATACAGACCGGCCTGCATATTTTCATGAGTTTGCAGAGACAATGTATGAGAAGACCGGAACTAGTTTCACTTATCGTATCGAAAATGCGTCTTGGATTAGACAAAGAATAAGGAAAAAAACAGCAGTAGTTTTTCTGCTTGATTTTGAATGGAACAGTGACTCTGTATGAAAAACAGATCGCGTTGGGAAAACATTATATTCCAATCCATAAAAAAACCTGGCGAACAGCCGAAAATCTTGACATAGCAGTACCTATCGGTTATAATACTGTGATTGTTAAGAGACCAAAAAAGAAAACGGGGGCGCCGTGGCAGGACAGATTTGAGAAGGCTTTTTATCGTTCATAGCGTCTGGCGCAAGGCTTTGTGCCGCCGTATATATGAACCGAACAATAATTATTATAAAGAAGGGTAAATGCAATGGACAAGAAAAACATTCTGACTTACGAGGGACTCAAGAAACTGGAAGACGAATTAGAGAACTTAAAGGTTGTAAGAAGAAAAGAAGTTTCACAGAAGATCAAAGAGGCAAGAGAGCAGGGAGACTTATCTGAGAACGCTGAGTACGACGCTGCAAAGGACGAGCAGAGAGACATCGAAGCACGTATTGAAGAACTTGAGAAAATCTTAAAGAATGCAGAAGTAGTTGTCGAGGAAGAGGCTGATCTTGATAAAGTAAGCATCGGATGCAGCGTAAAGATCCTTGACTGCGAATTTGATGAGGAATTAGAGTATAAGATTGTTGGTTCTACCGAGGCTAACAGCTTAAAAGGCAAGATTTCCAACGAATCACCGGTTGGTAAGGCACTGCTTGGCAAACAGGTAGGTGATACCGTTACTGTTGAGACACCGGCAGGAGAGTTTTCATACAAAGTGCTTTCAATTCACAGAGCAAACTAAGAGATATGACAGTTGGGCAGAAAGACTGTCCGGGGAATAAAACAAGTGGAGGATAAACATGGCAGAGCAGAACAATAACCAGCAGGATTTAAACCAGCTGCTTCAGGTACGTTATGACAAGCTGCATGAACTGCAGGAGAACGGAAAAGATCCGTTTGTCATCACAAAATATGATGTGACAAATCATTCAACCGATATCATCGACAATTTTGAGACAATGGAAGGCAAACCGGTATCGATCGCCGGCCGTATGATGTTTAAACGTGTGATGGGAAAAGCATCATTCTGCAATATTCAGGACTTAAAGGGACGTATTCAGGTATATGTTGCAAGAGACAATATCGGAGAGGAAATCTACAAAGATTTCAAGAAATCTGATATCGGCGATATCTGGGGCGTAAAGGGATATGCTTTCCGTACCAAAACAGGTGAGATTTCTATCCATGCTGAGGAGATGACACTGCTGTCAAAATCATTACAGATCCTTCCAGAGAAGTTCCACGGACTGACTGATACAGACATGCGTTACCGTCAGAGATATATCGACCTGATCATGAATCAGGAGAGCAAGGAAGTATTCATCAAACGTTCCAAGATCTTAAAAGAGATCCGTAACTTCTTAGCTGACCGTGATTTCATGGAAGTAGAGACTCCGATGCTTGTATCGAATGCAGGTGGAGCAGCAGCAAGACCGTTTGAGACACATTATAATGCCTTAAATGAGGATGTAAAACTGCGTATCTCTCTGGAGTTATACTTAAAGAGACTGATCGTCGGCGGACTTGAACGTGTATACGAGATCGGTCGTGTATTCCGTAATGAGGGTGTTGATACCCGTCATAACCCGGAATTCACGTTGATGGAACTGTATCAGGCATACACAGACTATGAGGGAATGATGGAACTGACAGAGTCTATGTTCCGTTATCTTGCAGAGAAAGTCTGCGGAAGTACAAAGATCAGTTACAATGGCATCGAGATCGATCTTGGCAAGCCATTTACACGCATGACCATGAACGATGCGATTAAGAAATATACCGGAATTGATTTCGATACTGTAGAAGATGATGCTGCAGCGAAAAAACTTGCAGATGAGCATCATATTGCATATGAGGAGCGTCATAAGAAGGGTGATATCATCAACCTTTTCTTCGAGGAGTTCTGCGAGAAAGAGCTGATCCAGCCGACCTTCATCATGGATCATCCGATCGAGATCTCTCCGCTTACCAAGAAGAAACCAAGCGATCCTACCAAGGTAGAGCGTTTCGAGCTTTTCATCAATACATGGGAAATGTGTAATGCATATTCTGAGCTTAACGATCCGGTCGACCAGCGTGAGCGTTTTGCAGCACAGGATGCAAATGCTGCAGCCGGTGATGATGAGGCAGAGCATACAGACGAGGATTTCTTAAATGCATTGGAGATCGGTATGCCGCCAACGGGTGGTATCGGATACGGAATCGACCGTCTTGTGATGTTACTCACAGACAGCGCAGCAATCCGCGACGTATTACTCTTCCCGACAATGAAGTCATTGGATAAAAAAGACCAATAAAATCAAGGGTTTGCGGACTTCCAACTTGTATGGTACGACAGGAGTACGACAAAATAACCTATCTTAAAGGGTTAAAACAAACGATTTTAAATTAAAATCGAGTCAGTTCAAGTTCATATTTTGTACTATAAGGACATTTTTCTAAAAGAAATTTTAGAGGAATGTCCTTTTTTGTTATGGTCAACGGAACAAAATAAGAAAATGGAGGAAGTCAGTATGAACAGTACAGCGTTAGGAGCAGAAAAAGAAAATATTAACTTTATCAGTGAAGCACATGAGAAATTCTACTATGAAAAAATTCAGAAAGTTAGAGAAGCAGATGTATATCACAAGGCACTTTGCTATTGCATTGGAATGAACGAAGATACACGAAGAAATGTGGATAGAATTTATAATTTCAAGACTGGATGTGTAAAACCGGAGTGCCTGCATGAAGGCTGGCAGACCAGTGGAAGTGCAAAGGTTGTCAGAATGGCATTTAATCTGTATTGCAATGGTACACCGAGCGTGGATGATGAACAGGACACAGAGGAGCAGGTGGATGAGTGCCGGAGATATTCAGTAGAGGATTTGTTCTGCTGTTGCTATGCACCATATTTCTGGCAGGCAATACAGATTCGCTATCCGGAGTATGCCACATACAATAAAAATTTGTATGCAATGTTTGGAGGAAATGATTGATGTTAAAGATTCGGTTGATGGGAACAAAAAATGATATTACATGGTTCAAAAAAATCATGCAGAGACACCCAAAGGTAGAGGTTCTGGAAATGTCAGACCTCTATCCCAACAAGGGAACAGATAAATATTACAGATCGTATGTAGAAGTAAAAAAGAGCAATGTAAAAGAATAATAGTAGAATTTGGAGGAATTTCATCATGTGTAAAGTTATAGTAATCGGAAACCAGAAAGGTGGAGTTGGAAAGACCACCACAACAAGTAATCTAGGTATTGGACTTGCAAAAAAGGGGAAAAAGGTGCTTCTGATAGATGCGGATGCACAGGGAAGCCTGACAGCAAGTTTAGGCTTTCAGGAGCCGGATAAACTGGATGTATCTCTTGCAACCATTATGGCGAATATCATCAATGAAGAAGATATGGAGCCGGATTATGGCATCCTAAAGCACGACGAGGGTGTAGACCTTATGCCCGGCAATATAGAGTTGTCAGGATTGGAAGTATCACTGGTAAATGTCATGAGCAGGGAGCTTGTGCTTCGGACTTATATAGAACAGCAGAAAGAAAGGTATGATTACATTCTGATTGATTGTATGCCTTCCCTTGGCATGATTACCATAAATGCCTTTGCAAGTGCCGACAGCATCCTTATTCCGGTGCAGGCAGCATATCTGCCGGTAAAAGGTCTGGAACAGCTTATAAAGACCATAGGAAAGGTAAAAAGGCAGATCAATCCAAAATTGGAGATTGAAGGTATTCTGCTTACTATGGTTGATAACAGAACGAATTATGCAAAAGACATCAGTGCATTGGTTGTGGAGAATTATGGTAGCAAGGTAAGAATATTTGAAAACAGTATTCCGATGTCGGTAAGAGCTGCGGAGATTTCTGCTGAAGGTGTCAGCATTTATGAGCATGATCCAAATGGAAAAGTAGCGAGTGCCTATCAGTCATTGACAGAGGAGGTGCTTGCAGATGAATAAAACAGGAAGTGCCGCAAAGGTAAAACTGAACAGCTTCGATGATTTATTCGGAGATGGACAGCCACAGGCAGGAATAGAGCAGGTACAGGAAATTGCATTATCAGAACTGCATGAGTTCAAAGGTCACCCATTTAAGGTACTGGACGATGAAAAGATGCAGGAGACGGTGGAGAGTGTCAGAGAGCATGGCGTGCTGATGCCGGGTATTGCAAGACCAAGAGCTGAGGGCGGCTATGAAATTATTGCAGGACACCGAAGGAGACATGCGTGTGAGCTTGTAGGACTTGATACAATGCCGATGTTTATTCGTAATTATACGGACGATGAAGCCACGATTATCATGGTGGACAGCAATATTCAAAGAGAAGATATTCTTCCAAGCGAAAAAGCGAAGGCATATCGCATGAAATACGAAGCCATGAAGCATCAGGGAAGCAGAGCAGGTGGACTTACGCTGGACGAACTGGGAGGAGCTACAGGAGAGAGTGCAAAAACTGTTCAAAGATATATATGGATTTCACGATTATCGGAACTGTTGCTTGATATGGTGGATTCGGGGAAAATAGGCATTATGCAGGCGGTGGACATCTCGTTTTTATCAGAGGATGCACAGCAATGGGTATTGGTTGCCATACAGGACACCAATGCTGTCATAACCAAACAGCAGAGTGCCATGCTGAAGGAAAGTGACAAAAAAGGAGAGTTGACCTTTCCAATGGTGCGTATGCTTCTGGAGAAAGAAAAGCCGGTAGAGCGTAAGGTTGTTATAAAAACAGAACGCATTAACAGTTATTTCCCGGATACATACAGCACAGATGATATAGAAAAAATAATATTTCAGCTATTAGATAACTGGAAAAATACGCAGTAGGAAGGAGGAGACGAGAATGGGAGAAATTTTGCAGCTAGACTATTATTACGGAATAGAAGCGGAACAGTTCTCATTCTATCGTGTTCCACGCCTGCTGATAAAGGACGAGAGATTTAAGAAGCTGTCCAGTGATGCAAAATTATTGTATGGACTTATGCTTGATCGTATGTCGCTGTCTATGAAAAATGAATGGTTTGACGATGAAAATCGTGCATACATCATTTATACCATAGACAGCATTATGGAGGATTTGGGATGCGCTAAGGAAAAAGCTGTTAAGGTATTGGCAGAGCTTGATTCTGTAAAAGGAATTGGTCTGGTAGAAAAGGTGCGCAGAGGACTTGGAAAACCGGATATAATTTATGTGAAAAATTTTGCTTCAATTTCAGAGCAGATGGACGAAAAAGAGCCTGCTAATGCTGATGAAATCACAGAAGTCGGAAAATCGAACTTCAAGAAGTCAGAAAATCGAACTTCTGGAAGTCAGAAAATCAAACTTCAAGAAGTCAGAAAATCGAACTTTCGGAAGTCAGAAAATCAAACCTCTGGAAGTTCGGAAATCGAACCTCAAGAAGTCGGAGAATCGAACCCTAATTATACTAACTATAATCAGACTTATATGAATCAGACTAATTATAACCATACTGAGGAGAGTTATAACAATCCTATCAATCAATCTGCAACAGAAAAGCCACAAGATGATGTGATTGATTCGATGGATGATGCACAGGCATACATAGAACTGATTAAAGAAAATATCAATTATGATCATCACATGAAGTATGATGGTTATGGTGAAAAAGAACTTTATGACGAATTATTTGGGATAATCTGCGAAGTAGTGTGCGTAAAGAGAAAATCAATCCGAGTTGCAGGTGAGGATTATCCGTATGAGCTTGTAAAATCCAGATTCTTGAAACTGAACAGCAGTCATCTGGAATATGTGATTGGTTGCATGAAAGAGACAACGACAAAGATTACAAATATCAAAGCGTATATGATAACAGCACTTTATAATGCACCAACTACGATAAATCATTTCTATCAGCAGGAAGTGCAGCATGATATGTATGGAGGTGGATGGCATGAAAAGGGTATTATTTAAGGTGATTTTGCCGCTGGCATTTGTTGCAGTATGGCTGAATATGTGTTACTGGATATGTCTGGGAGAGAACGGAGTAAACTGGTTTCAATTCTGGATTATGAGTGGATTTCCATTCGGCATACAAAAGATGCTCGTACTGCTGATACCTCGCAATTTTGGAATTGCAGGGAGCATTGGAGTGTTGGCACTTGACGCAGTCATAGGCGGCATGATCGGAGTGATTGTCCTTGCAATAAAAATTATTGCAATCATTAGGGAAGTAATCAATATCATAATGGAACTTGCAGGAAAGAGAATTTCTTGCTGAACAGGAGCAGGTATGAAATGAAAGTTTTTATACCTGCTTGTTTTATAACTTCTGGTCACAGCGTCCAGAAGTGGAAAGGAAATGATATGGAATCAATGAGAGATACCAAGCGTATCATGGAGCGTGAAATCAAAAAAGGAAGCACACCATTAACTTTTGAACAAATGGAGATTGATACAGAGAACTACCAAGAGATTACTTCTGAGGAGAAGCTAACAGAGGTATTGCAGTACCTTCACAGGGTAGGGAATTATAAATCTTTGGCAGGAAAAACAGTGATCAACAATGTTTATACTTTTATGCGTGGAAGAACACCGGATTTTACCAGAGCAAGAAGTATATTTGACCGGGAAAAGATATATCATCAGATGCTTCGGCAGGAAAAGAAGATGAAACCAGTTTATGACGGAGATTGTTATATCGAAACAGCAAAGTGCTATTTTTCATTGCCGGAGGAATGGGAAAAGCATAAAATGATGTATCGGAATAATGATGCGTTTGGTTTTATCCTGTCAAATAAGTATATCTTAGGATCGTATAAATATTGCAGGGAAGCAAGGCGGGATATTGCAATGGAAGCTCATGAAATACCGAAGAATACAAATACAGTTGTTCAGCGGCTTATAAACATGGATGATCTGGAAGTGCTATCACATTGTTTGTTGCTTGACGATGTATGGGTAGAAAATAATCTGATCGGTGCAAAGATGTACACGATTTTTAAGTTAGGAATTTCTTCTCAAAGCACAGCTTTTCTGCTATAATGGGCATTAGCTTATTATGTCTGGAGGAAAATGAATATGTGCGATGAAAATATGAATTTAGAAGAACAGGTTACTGAGCAGCCTGTTGAGCCAAAGGTGGAAACAGAACCATTATTTGAGGAAATGGTAGATTTTGATACATTCAGCAAGTCAGATTTCCGTGTTGTAAAAGTAAAAGAATGTAGTGCGGTAAAGAAAAGCAAGAAGCTGTTACATTTTGTTTTAGATGATGGAACAGGAACTGACAGAGTTATTCTTTCCGGTATTCATGCATATTATGAACCGGAGGAGCTGGTTGGAAAGACATTACTTGCAATTACAAATTTACCACCGAGAAGTATGATGGGAATTGATTCCTGTGGTATGCTTTTATCCGCTGTCCATACAGTAAACGGAGAGGAAAAACTCAACTTGGTTATGTTGGATGATGCAATTCCGGCAGGTGCAAAGCTCTACTAATCAAAAAAGGATATAGAAGAATTTACAGCGTTAAGGCAGATATGAGATCGAAAGGTTTCGTATCTGCTTTTTTTATTGCAACAATCTTCTGGTCACAGCGTCCAGAAGTGGAAAGGAAAAGAAATGAACAGAAAAAATATGAAGAAATTACTGTTTGCTGCCATTGCTGTGGTAATTGTGGCAAAGGTGGTACGAGACACTAAAATGCAAAAAAGCAGAAAGAAAATATTCCTGCTGATACATTTAATGATTTCTATGAGGAAGAATTGAACTGGTGGGATAAAGACCTTAAGGAAGGAGAGAAGTAACGATATGGCAATGAAAATACAGCTTCACAGGCTGTTGGTTCCACCTTGAATCCAATCGGTGCAGATAAGGAAGGAGGTACACTGTGCAGGAGGAAACAACACAAAAAACGATTGCCCTTGCAATCAAGACATCCAAACTGACCGCAAGTGTTCTCCAGAAGGCGATGAAGATGTATCTGGAGCATCAGAAACATAAAGAGCCTTCCCACGG
>ENA-OQHF01001425-OQHF01001425.1-human-gut-metagenome-genome-assembly--contig:-NODE-1425-length-13180-cov-2.550448_pt1 | contig 13180 bp, 19 predicted proteins | sample MGYA00242559_ERZ504709 | MGnify/ENA primary metagenome ERZ504709 (study PRJEB26092, sample SAMD00036203) | human gut metagenome | host: Homo sapiens | study: EMG produced TPA metagenomics assembly of... | reverse complement strand
GAAATTTAACATTGCCATTCCCGCAAGGCTTGTTAAAATAAGGATATGAAAAAGAAAAATTTATGGTAAAACGTTATTAAAAAACCATGTGTATCGTGCTGGGGATTCTCATCCTCGCACTGTTGGCTTACATCGTCTACCTCTATGCCAGTTATTACAGGATCGAGGACAATCAGGAACTGGTGGTGGAGGCACCGGTCGACGATACTACCACAGGTGCGGCTGCGGTGTTGGCTACGGATACGGAATATTCCGCAGTGACCTACAACATCGGTTTCGGTGCTTATCTGCCGGATTACAGCTTCTTCATGGACGGCGGTACCTCCTCCTGGGCGGAGAGCCCGGAGACCGTACAGTATGCCATAAACGGTGCGGGAGAGCTGGTGAAGTCATTAGACCCGGATTTTGCGCTGATCCAGGAGATCGATCTGGATTCCACCAGAAGCTATCATATCAATGAATATGAAATGCTGCGCAGCAGCCTGTCGGAGTACACTACCGTATTTGCACAGAATTACGACTCGGCCTTCCTGTTCTATCCGTTTACCCAGCCCCACGGAAGCAGCAGATCCGGACTCGGCCTGTTTTCCAGATACCCGGTAAGTTCCGCCCTGCGCAGAAGCTTCCCCATCTCCACTTCCTTCAGCAAGTTCTTCGATCTGGACCGCTGCTACAGCGTCTCCCGGATCCCGGTGGACAATGGCAAGGAGCTGGTGATCTTCAATCTGCATATGTCCGCCTACGGCAACAGCGATGCCATCCGCAAGGGGCAGATTGAGATGCTGTGCAGCGATATGCAGGCAGAATACAAAGCGGGGAATTATGTTCTCTGCGGCGGCGACTTTAACCACGACCTGAAGGCTTCCGAAGAGGATACGGAGAGCTGTGAGTCCTGGGCATTTCCTTTTCCGAGAACGGAACTGCCGGAGCATTTTGCTTTCTGCCTGGATCTGTTAAGTACAGAGGAGCAGGCAGCGCTCTGGAACAGTGCCAGAAACGCAGATATGGAATATGTCCCCGGTGTAACTTATACCGTAACTTTGGACGGATTCATTATCTCCGACAATATCGAGTGCCTGTCCTATGAGAATGTAAACACCGGCTATTCCTACTCCGACCATGATCCCGTGAAGGTGGAGTTCGTGTTAAAATAGTGTCAAGATTTACAAAGTCTGTTGACAGTGCTTGTCCTTTTTTGTAGAATGAGGGCACAGTTAAGAGGGAGTAGTTCCCGGATGGTTTCTGATAGAATGGTAACCTAGAATGGTAATCGAATGATACAGGCAGCTGTCCGGAATGATAATCGTCATCACGTCCGTCGGACCGGTTATTATTGTAAGCAACGAGACTTTTATCGATCATTTTTGATGCGGTAAAAGTCTCTATTTTATACTTTTTTCTAAGAATACAGACGCTTGCTGCAGGAAAGGACAGCTTATGGAATACATATTGTTACTCGTAGGATTTATACTTCTGATCAAAGGTGCAGACTTTTTCGTGGAGGGAAGCTCCTCCCTGGCGGGGATCCTGAAGGTCCCCAGCGTCATCATCGGACTGACCATCGTGGCCATGGGCACCAGCGCGCCGGAGGCTTCCGTCAGCATCAATGCTGCCCTGGCTGGCAGTAATGATATCGCCATCAGTAATGTCGTCGGCTCAAATATCTTCAATGGTCTGGTGGTGGTAGGTATCTGTGCATTCCTGCACAGCTTTATGCCCCACGGAGAGATCCTGAAGCGGGATATGCCGTTAAATATCCTGGTAACCGTCGTATTATGTCTGATGTTTTTAGATGGCAGCTTAAGCCGCATTGAAGGCGCTGTCCTGTTGCTGGGCATGATCGTATATCTCGGATTTATGATCTATTCTGCCCGGAAAAAGCAGAGAAGAGTGCGAACCCGGCAAGATCCTCTCCCTGCCCCGCAGCCTTTTGTATATTGCCGGAGGTCTGGCTGCCGTTATCTTCGGTGGGGATCTGGTGGTAGATAAAGCCTGCATCATAGCTACGAATTTTGGTGTCAGCCAGAATTTCATCGGACTGACCATTATCGCCATCGGCACCTCCCTGCCGGAGCTGGTGACCTCCATCGTTGCCACGAAAAGGGAGACAGCGGGCTGGCGCTGGGCAATGCCATCGGCTCCAACCTGTTCAACATCCTGTTTATCCTCGGAATGTCCGCGGTGATCAGCCCTCTGCATGTCCTCGGAGAGTCCGTCATCGACACCGTACTGCTCCTTGGCAGTGCCATTCTGCTCTTCGTATCGCCCGTACCGGCAGACGCATGACCCGCAGTGAGGGGGCTGCGTGCGTGCTTCTGTATGTTGCATATACGGCTTACCTCTTCGTGAGGTAACAGTGCGGCTATAGACGCACAAAAAAAGCGCACCTAAGGGGAGGTGACGGCTTTTTTGTGCTTAATATGTACTTTCTAAAATTCAAATTTTGGTTTTTGCTATCTACCAACATATGTAATACTCTCAGTACATATACTTTCTTCGCTGATTCATCAATATAAAAGTATATTTTGTATCTTCGGTAATAGCATTTGCGAATTCCCTTTATTGCAAGTTCTTTATCGTCATCCAATGCATGCGCTTCCGGCATAGATTCAAGTTTGGCAATTGTCTTATAAAATCCTCTTGCCAATTGCAATGCCATTTCCGGTGCTTTTTTAGCAAATGCTATATAGTCTGTATTAGCACAAATATCCTCTTCCGCCTTGGGAAGAATTTGCACTTTATACATTATTTTCCGTTATACCTGCTTTCCAACTCTGCGAAAAAAACTTTGTAATCTCTACCTTTTCCGCTCAACATATCTTGATAGCTATCCATTACTTTTTGGCGAACTACATTATTATCTACTTTGCTATCCGAATCGACAATATGTCTGTTCCCTTGAGCCATTACTTCCATAGCCTACATCCTCCTTACCTTAAAAATCAAATCCGGTCTAATATGTTCAACGGTATTCTCACACATTCCGATTTTATTATATCCGACTCTTCACGTTAATCAACATATAATCACTGAATTCAGATCTCATGTAATACAAAGAGCACTCCCGCATGGGAATGCTCTTCATTATTTGTGGCAGATATCTCTCCACTGGCAGTCATCCGCAGATGACTTGCCATATCCCGGCTGCAGAATCTTCTCTTCCACGATCCGCTCAAATTCCGCAAAAGTCATCTCCTGCCCTGCCTTTAATCCGGTGTATTTCAATACACCCGCATCATATCGGTCTACCTTCTCCGCAGACTCGCAGCTGCCACCCTTATTATGAGGGCAGGCGCTGCAGATCTCATCCGTCGCTCCGACCAGCTGCAGGGATGCCGGTCCATTTTTCCCCAGAAGCCATTCCTTCACCTCCGCCATATGCTTAGTGAACCCTTCACTGTATCCCTTCCCTTCGAAAAAATACAGGCACATGCCGTGGTGCGGACGGATCCGGTAAGTTGTTGTTACTTCCATATCCGGTGTATCCTTTATTCCTGTCCGTTCAGCTTCAGAGCCTTAGACAGTCTCTTGCTCAGTGTCAGTGCCAGTGCGATCTTCACCAGATCCGGAATGATGCAAAGGAATTACACACCAGCCCAGTACGGTAGCCAGACCGACAGCTCCGGAATTCTGCGCATATACAACCATGAACCACACCGTTCCGATAGCATAGCACACGATCAGACCCAGTACCATGGACACACCAAGCACCCATGTCTTACGTCCGAACAGCTTCTCGATCAGCCACATCAGCAGTGCGGAGAATAAAAATCCGACAATGTAACCACCGGTGTTGCCCAACAGAACACCGATACCACCGGAGAACCCGGCGAATACAGGAATACCTACTGCACCCAGTAAAATATAGATCAATACCGCAAGGCTTCCTCTCTTACCACCCAGTACGCCGACTGCCAGGAATACTGCAAAGGTCTGTAATGTAAAAGGAACCGTCATCGGGATGGAGATCCAGGAGCAGATCGCGATCAGAACCGCAAATACCGCAATGTACACCATGTCATAAGTCTTGCTACGAGTTGTTGTCTGTGTTGTCATAATAAAAAACCATGCCTTTCTGTCAGATGTCTTTTGTAAAAACCTCTGTTAGAATAGCATGGTGTTTTTCAATTGTCAACCTTTTTATAATATGGTTAACAATCGAGTAGATTCTCTGGTCAGGACTGCTTCATCGCCTTCTTATTCCGGTACATATCCTCATCTGCACGCTCACGCACCTTCTCCGGATCCGTATCATCCTCCGTGAATACAGCATACCCATAGGCAATTCCCACAGGAACGGGAATGATGTTCTTATGATTCAAGATCTCTACATCCTGATCGATCTTATGCATCACACGTTCTATCTTAAAATATCTTCCCTTCGGAATGATACAGCAGAATTCATCTCCGCCAATGCGATAACATTTCCCATAGCGTTCAAAATTGTCCTCTATGATACGTGCCGCATTGATAATATACTCATCCCCTGCCCTGTGGCCATATTGATCGTTACACTGCTTAAGATTGTTCAGATCAAAGGTCACTATGACATATCCTTCAAAATCCTTCTCGTTTTTCACAAAATAATCATAGGCATTTCGATTGTACATGCCGGTCATGGAATCATTCAGGGCAAACTGTTCCAACTCCTCCATCCTTCGACCTTTTTTTCAGCCGTGCAACCGTCTGTCTGGCGGATTCTATTCCCAGCACCACAATAAAGATCAAGAAAGAGCTTCTGCCAAATACACCTACGGCGTTACCGGCTTTATAATAGCCGCCCACATCTATAATAGTAGCAAAAAATACAAGCAGCAGTGCCCCTACACATGCCTTCAGCCTCTGATCCAGCTGCCTTCTGACAATTTTGCTGCAGATGACCACCAGCAGGTATAGAATCGTCAGAATCATCAACACATGCGTCATCCACAGGCTTCTCCGGAACTCATATATCTCTGTTGCATTCAGTATATGCGTCAGGACGATCAATGCCAGATTAGCATTACAGATAATTCTACAAAACCGGTCATCCCTGATCTCCAGAAAGCTCTTCACAAACAGGATAAAGGACATCGGCAACAGCATGAGCGTAGCAAATGCCAGATAAGAGCATCCCTGCCTGTTGGTCAGGAGCAGCGTTGCCACATCCGTCTCATTGGCCGACCATGTTCCCAGCAGGATCGAAAAAATACCCAGATACAATAAGGTTCCGTCGATCCGGCTTCCGCAGCGGATAACGATCCAATAAATACTAATATACAATCCTATCAGTATCACCATCATGCTGATGAGAAAGGCAGGCATTGTCCGGCGCATCACCCAACGATAGATATTATAGCCGCCATCGATATAAAACGTCTTCTGCTGGCCTGCCGTTTCCGGATAACAAGGGGTGAACTGTACCTGCAAGCTGCTCACATTACTTGAAAACCTGACAATATTCCAGGTCCAGCCCGGAGTATTTCCCCATATGCCGGGTACAGCATCCAGCTGATAGATCAGCTTCCCATCTGCATACACCACAATCTCCTGATGTGTCGAATAAAACACGATCGAGTTCGTCTCATCATCGTTTTGATCCAATATAAAATCGTACAGCTCCCTGCCGTCATCCAGGACGCTGACTGCTTCCGGCGTACATGCCCGCAATGACTTTACCTCCGGCACACTGCCTGATGTACAGATCATGCACAGAAGCACCATAGCAAATACCACTGATACGATTATAATAAGCTTTCCCTGTTCCTTCTCCATTACTTCCCTCGATATCCAACTGTTTAGTACTATGGTACTAGCTTTCTTACCATTTGTCAACACAGGGTCGTATCAATCTCATGTTTGAAAATATTGTAATTCCGCTCATCCCGGGGGGAACAATAAATGGCCAGCTCTATCGTCTTGAAACACCTTCTGTATCGAGCGATCACATGGGAAAACGCAGCTGCCACAGCCTCCGGATCATTCTCAAAAGCTCCACAGCCGAACGCTCCCAGAATAACCACTTCATTGCCGCCCGCCACAGCCACATCCAGGATCCTGGTCAGACGCTTCTCATGCAATGCCTGCTGCTGTGCTCTCGTCATCTTCACGGTCTTATTACCGTCTCCGGGATTCATCCCATTGGCCGGGAGCAGACGCAGATTCGGTGCTGCACAGGTGATCACATTCACAGAATACCAATCTGATTCCGGAAGCGGTGCCGGTGTCGCAGTATCGGATTTGAATACAATGACTTTCGGCGTATAGATGCAGTCATCATTGTGGATCGGATCCTGCGCATATCTGTGTGGAGAATAAAAGCCTGCCCACATTTCCTTCGTATTCAGACAAAAATACAGGGTGGAACAACGGCACAGGCATTCCTCCTGGGCAGAGCTTCCCTTGGTCACACCACCTCCGGGATTCGTCGCTGATGCAAAATTGTGAACACATACCCTTTCTCCCGGATACCCGGCAGCTGCCTCATAGCTTCGCTTCTTCGACACTATGATTTCCGCATCCTTCTCATATCTGTCACGATTCTGTGCAAGCTCCGGCATCAGGCCCGTGACTTCCATCATCTCCGGGATCAGCACCTGCTCCGCCACGGAATGCTTCACTGCCTCCTGCAGTCCGGGATCTTTCTTTACCCTTTCTTCTGTATCCTGAAAAATTTTTACATTCTCATCTCTTGCCATGATTCGTTTCTCCTTCTGTCTGTCCCGGTACCGGCACCGCATTCACACTTTCCTTCTGCTCTAGCGGCAGTATCGCATAGTATACCAGCGTGTGCTTGTCATCTGGCTGACAGTCCCGGTGATAATGGCCGAAATACCAATGCCTGTAATGCAGCTTCTGTTCCAAAGTCCCCAGATAGTCCGTCAGCAGATCCGGGGCACAGGAGCGTCCCGTCCCGGCATTGATCCGGTCCTGCAACGTGCTGGCACAGCAGTGTGTGATCACATAATCTACCTCGTAGTGATATCGTTCCAGATTGCGCAGGCCCTCCTGCAGTTCTCCCTCTGTCGGCAGCTCCTGGGGCCACCAGCTTTCCTGAAGGATCCGGTAGGGAGGATAATTCCGGTCTGCCCTGCGCTTCTGTTCTGCGAAATCCACCGTCTGACGATCCAGAATTCCTCCCTGAATGTCATGGGAAGATGCCCCTCCGAAGGTGAAAAAGGTCTTGCCGTCAATCTCGAAGACCTGTCCCCGTTCCAGCAATATCACCTTGTCCCGGATAATGTGCCGCACCTTCCCGCCATGCCACTCTTCCAGCGGATATTCCCCGATCATATCGTAATTCTCATGATTCCCCTGTACCCACAGAATCGTGTAGGGTTTCTCCTCAAAATTTTTACAATGATACTCAAAGGTTTTATCCTCCGCCCAGCACAGTCCAAAATCTCCGCAGATAATGATATAATCCTCCTGCGTCAGCTCCATGCCGGCTTTCCGTAATCTTTTCGCGGAAAATCTTGTGAAATACCCGTGGGTATCTCCCGTTATGTAAATCATACTGCTCTTCCTGTGCACCTTCTCTTCCATTCCGCACTATGCGGCATTTCCCCAGATATGACTAGAAGAGGGCACCAGGTCCTCTTCTACCAAAAGCTCCATCGGGCTTACACGATACAAAATAGCTAAAGCAATCAAATTGTCGGCCTGAGGAAAGCACTTTCCGGCTTCCCATTTATACACGGCCTGCGTGGATTCAAAGCCCATGTATTCCATGACCTGCTTCACGGAGATCTTCCGCTCCTGACGGATTGCTCTCATCCGTGCGCCGCTGGCCACAATGTCAAAATGCGGTCTTTCCATCATACGCCTCCTTCCGATGCCATACAGCATCCAGTTGCATATCAGTCTTTCCGTAGACTTTTACTATAATACAAAGAATCTCTTTTGCCTATTAACCGTTGGTTAAATTATCACAAAATTTCCTACCAGTACTGTTCTCCCCAGTATCTGGCCAGAATCCTCTCCATGTTGGCTCTCCCCACCGGGTTGGCCGTATGGATCTCCACCGGATAAAAGGTCCCACGTTCTGCCAGCCAGTCCAGCAGCCGGATGGCATCGCCGCCCTGATCCGCATAATCTCCCAGATCATGATCCAGATCCAGAGCCTCTATTTCGATTCCATTGTGCTCCGCCTCCTGAATCAGCTTTTTTGCTTCATTTACCGATTTTGCGCCCTCATACCCGTAGGGCACCGGGCGAAGGTCATCCAGCCATAGTTTCATGCTTTGCCCACCTCTTTCTGCAATTATTCCACCAGCCCCTGCTTCTTCAACCGGGCCTGTATGGCACCATAGGTTCTGTCATGCTGTCTTGCAATTTCTGCTATTTTCATCCCGGAATCAAATTCCCGCTTAAGTTCCTCATCCTCCGCAGCATCCCAGGTGCGGCCGGCTCCCGCCGGTCTGTTATGTGCTCTGTTATACTCTGTCCGGTCGAAAGCCCCTTTCTGCGGTTCTGTTTCCGGTAATCCTGCGTTCTCCTCTTCTGCGGTCTCACAGATTTCCCTGTCTCCGTGTTCTTCCCGGTATTCCCTGATTGCTGTAAGAAAACGCTGTCCGTATTTCTCGTATTTTGCCTGTCCCACACCGGATACATCCAGCATGGTACCACGATCCCCCGGTAACTTCACGCACATATCTATCAATGTTTTATCACTGAATATAATGTAGGGAGGCACCGCCTCTTCCCTCGCGATCTCAAGCCGCAGTCCCCGCAGAAATTCAAACAGTTCAAATCCTTCCCCGGTAAGCATATCTGTACTTCTGCGCCTGCTGCCCCTCTGCTGTCTGCGTGAAGGTTCTTTTTCCTCATACATTTTCACCAACATCAGGGCATTTTCCAACTCCGATGAAGTCTTGTTCCCGATTTTCAGAACGCTGTACTGGTCTTCTGTCTGGCATAAATACCCTTCCAGAATCATCTGCCGGATCAGTGCCTTGATTTCTTTTTCTCCCAGATCTTTAAGACTTCCGTAGGATTTGTAATGTATGGTTCCCAGTTCCTTCAACCTTGCCCAGCTGGCTCCCGACAATGTCCCGACGACTACCGCCTGTCCGTATCTGCCCCTCGTCTCACAGACACAGGAAAGCACCGCCTTTGCCTCCGCGGTCATATCCACCTCGTGATACTCTCTGTGGCAGTTTCCACAGTTATCGCAGGGAGTCGTCACCTTTTCTCCGAAATAGGTAAGAATATAATTTCTAAGGCAGGAAGTGGTCTGGCAATAACCTTCCATGATCTGGAGCCGTCTGGCATCTCTCTGTCGGATCAATTCGATATCCTCCGGCGGGATCTCCGAAAAGTCCTTGTGTTCCAACAGGAACTTATCGATCATAACATCCCGGGCCGAGAACAGCAGAACGCATTGCGAAGGTTCTCCATCTCTCCCGGCACGTCCGGCCTCCTGATAGTAATTCTCCATGCTCTGGGGCATATTGTAGTGGATGACATATCGGACGTTGGATTTATCGATGCCCATACCAAAAGCATTCGTGGCCACGATCACCGGAAGTCTGTCATAGATAAAGTCCTCCTGGCTTTTCTTTCTGGCCTCCGTGTCCATTCCCGCATGGTATTTTACTACCGGAACCCCTCTCTTCCACAGAAGTTCATACACTTCGTCCACATTTTTCCTTGTGGCACAATAGATGATTCCACTCTCCTCCGCGTGGTTTTCTACATATTCCACAACAAAATCGTCTTTCTTCCGGATGTTCTCGACCCGATAATACAGGTTCTCCCTGTCAAATCCCGTCACCACGAGCTCCGGATTTTGCAGGCCCAGCACACAGACAATATCCTCCTTGACTTCTTCCGTAGCCGTGGCCGTAAATGCACTGAGAATCGGCCGGCTCTCCAGTCCGTTCACAAAATCAACGATCTTCAGATAGCTGGGGCGGAAATCCTGTCCCCACTGGGAAATACAATGCGCCTCATCCACCGTGACCATGGAAATCTCTGCCTTTGTGACAAACTGCCGAAACTCCCATGTTTCCAATCGCTCCGGCGCCACATAGACAATCTTGTAGACACCTTGTGCCGCATAATTCAGTGCCTTGGTAATCTGCGTTTCCGTAAGAGAGGAATTGATATATGCCGCCCGGATTCCTGCCGCATTCAGTGCTTTCACCTGATCCTGCATCAATGAAATCAGCGGTGAGATCACAATTGTAATCCCCGGCAACATCAATGCCGGCAGCTGGTAGCAGATGGACTTGCCCGCACCGGTTGGCATGATCGCCAGAGCATCCCTTCCGCTCAGGATCGTATTCACAATGTGCTCCTGCCCTTCCCGGAAGGATGCATAACCGAAGTATTTCTTTAAAGTCTCTACGGTAGTCATTCCGTCATTGTCCCCTCTTAATCACATTTTATATAACGATTCCGTTACAATGATCCACTTCATGTTGGATGATCTGGGCTGTCCAACCGGTGTATTTGCCATGCTGTTTTCGGAAATTACTGTCCAGATAATCTACTTCGATCTCCTCGTATCTCGTGCAGGGTCTCACACCTTCCAGCGACAGGCAGCCTTCCTCCGTCTGGTACGGGCGCAGCTTCCTCGTGATTACCGGATTGATCATGGCAAACTGAAACGGACCTGCTGCCACTACGATAATGTTCTTCCGGACCCCTATCATATTTGCCGCCTTCCGACACAATGATCCAGATTCGCTCTCAGAGTATCCAGCAGATCTGTCACCACCTGTGCGTCCGCCTCCGCGGCATTCTCGGATTTCTGTGCAAGAAACATCGGGTCTCTCATAATTGTTCTAATCATCGTCATATCCCTTCGTATTTCCTCAGTTCCAGCCTTTCCATATTTCCGGCCGGTAGCCAATCGTAGACTGTTTTCCGTTTCTGACAACCGGGGTGCGGATCACCGACGGATTCTCCAACACCTTTGCCAGCTTGTCCTCCTCCGCAATATACCGGATAAGTGCCAGCATATCCTGATCCTTGCCTTCCCAGTTAATCATGTTCTCCAGACCACCGTTTGCCTGCGCAACGGAAGTAAACTCTCCCTTGCTCATGCCTTTTTCTTTCATATCGATGAACTGGTATTTGATACCGCGCTCCTTGAAGAAACGCTCGGCTTTCCTGGTATCGTTGCACTTTTTGGTGCCGAAAATCTGAATATTCATTTAGGTCTCCTGCTATTTTATTCCATACTTCTTCTGCATTGCTTCCATTACTTCCGGATCATTCAGCATTGTAATCTTGTCCGCATCGCCTCCGGCACTCATTTTCGCAATCAATGCCAACAGTGATTTTCTCTCTTCTAAGCGTCCCTGTTGCAGCCCTTCCTTCAGACCTTCTTGTAAACCTTCTTCCCTGCCACACTCCCGTTCAGCCTTACGAAGCTTCTTTTCTTCTTTTTCCTTGTCATACTCAAATATACTCACCTTGTATACCTCCGCCCGATTGTGCTGTAAAAATTCCGCAAGGATTCCCTCGCGAATGCATTCGGTTATCGCAAGTTCCACCGCTTCATTCAGCGGCAGTTCTGCTGCGTACTTTCTGACTCTTGCCACATACTGGGCATACTCCCACAAAACATGGCAGTTTTTCATTAACTCTTCGTTATGTCCGGCATTAATGTTTAACATCGTAACTTTCAGTTCCAGTGCCGGGTCCTGCGTCGGATTCTCAAAAGCATCCGACAGACGCAATTCTGTCCGATCCGGAACATTCCGGTCTGTTCCATTATAAAACACCAGAAAGTTCGGGGTCGGAATCTTTTGAATTCCGGAGGAATATAGGGACTTTTCATCTACCAGATCCTGATATTCACTGGCTATGTAAAACAAATCTCTCAATGGAATATTCGGATTATAGGTAGACTGATGTTCATACAGATACAATCCCATTTCCAGTACAAATGCCAGGTCATTCTTCATCCCCATATAGATGGCATTTTCCAGAGTCACGATATCCAGATCTTCCGGATTCTGATAATTCTTCCCTGTCACTGCATTGTACAGAGACAGCAGGTTCTCAATAATCGAAAATATCCATCGGAAAATGGTATCCTTATACTCTCTGTTGGGCATAGGCAGTTCGTAGCTGCGTTTCTTCATAGTGTCCTCCTGTTCTCATAGCACCTGAAATCAAGAGGGCACACTTCGGCTGTCCTATCCACTTGTCATTCAACGTACTATGCTGTGCATGGTTAGTGTGGTATAAAAGCATAGAATTCATTGAAATGATATAGATGTGTGGATCAGCTCTCGCTGCCGGAATCGTTAGAATATATGCTTTGGAATTATAGTACTAACATTTCTATTGCTTGTCAACACAGCAAAATAGCAAAATTCCACCCTGTTGAATTTAGTTATTTTCCCTCTTAAGCCATACAGCTTTTGATCTTATCAATCAGTGTCACATCCGCCGGAAGCCACTGTACGGAATCCAGTTCTTCCTTCGTCAGCCACCTGGCGGCTTCCGCCTCAAGAAGCTTCAGTTCTCCCGAAGCGACCTCGCACCAGAAACAATCCATGGATAAATGGAATGCCGGGTAATCGTACTCAATGGTATCTATCAGGTCTCCGACTCTGACCGTAGCATCCAGTTCCTCCCGGATCTCTCTGACAACCGCCTGCTGTGGAGTTTCTCCGGCTTCGATCTTCCCGCCGGGGAATTCCCAGCCACCTTTGAATTCTCCGTAACCCCTTGCGGTGGAAAATATTTTTGTTTTGTGCTCTATGGAATCGCAGATCACGGCTGCGACTACGCGGATGGTTTTCATACTGCCTTGCCTTCATTTTATATTAAAATACACTTATTCGCAGTTACCATAATAGCATATTGGTAACATTATATTTCCTCTCTCTTACTCATAATCCATTCCTTTACATTACTTACATACCGTCCCCATGATGGATGTTCTGATGCGACATCCATTATGGTACTATAAGCTTGTTCTCCAATCCCCATCTGTTCTACAATATTGCCTATCCATTCGTGGGAATTACTTACTCCTGTAATATTTTTGCACATACAACACATTCTTGTGAATCATCCATCGCAATTAGTAACGAATGAATATATTTTTCCGGTGTACTATTTGGGGGCAGATTAAATTGAACAATCGTAGACAAAGCCTGTTCAATTTTTTCATCATGTCCACTTTCCGTACCCGTTAAAACTTTTTTCAATTGATTTCTTTTTTCCTCTTGTGTAG
>ENA-OQHF01001423-OQHF01001423.1-human-gut-metagenome-genome-assembly--contig:-NODE-1423-length-13185-cov-6.827079_pt1 | contig 13185 bp, 15 predicted proteins | sample MGYA00242559_ERZ504709 | MGnify/ENA primary metagenome ERZ504709 (study PRJEB26092, sample SAMD00036203) | human gut metagenome | host: Homo sapiens | study: EMG produced TPA metagenomics assembly of... | reverse complement strand
TAGGTAGCCGACGAAAAAGACCAAAAGACAACCATCTTTTTGAGAATTAACAAAAGGTCACAAATGACTAGCCTTCAAAGAAGCGTTTCTAGCTATTAACAAGAAAAAGTGCCCTAAAATGGGGGGTGTTGGAGAAAATTTCCACCTAAAAATGCGCCTTTACTCACTAGCCAACGAGAAAAGCCAGCAAAAAAACAAATGAATTATGTATTTCTGCCACTGATTGCAACGGCATATCGGTGACAGAAAGATCGTTTAGAGCGATTCTTCGCGGTTTGGGGTAGTGGAAGTCGCTTTGTGGTGGGACTTTTTCTGCTGAAACTGCTCCAGCTGTTTCAGCACAGATTCCTTTTCCGGGGTCTTGCCGCCCGGTGCGGAAAGCTGCTGCTTATTCAGCACCATGTCGATATACTTGCGGATATTTTTCAGTGCGGAGACGTCCGGCTGCAAGGTTTCCAGTTGGGTGCGCAGCTCTGCGCTGCCGGATTGCAGCGCAGAAAATTCGGCATCCAATGCCGAAAAATCCACCGCTGTGCTGCCGTTCAGCTTCATCAGGGTGCGGACAGCTTTATTAAAGGTGTCCAGCTCCTCTTTGTGCTGGGCGGCATAAGCGTCCTTGGTCAGCTTGAAGTTCTTCTTGATAAAGGTGTCATGGATGGGCTTCAGCTTGGCATGGACGGCAGCAGCGTCCTTGATCTGGGCAATTGTCCGCATACGGTTTTCGTTCTGCTTCAACTGCTTGCGGAGAGGGGCGGCGATCTGATTCAGGTTAGAAATTGCAGTGTCCAAATCCTCGATGGTGTTCAGAGAATGGGCTTTCAGATAGTCCACCGCCCGTTTGACTTCCTCAAAATCCCGGACAGTGCATTTCAGTTTTGCCTTGCCAGACCAATCGCTGCGCTGCTCATCGCGGAGGTTGAAGTAGTCCACCAGAAGGTCGGACAGCGTGGGCTCTTTCGCCTTTTCCAGAGCGTCCAGAAGAAGCTGCTTCTTTTCGTTCAGGTCTGCGATCCAGCGTTGCAGACCACGGATTGCACTGCGGATGGATTGCATCAGGCTGTTGGCTGCACGAATATCCCGGTTCAGGTTGCCGAGAAAAGTTTCCACTCCGCGCTTTTCCATTTGGTGTGCGGCGGGGCCAAGATGCACGGTTGGTATGCTGCTGGACTGCCCTGCCGCTCAAAGGAGCGCAGGTCAACACGTTCTGGTCTGCCAGCAGCTTCCAGATAGCGGTTGGTGATGGTCTCCCAGCTGTGCCGCCAGACCTCGGCGTACTTCTGGTCGTTCCAGTCCACGGTGTTTTCCTTGTGGCACTTCCAGTTGCCAGAGGGAAGCTGGATACGCTCGCCGTTCTCGTCAAGGTCGTACACCTTTCGGGCTTTTCGGGAACCACTTGCCGTGTTCATCTATTGCCCGGAGCGTCAGCAGAATGTGGGCGTGTGGGTTTCCATCTCCCTTGTCGTGGATGGCAAAGTCGGCAATCATCCCTTTGGAAACAAACTGCTCCTGACAAAATTCTTTGAGCATGTGAAGATACTGGTCTTTCGGAACTTCTCTTGGAAACGCCAGCACGATGCGCCGGGCAAGCTGGGAGTTCCATTGATTCTCCACGGCTTCGACTGCGTTCCAGAGCGTTGCCCGGTCTGCATATCCGGGCGGCGCATGGGGTGGCAGCATGATCTCGGTGTGGACAAGCTCTTTCTTTTTGTTGTAGAATTTCGTTTTCTGGTCGTATTCGCTGAACAGCCGTTCGCCGCTCTGGTAAGCGGCCCCGGCAACAGCGGACTGCCCTTGGCTGCGTTTCACGATTGAGATTTTGAAATGTGGACACGGCATAGGCATCACCCCCAAACAAAAAGACCGCCCAGCAAGATTGCTCTTGGTGAACGGTCTGGAATCGTATTCGGTTTTGCTCGCCGCCTTGGAACGGAGTGCTGTGCGCTTCGGTCTTAGGCGGGAGCCGCAAAAGGATAGCTGCAAAGCAGCGCAAGGAAAATGCAGTTTTCCTTGGGATGGAATCGGGCTGGCGCACAAACGCCAGCTTCGATTTCATCGAGCCGTCTGCAAGACCGCAATTTCACCGGAACGGTGTATAATTGCGCCCTTTATTCTAAAGGGTTTTGGACGTTGCTGCGTTCGTGAACATCATGCACCATCTTTGCAAGTGCCAGCACGACTTCAGGTTGACGGAACGAGATTTTCAGCAGCTCCATCACCTGATCGTCGGTCAGTTCTCTCGGACAGACCAGAAAGCTTTCCAGCATTCCAGCACGGGTGCAAAGACGATGCACACGCTCTCTCCGGTTCAGCTCTGACATCTGGCGTTCAAGGATCTTCTCCCGGTGCTGACAAGAGCGCAGCTTCTGTTCTGCTTTGGCTTTTTCGTTGCGGAGATAGGCAAGGTCGGTTTTAGGTTGGGTCATGGCATCACGCTCCTTTTCAGAAAATAAAAAGCCAAACAATCAGACCTGCTTTGCAACTGATTGTTTGGCGAGGAAAAGCGTATATGGTTTTGGCGGTTTAATCAAACAATGATAACGTGAACAGCACGTTCGTAATCAACTTTGCGAACGTATATTGTGTAAATCGTTTGACAATTGACCTTTTGAAATGCGGTTCCAGCTCTTTCACGGGTTCCCATCGAAAACAAAGACGGCGATGATAAATCGCGTACTTTTGTTCGATATCCGATTCCTTCTTTTTCTAAAAGAGATGTGTATTTTTGGTATTGAGATTGATTTGAGCAAACCACCAACTCTTTTTGATTAAAAAACGGTAGCATAAAAAACTCCTTGCTCAAAAACGGTTATCGGATATTATTTGAAATTTCAACATACCAAGTCTTTCCGGTCTTTGCAGCAATATTGACAACATAGTAGCAGCCAACGCGATTTGTTGCATCTACCAGAACACCAGCCCAAGAGGAATCAGGGTATTTTGTCCAGTCTTTCTGAGATGCAGGAATGTCAAAATCCTTGGTCTGCTCTCGATATCCGTTACTCGTCCATAAGCAATCCTTTCTTATTAAATTGATAAGTTTGAATTTCATTCAAAGCTATATTGCTGCATTGGAGTAACTCCTTTCGATTTGTGCATTGTGCCATCCTTTCTTACACTGTATACGCAGCAAGCAATATTGTCTACGTTTCTGTAATAAGATGGAGAAAATCTGTCACGAAATCGGGGTGAACGGTATATCAGCGGTGAACTGGAACCACCCATTTTCATAGAACATCGTATACTCTCCACTGTATTTTTCGAGAATCAGCCGGATGTTCGCAAGTCCAAAGCCATGCATCTGCGGTTCTGGTTTTGTCGTTGGAATGGAACCACTTATAATTACAACAGGTTCCGATGTGTTTCGGACAGAGATAAAAAAGTCTTGCTGTGCAACAGCCATGACATGAATCGCTTTATCGCCCTTATCATACTGCTGACACGCTTCAATGGCATTATCCAAAAGGTTTGATAGAAGCACTACCATATCGGAGACATCAAATGGAAGATTTGATAGATCATTCACTTCAAAATCAATGCTGATCTTCTTTTGAGTTGCTTCGGCAGCTTTTGTATTGAAAAGTGCGTCCAAGATGGGATGATGTGTGTTGACAAGGAATAGCCGATCAGTTTGCTGTTCGGTGATTTTTTCAAGATATTCTTCAGCGGCAGAATACTCTTGATTCTTCATCAATCGATTTAGGATATTCAGGTGCGCCCGGAAATCGTGAACTTTTTTCCTTTGGGCAGAATAAAGTTCGCTTGCCGAAGTCATGTTTTTCGATTGTAGCTGAATCTGCTGGTTAAGCATCAATAATTGTTCTCTTTCCGATGCTGCATACTCCATTCGCTCCAATAAAAAGAGAATTGCAATGTTTGAAATAAAAATGAGAATACAACAGCCAGCAGAAACAAACTCTTCTATATTGTGACCACTTGTAACGTAAAGTAGGATCACAAGCATTGCAAATGATGCACATGGAAATAGAAAGTACAGAATCAGCTGCGAATGTTGAGCATCGCTTCTGGGTCTATTGCCCATACGCTGAAGCATCATTTTGCGAAATAGCGCAATAATAAATAATTCGGCTGAATAATAAGAGATTCCGTAGATTAGCGATAGTGTCTTGTTTGCTTGAAACGTCTGAGCATCCATCCCACAAACCGAAGTTGCAAGCATTCCGACTGCAAAAGATAAACTATAAGTCAAGAGATATTCTACAACGATAAGAAATAATAAAAACTTTCCTGAGATATTCTCATATAGAGTTCTGGCAACAATAAAGCAGGATAGTAGAATCAAGAGAATTTTGACGATTTGGTTTCGATTTAAGGCAATAACACTGAATTCAATGGATGCATACATTAAAATAGATTGAACTATTACACCGACAAGAAATCTATGATTCCTCCAACGGTGCGAAGCAAAAGCGTCTAAAAACAGACATACGCAGACTGAATCTATGATTGTGTAAACCAAACTGATCAAAGCATCCATCTACTTTTACCTCGCCAATGTAAATATTTCTGTTTTAGCTCACTATAATTCTTTTCGCTTGGAGCCAGACAAAGACCACCGCGCAATTGGACTTTATTGTATTGAAAGATTTCGACATAGTGCATATTGACAAGATAGCTTTTTTGAATACGAAGGAAACCGAGTGGCTCGATTTTTTCGGATAGTTCTGTTATGTTGCCGTAAAATTGGTATGCTGGGCGTTTTTCGTCCAACAAGTGCATAACAATGATTCTTCGATGAGATTCTAAATACAGAATGTCATTTACAGGTACATCGATAATTTCAGAGTTGATTGAAATTGTGACAAGCTGTTTCCGTCGAAGTACTTCTTGGACAGCTGAATCAAAGTAGGAATCAAGTTTAGCAGAGAGATCTGCTTTTAGTAAGTAACGAAAGGCTTGAACTTCAAATCCCTCTGGAGCATACTGAATGAAATTTGTAATGAAGATAATCACAATATTTTCATTTTCTGCTCGTAACTTTCTGGCAAGCTCAATTCCATTTGTTTCGCCCATATCAATATCCAGAAGCGCAATATCATACGGAAGTGATAAGTCTATTTGACTTGGTTGAGAAAATCCATAAAATCTTGATGATACATGCGTTTCCTCGCTTTTCTTTTTGAGTTCTTCAATAATAGAATCAACGATCTGCTGGTCATCGTCACAAACCAAGACATTCATTTTGAAATTCCTCCATTGCACATGGGAATGCTTTTTATCACACAACATACAGCCCTGCTCCTCACAAGTCAATCGAATTTCAATATAATCGAACATTATATGTAGTATAGTACGATTATATTGAAATTTCAAATAGTACACTTTATATAGGATAGGAGTGTACAGGAATGGAGCATTATTTAGGAGAAAAGCTAAAAAAGCTGAGAGAAAGTCGTGGCTGGACGCAGGCGGATTTGGCTAAACGGTTAAATAAGGCTGTATCCACGGTCAGTGGATATGAAAGTGATGCACATGCAATTCCGTTGGATGTTCTTGCAAGCATTTCATCCTTATTTAGCATTTCAACAGATGAACTCCTAGGACTGGATGCGCCAGAAGTACTATCTCTTTCTGGATTGACTGGTGCGCAAAAGAAAACTTTAATTAAACTCCGTAATGAATTGCTTTCACCAAGTCAAAAAGGAAATGATCTTTCGCCGCAGCAGATGGAAATTCTTCATGACATAATAAAAGCCTTCGGTTGACAATCGACTTGAGGCATAGTGCGAGTGCAATACAAACGGTTATTTAAGTATGACCCTCAATGCTGGATGCCCAGTGTTGAGGGTCATGTTATTTGCGGCCACACCGATTTCGTTACAAGTTTTCTCTACTTTGATACAAAATCGTGGACTTTGATTGCTTATTGTGCTTTGATGCTATCAATAGTTAATCTAAGAATTAAGGTGGACGTAACAATTTCGTGTCTTTTGTTTTTACATGAAAGGGTGATTCCAATGCAGAGTTGAAGAAACGTATAAACAATATATTATATCAAGTAACGGTATGCGATAATCAGTAAACTTCAAGCTTGAAAGAAGAATAAAAAATGAAATTCCAAACAAAACTCACATTATGCAAAGCTGTATTCATCTTCATAGCAATAGTCGTATGCGCACTATGGGCATTTGAGTTTCGTATAGCAGCTGTTGTTGTACTTTTGATAGACTATATTTTTGATTTTATAACACGTCGTTGTCCTTTTTGTGGGAAGCACTTTTCAATTGTACTAACAGTGAAAGATCGTTGTCCATTTTGCGGAAAATTATTCGAGTAAATATTTTATGGAAGCAGTGGGTATTCCATGCAGAAATAAATGTGTGTGCTATAAAATGTCAGCCAATTATAGGAAGAGACCTATATTCTCTGTAATGGACAATGGTCAATTATGAAAACTATTGCAAAATGAAAATACGATAGCAATCGTACAAAAACAGAAATCCGGAAACTTTTTTGAGTTATTATGGTTCAAAAAAGTTTCCGGATTTTCTGTAATGCTTTTTGAAGAGCCATTCTGTAACAGCCAATCACATTTCTATGAAAAAAGGTCAATCTTCTAGTCTACCGTGATCGCAACCAAGTGAAAGATAATGTTCGATTTCCCCACTCAGCACAAGCTGGGTATATTCCAAGGGCTTGTTATATAAGTAGCCAGTCCAGTTCTGCTCGCTGTGCCGGGGTGTTGCCATATTCGTCCTCAATGACGATGCAGTCGATGGAAAGAATGGTTCCATCCTCGAATCGGGCTTCCACTCGGTTGATGTCCATGTTGTAGCGGCAGGAAAGCACTTTTTGAGAGCGATTATAGTCAAAATTCTGATTTCGTTTCATTTAAATATCTCCTTTAATGATTTTGAAATTTGATTTTCAACGAGATGAGGTCTCTTTTTCTTTCTCTTAAGTCACCTAACCGCACTGTCCTGCATCGCAACTGTTCACGATGCTATCCACATCCGGGCGGTGCATGAGTTTTTTCAGGATGCCAAACTGCTTTTTGGTGCTGGCAGACACCAGATACTGCCACTTTTGCGGCAGGATGGGCAGATCTGCAATGCTCCACTTGACGTATTTGGCATCGTAGACATTAGGCGGAGCTAGTTCCACCAGATGACCCACACACCAGCTTACCAGATAGCCGTTGCCCTCAAGGTAGCCGTCTTTGCGGCTGTTTGCGCCAAGGACTTTTGCATAGGACATAGCGACGGATGGCTTTTCCGCCACGACTAATTTTGCGATAAAAATCCCTCCAATCTGTTTCTGATTACAATATGTACGGCGGCAAAACGCCGCCTTAAAATCAGATGGGTTCGGTATCTTCCTCGCCGGTCTCCTCCGGCTCATCCTCGGTGGGAATCTCAAAATCGCCCTTGTCCTCGGTGTAATTTGCATCGGGGTCAAGGGCTTCTTTTTCGGCCTGTTTTTTCTGCTTCTGCTTTGCGAAAGCGTAGAAAATGCCGCCTGCCGCCAGCGCAATCAGCACGACTACGCCCAGAAAGCCGGATGCGATCTTTGTGACCTTGTTTTCCTTGGGCTGTTCTGTGCCGGATGCTGCCGCTTCTTCGGCGGCTTTCTTGGCTTCTTCCTCGGATTTCAGCCTGTCCTGTTCCGCCTGCGCCGCCGCTTCCTTTTCGGCGGTATAAGCGTCCGCAGCTTCTTCCTCCATAAGAGCCAACAGGTCGGCTTCATCCACAAGATTCATAAAGTGGACGGTCTGCTGCCCTTTGGCGTTGCGGTCAATGACCAGATAGAAGGTGGCACCCGACTTCGACACCAGCGTAATGAACTGCTGACCGCTGCCATCGGAATAGTTGGTGTAGTAGTCGTCCACCAGCGTCAGATTGCCCTCCGGGGTCAGGGCACCAGAGGTTTCGTCCGTGACAGTGACAACATCTTCCACTACCTCCGGCAGAACAGGCTGTTCCACCGGGGCGGCTTCGCCCTCAAAGGCAAAGGCGGGAGCCGCCATGCCAGCGCACAGTGCCGCCGATACCAGCAGTGCACCCAGTTTCTTAATCTTCATCTGCATCGACCTCCTTCTCAAAAGTTGCACCCACGGCAGACAGCGCAGCCGGGTTCGGGGTGGTGGTAGCTGACTGCCGCAGCAGGGCGGCGAGCTGCTCCGGCGTGACCTTTGCAGTCCGCACCATCTCGTTGACCTCGGCGGAATCCTCCTCCTGAATGCGCCGTTCCAGAATCTCGATGCGGTTGTTCAGCTTGATGCGGCGTTCCTTCTCTTTTTCCAGCATTGCCCGCAGCTTATCCGATTTTTCGCTCATAAAACTCCTCCCATCATTTTGAAAGCCGTCCGAACCCGGCAAGATGCTTCTCCCAGTAGGACGAATGAATGTTTGCGTACTTGATAGGGTCTCCAGCGCTGACCATCATGCCGTTGCCAAGGTAGATGCCCACATGACTTTTCCCCGGCGTATCATACGTTCCTTCAAAGAAAACAAGGTCGCCGGGCTTTGCTTCGGCTTCGGAAATGTGCTGGCTCTTGTTCCACAGGCCGTTGGCGGTGGTGCGCCCCACATCATAGCCGTTCTGGTTGTAGACCCAGCAGACATAGCCGGAGCAGTCAAAGCCGGTTTCCGGGGTGGAGCCGCCCCACACATAGGGTGTGCCCACATACTTTTGGGCTTCCTTGTAGATGGCGGAAAACTCGCTGTCCGTCAGGGCTTCTGCCGGAACCTGATAGTCGATGCCCGGTGTGCCGGAGCCATCGGAGCCACCGGGCGGCAACCCTCCATTAAAGAGGTAAGGTCTGCCACCCAAGGTGTCCTGAAAGATCTCGTAGCGTTTCCATTGGTCAGCATCCAATTCTTCCCGGATGACCACCTCCAAGCCACGATTGACCAGCTTGGTGTGGAAGATGCGGTACTCATAGGGCACCTGCGTGGGAACCGGGATTCCTGCCGGGCTGATGACCCAGACGGTCTTATACCGTATCTGCACCTCCACCCATGTGGTCAGCTTGTACTGCTTCTTGAGGGTCTCCTTCAGCTTGCCCTGCACCTCCGACCGGGTGTAATCGTCGTAGAGGGTGGTCAAATACGACGTAAGCTGCCACGGGTCATGCTCGATGGGGTCAAGGTGATACTGGTATTCGTTGTAGCCGGGGTGGTCGGTGGGAGTGCGCTTGATCTTTTTATCCATCTCCTTTTCCAGCTTCTTGTAGTCCTGTTCTGCACCCCGGATGTCCCGGTCCTCGGCAGAGTACATGGTCTGCCCGGACACCTGCGTGCCGCCAGAAAAGAGGATGCCACAGGAGGAAAAGCCTGACATGACCATGAGGATGAGCAAAAGAAAAACGCCCACGATCACCAGAACGTGTGCGTTGCTCTTGGCGGTATTCGCCAGCCCTTTCACGGCAGTGCTGACGGCAGTTTTGCCCTTTTCTACCGCCTGTTCCACGCCGGACCGGGCGGCAGATGCACCATTGGATGCCGCCTTGCCGCCTGCGGTCTGCGCCGCCGTGCCCGACCGGGCGGCGGCATAGTAGCTTTTGTGGATTTCTTGCCGCTGTTTCCAGCGTGAAAGCCAGTTGGAGCCGCCCTCACCGGTGCCGGATGCGCCTGCATCTTGTGCCGCAGTCGGCTCCGATGCGGAAGATTTAGCGGTTTTGGTGCCCTTGTTGCCCTGCATTTTGGCTTTCTTTTTCAGCTTCCGGGCATAGCGGCTTTTGGCAATATCGTGGGTGGTCTCGGCGGCTTTTTCGCCCTCGCTCAGAGCCTGCACACCGACGTTTTCATCCTCGTACTGGTCAACTTCCCGGTGCACCGCAGAGCGGGCGGCATGGGCGGCGTACATTTCACGCTTCTGCGCCTTGCTCAACCGGCTCAACTCGTCCGGGGTCAATTCTGCCTTGCCGAACCGCAGGTGCTGGGCTTTTTCGGCAGTCTTTTCTGCATCGGTTTTCAGCTTTTTCTTTCTGGGCACCGTCTGCTCTACCTTGGCTTTTTTCGGGGGAGAACGGGTCTTTTTTGCGGACGTTTCCTCTTTGATGTTCAGCTTCGGTTCACTCATTTCTGCGCGCCCTCCGAGACTTCACCCAACTTGGTGGTCATAATGCGGTAGAGTTCCAGATCGGTGGGGAAACGGTCCACAAACGGCAGAATGACATTGCCGAAAAACAGCAGCCCTTCGCCCTCGCCGGAGTGGGTCACGTAGGAAAGCTGATGGGGCGAAATATTGAGCTGCTTTGCGAGGATTTGCCGGTCTCCTGCCGCCTGATTCAGCATGATGATCATGTCGCTGTTCTCGAAAATATTCTCGACTTCACGGGAAGAAAGCAGGTCTTTCACGTTCTGGGTCAGCCCTGTGGGAATACCGCCCCACTTGCGGAAACGCTTCCAGATCTCCACGGAATAAGCGGCAGTCTGCTCCTCTTTTAAGAGGAGGTGCATCTCGTCCATATAATACCGGGTGGACTTGCCGCTGCTGCGGTTTGCCGTGACACGCCCCCACACCTGATCCTGCACAATGAGCATACCGAGCTTCTTCATCTGCTTGCCCAGCTCCTTGATGTCGTAGCAGACGATGCGGTTATTGACGTTCACATTCGTGCGGTGGTTGAACAGGTTCAGACTGCCCTTGACGTAGATCTCCAGAGCCGTGGCAACATGGTGGGCTTCTTTTTCGTCCTGTTGGAGCAGGGCATTGTACAAGTCCTCAAGGATGGGCATATTCTCCGGGCAGGGGTCCGCAAAATATTTGCGGTAAATCAGATGCACACAGCGGTCAATGACGGTTTTCTCCACCGGCAGCAGCCCTTCCTTGCCGCCCACCACCAGTTCGCACAGGGAAAGGATAAAGTCTGCTTTCAGGGACAGGGGATTATCTTCCTCGGAGTAGTTGGCATTGATGTCCATGGGATTGATGAACTGGGTGCTGTTGGGGCTGATTTTGATGACCTGACCTTTCAGCCGATTCACCAGCGGGGAGTATTCGCCTTCGGGATCGTTCACAATAATATCATCGTCCGTCACCAGAAAGGCGTTTGCAATTTCACGCTTTGCTGAGAAACTTTTGCCGGAGCCGGGAGTACCCAAAATCAGGCCATTGGGGTTCTTCAACTTCTTCCGGTCCACCATGATAAGGTTGTTGGACAGGGCGTTCAGGCCGTAATACAGGCTTTCTTTGCCAGACTGGTACAATTCCTGTGTGGTAAAGGGGATGAAGATGGCAGTGCTGCTGGTGGTCAGTCCCCGCTGAATCTCAATCTGGTTATCCGCCAGCGGCAGACTGCTCATCAAGCCCTGCTCCTGCTGGAAATCAAGGCGGCACAGGTTGCAGTTGTGCTTCTGGGCGATGGAGCTAGCCTGAAAGACGTTGTTTTCCAGCTCCTGCTCCGTGCGCCCGGTGTTCAACACCAGAAAAGTGACGAGGAACATCCGCTCGTTCTGGCTCTGCAACTCTTTGAGCAGGGCTTTCGCATCCCGTCCGTAAGTTGCCAAATCGGACGGGATGATGTCAATATCATACCCGGCACGGATGCTTTTTCTGCTCCTCAATCTTGCTGCGGTCCAGTTCCGTGATGGTGCGCTTCACCGTCTTGATGGCTTTGTTCTGGTCAACAGACTGGATGTGCATCGTAACGATCTGGGAAGAATCCATATCCAGAAAATCCTTCAAAAGCTGGTCGCTGATGTCGGATGCCGTGATGCTCAGAAAACTGGCGGCGCAGAAGATACCGCCCATCTGGAAGGTGCGGCTGTTCTTGAACGCAAAGGCGGTAGGCGCAATGGCATCCTTCACGGAAAGCCCGCTTTTCACAAGGTCTTTCCAGTCAAAGTGAAACTTGCTTGCACCGTCCATGTTGAACATATCGTGCATGAGTTTCAGCCGCTGGGCACCGTTCAGGGGCTTTGCCTGCACACCCAGCCGATGAAAATTATTCAGCAGGTCATTCTGGATGTGGTCGAGCCGGGGCTTGACCTGCGCCATGCTTTCGCCCTCCACACCAAAGGTGATGAACTTGGTCTTGGTCAGACCATTATTGCCCTTGGCAAGCTGCTGGCGCAGCATCTGGCTGTACTCCGCACGCACATCGTCGAAACCGTCCTTCTGGAACGGAATGCGGATGCTCTTTTCAAACTCGGTGCTGTCGGTTGCCATGTTCACAAAGGACAATTCAAATTTGATGCTGGAATCGAAGAAGTTCAGAAAACTGCACCATTCCTCAAAAATGGCGGTCTTATCCTCCTGCTGGGCGAGCTGATAATTGATATCCTGATAGGCAATCGTCCGAGTATAATAGTTCGGCTTCACCCGGCAAGTGCCATCCTCGAACATCCGCTGCATGGGGATGGACTGCTGTGCTGTCCGGGGAACAGCGGGCTTTGCTTTCTGCCTGCGCTTCTGCGCAGACTGCGGCTTGCTGTGCTTACCGGTCTTTTTCCAAAACGGGATCATGGGTCACGCCTCCCTTCATAAGCAGTGCATAGTAGTTGTTGGTCTTGTAGGGGCGAATTTTCGGGCGGACAAACCGGGACTGCACATAGTACGACAGCAGCTTTTCCAAGGGCTGACCGTTTTTCTCGTACATCCCAAGGAAGAACGCCGGCAGCATCACCGCCATCATGCCGAGGGTGGCGGCAGTGTTGCCGCCGGAATCCCGGAGAACAAAAAAACAGCGGCACTCCAATGAGAGCCGCTGTGCCAAAGCAGACAAGCTGCCGTTTGGTCAGATTGAATGCGACCTTCGATTTCACCTTCGTCAGGTCACGGGGAACAGAGATATACGCAGCCAATCGAACACCTCCTTAATGCGCTCCGAGGACGGATTTCGTCACCGAGCTGGTCTTGAACAGGCTGAAACAGAGCAGAACGGTGTAGCCCACAATGCTCCAAATCGAGTTGATGGCATCCCCGGAAATCGCTACGCTTTGGATCAGCACCGCATAAATGGCAACACAAATCAAGATTAGGAAGCCCTGAAAACCCAGTGCAAACAGGCATTTCAGGTAGTTCTGCCCCATGTGGCTCTGCTCGTGGTTGCCGAAGGTCGCCATGGGGATGGGCGCAAGGCTCACCATGCAGTAAATTTCGATCATACGCCCGTACACGATGACGAAAATAATGATGCTCAAGATCCGCATGGTGATGCCGATGAAGAAGGACTGCAAAAACAGCCCGAACAAGGGCCAACGTCCATCTGCATCATGCTGG
>ENA-OQHF01001422-OQHF01001422.1-human-gut-metagenome-genome-assembly--contig:-NODE-1422-length-13187-cov-4.827642_pt1 | contig 13187 bp, 20 predicted proteins | sample MGYA00242559_ERZ504709 | MGnify/ENA primary metagenome ERZ504709 (study PRJEB26092, sample SAMD00036203) | human gut metagenome | host: Homo sapiens | study: EMG produced TPA metagenomics assembly of... | reverse complement strand
AGCGTAGTAATCTTCAATTTTCTGTCTTGCCCTGCTTAGTCTTCGGAATTCGGATTTTTACATGCTCTGTCGCAAGCTGCAGCAGATCGCGGTCTCCGGAAATAACGGTAACTTCCATACCCTCATTCTCACATCGATTGGATAATGTTCCAATCAGATCATCTGCTTCCAGGCCGGCACATTCAATCGTCTTAACCCCCATTGCGTGAAGCACTTCTTTGATCACCGGAACCTGCTGCCTTAACTCATCAGCCATCGGCTTTCTTGTTCCTTTATATTCTGCATACATCTTGTGTCTGAAAGTCGGGGCGTGAACATCGAATGCCACCGTCAGATATTCTGGTTTTTCTTCTTCCAGAAGTTTAAACATAATCGTTAGAAATCCATATATTGCATTTGTATGAAGGCCCTCCGCATTCGTCAGATCCGGCAGCCCGTAAAAAGCCCGGTTAAGAATACTGTGGCCGTCAATCAGAACAATTTTACTGCTCATTTTGTCTCTCCACCTAAATAGTTCATTTCTTATAAAATCACTATCTTACTATACACCAATTTGTGCCTTTTTAAAAGGTTAATTTTTCTCACTGATTTTCTTTCTACGGTTTCTTTTCATTTTTAGAAAAAGGGGATTGACAGACATTACATTTATAGTTATAATTTATTTTGTTGTGTAAGCAACATATATGCGGATATGGCGGAATGGCAGACGCACAAGACTCAAAATCTTGCGGAGGTGACTTCGTGTGGGTTCAAGTCCCACTATCCGCATTCAAAAAGCCCAGTAAAATCAAGAGGTTTAACGATTAGAGACATTTACTTTTCTTACTATTTTTGTTACTATGGTTTCGTAAGAAGTAAATGTTTTTTTTATACTCTTCCAGCACATTCCATGAATTTGCTCTTTTCTTCCATGGAACTCACATCGTATGTATAATTTTCTTCATTTACTTTTTCCGTATGACCCAACAAAGACACTGCTACTGTTCCAGATACACCGGCACATTTCATATTAGAATTCAATGTTCTTCTGATAGCATGGATACTTTTCTTGTTATGGAATTCTGCTGTTGTTGTGTTATTAACTGCACAGTCTGATATTCTTGAAGCATACACTCTTCCCCTGTCATCTTGAAAAACATACTCGCCTAACCAGCCATTCTTAAATTCAAACTCTTTTACTTTTCTTAATACCCTTGCCATATCATCTGTCAATGGATTATCTGAGTCGGCGAATTGTTGAGTCAGAACATGAAACTGTCCGTCAGCAATGGAATAAAGCTTCTCTTGAAAAGAGTGTATCAGAAATTCACGAACGGCAGCAGGACAAAGAAAAGCACACCTAAAGGCGTTTCTCCCTTAAGTGTGCTTCTATTATTCACGTTAATAGTCAAATATAAAAAGCATAATTACTTTTGGATGGGCGGTGTATCCATCATCTCAGGTACTCTTTTCAGAGTGCGTCAGGAACCTTTTCTGACCTCAAAAATAATTATGCTTGTTATTATCATATTCACTTTCTATAAAAAGAAATACTATTTAATTTCTTCTTTGTCAGGATTATTTTTTCTGTTTTCAGTGCTGTTTTTTTCACACGTTACTGTTCACTCCGTTCACAGTAACGTAGCCAAAATTCATTCCAGATTGCCTGCGGCAATGGAATTTTGAATTTTGGCTTGTATGTCTCGGGATTTTGGCATATTCATGCCAAAACACCTCGCGGGACAGTGGTGTGTGAACAGTAACTTTCACACTCAGTAATAACTTCCTTAATCCTTCCACTATGCAAACGTCTTACTATTTTTGATTCTTGTACTTCATGCATAGTTGCAACATATAAATAGTCCCCATCTTTATCTAATTTTATCCCAATTAAAATATTATCTTTATAACACTTAATTAATTCAAAAGAACTATTTTCCTTTTCGTTTGGATTAACTCCCGAGGGCTTTCATACTGCTCATATTAAATTGTGATCATTCTACGTTCTCAAACATCTCCGCTAATGTCATGGAGATTTTCGGAAAGTCTTTCAATGTCACCACTGTATCTGCATTATAATGTTCTTCTTCTGAATCATCCTGAAGAATGTAACTGTATTTCAAATCATATTTACCATTTTCCAGATAGTAGATTTCTACAGCCCGCTCTCTTGGTGAAATGATCCAGTATTCCTCAACTCCTGCATTCTGGTAAAGCTCCTTTTTGACAGTCTTATCTCTCAATGCAGTCGCAGGACTAAGAGTTTCCACAATAAATCTGGGTGTACCAGTATAGGAACCACCTTTCAAGTGCTTACGGTCACATATAATCATCACATCTGGTATCACATAATCATTATTCTCCTGTGCATGATATTTATAATCCAGATTCTCCATGAAAGCCAAGCACAATGTTCCTTTTAATCCACTTTTTATAATGGAATAAATATTACCATCTACAATCCCATGCTAATAATTTGGTGGCGGTGACATATCATAAATCACACCATTGATCTTCTCTTCTTTTCTATATTCCTCTTCAAGTAATGGCATATTCACTCACCTCCTACAATTCCATACTATATCTTAGTAGTCAATCTCATCAAACAGATCTTCAAAGGTTATCTTAATATTGGGAAAATGAACCAATCTTAATTCATCCTTGTTTTCTTCGCTAATAGTTTTCCAGAGATAATATTTGGGAATATCATTCTCATCATAGTCCAGTTCATAAATCTCTATTGTTTTTGTACGCCAATCAACAATCCAATATTCCTCTATCTCCTGTTGCGCATATAATTCCATCTTTTCTGTACGATCATATTTTTCGGTTGATGGAGATAAAACTTCCATAACAAAGCGTGTGGCATCTGTAAATGTATTCCCTCTCCTGGATTTAGTACGACAGTTTATAGAGGCATCAGGAATGACTATCTTATTATTTCCCTCAGCATCTTTAAAACGGTACTGTACATTATCGGAATAAACATAACAAGTGCTGTTTTTTAACTGATATCTGACCGCAGCCACAAAATTGACAATAACTGATGAATGTTCTGGTGTAGCACCTGCCATATCTGTAATCTTTAAATTCCAATCCATTCTATATGCTCCCTTCGATGAAAATAAAGCTTTTTATATTGTCAAATCTATCATCATTTTGTCTATATCTGTATACGATTTTCCTAGAGAAGGATTCTGTTTCATCTGTTGTACTTCATTAATTGCAGATATAGTCTCACTGTTTGGTATTTCTCTGGTAACTTCTCTTGAATAAATCTCCCTATGTTCTTTATTCAAAATTATCATTTAGCAAGCTCCTTATATGCTTCCATATTCTGTTTAATTAATCGTTCCGAAATTGCTGTCACATCTTCTACGTCTGCTATTTTCTGTGCTTCTGCCAGATTTTTATAATCCTCGTATACGAAATCTGCATTCATATATTCTTTTGCACGTTTTGTCATATTATCACTCATAATTCCATACTTCCGAAATCAATCACAAAATCTTCATAGATTCCCACTTTAACAAAATCCTGTAAGGTATAATCATTAACACTTTCATCACCGGTAAAATTATATACTATAACACGATTCTTCTCAGGATCAACAATCCAATATTCCTTAACACCTGCGGAACGATATTTCAGAAGCTTCAACAGGTAGTCCATTTTCTTACTTGCAGGTGACACAATCTCAATAATCCAATCAGGTGCGCCCTTACATCCTCTATCATCAAGCTTATCTGGATCACAAATTACAGAAATATCTGGCTCTACATAGGTATTACTTCTTTCATCCAGGTAAACAGCAAATGGTGCAGCATAGACCTCGCATTTTCCTTTATGTTCTTCAATATAACGATCAATAATACTGACAAGTCTTGTTGAGATACGCTGATGCTTTCGGCTTGGTGGTGCCATCATATACATATGACCATCAATCAGTTCTGCTCTTTCTCCATCTGGTAAAGCATATATATCATCTATAGTATAGGTTTCTTCTTTCATTAATGGCATGTTATCACCTCCAAGTGAATTTAGTTATATGTACATTATAATATAGATTATGTCTATTCAGCAACCTGTTTTTTTGATTCTGACAAAACAGATATAGATATCAGCATCGGCAGCAGTCATCTTAGACTCGTTTCTTCACAATATATTAATAAAATAACCATCAAATTTCAATGCAAATGCTTTAAGGGTAAAGTTGTTAGGGTGCATGGTTTTCGTTGGAAATTTAAGGTTATATATAAGGATTTTCAGCATAGAATTGATTCTGTGAGGGATGGGGATGGTTATACGGATAACTGTATTAGTTCCCTTCCGTTATTATAAGCAGGATAACGGAAGTCTCATGAAAAAAATCTCCATCCTGTCTATAGAAATAAACTAAATATTACTTCCGTTCATGTTTCTAACTGACAGAAGTTACGCACTGATCTGCATCTTATAAACACTCTTTCGATATTTCAGACCGAAGGTTTTGTACATGCTATATTCTAAGATAAATGCAAAGTTTTTGATGACTGTTGCATTTTCGGCAATGGAATAATAATTGTACATTCCTTTGATTTCCGCATTTACTTGCGACACTATTTCCACGTCTGTCATGTGAACCATATTTTCTCTGTGGTGTGAATCCCATATTTCCTGTTATATATAAAACAAGGGTGAGAAGCCTGATTTTCAGGCTTGCCACCCTTGCATATCATAGAAGAATCTTATTTACAGACTTTTTCTCATAGTCTCCATAGGTTTAATTCCCAAAAGCCACCAAGAGATTTTTCTTATCTCCTGGCAGCTTCTCTTCATTATATCATTAAATTATTGTACAACACTCATGCTTTCATCGATCCAGTTCTGAACCATCGCAGCACTTACTTTAAGATAGTGGGCTATTTTTTCAGCTTTCATTCCATCCGCAGCCATGGACAAAGCAGTTTCTTTTGCCTGTGGCACCACGATTTCATAAAAATAGAATCCCAGATAGCCGATATTTTCCAACTTGATGATGACAATACTCCTGTATGAGAGATAAAGCCCAAAAGAAAAGCAGTTTGAACCGAGAGTAACTAACTCGATAATCAAGCTGCTTTTTTCATATCACGTTATTCAATTCATCAAGACTTCTGCAATTATCTCTGCTGCTATCTGGGAACCTTTTTCATTTGGATGGCACCCATCATCCGCATAAAGATTTACTTTATCTGAAAGTTCATAAAATTTCTTTCCAACATCTGCAATCAAAGTATGGTTTCTATCTGCTGCTAGGTGATAAGCTTCATACAGTTTCTGATACATCTCATCATAATCCATTCCAAAAGTTTCCAACTTCTTTCCTCCACGTTGATATGCCCAGGTCGCATAAAAAACTGGCTTTGCTCCATTCTCCCTGATCTTCTCACAGAGTTTTTCTGCATTTTCAAGGAAACTGGCTTTTGATGTAATTGGACCATTGCTCATTTCCTGTAAAATGACAAAATCCCATTTTTCATTTTGCAAAGCTTCCTGTGTACGCTTTCCCATCTTTGTTTTCGGATTTAACTGATCTGCCAATCGTGCCCCTCCACGGGTATGTTGCACAATCTCTCCACCGGTCAACTCAGCCAACATGTCCGGCATATGATTTGCCGTTGTAAAACTGTTTCCTAACATCAATATTCTCATCTTCTATATTCCTTTATTATGCGCATTTACTTCTATCACATAAACCAATTCCGTATGTTCATCAAACAAAACCCACTCCACCAGATCAAAATCATCTGGATGTTCCTTCAAAAATCCAGCAACTGTATTTACTGCAATTCTTGCTGCAAGTCCAACCGGAAATGAATACACTCCTGTAGAAATTGACGGAAATGCGATTTTTCTGATTTTGTGTTCCAGTGCCAGCTGCATAGAAGATAAATAACAGCTTGCAAGTAATTCTTTTTCATTTTGATTCCCACCATTCCATATTGGTCCTACTGTATGGATAACATACTCACAAGGGAGCTTATATGCTTTTGTAATTTTTGCCTTCCCTGTCTCACATCCATGTAATGTTCTGCATTCTTCCAAAAGTTCTGGTCCTGCTGCTCTGTGAATTGCTCCATCCACACCTCCGCCACCAAGAAGTGAATTATTCGCAGCATTTACGATTGCCTGAACATCTGTAATTTTTGTAATGTCTCCTCTGATTGTTTTCAACAATTCCATAATTTCTTTACTCACACTTTCTGTATTCTTCCAAAATGTCATTTGCTCCATAGATATTCTGGGAGTGTTCCATATTGCTGTTGCACATATTCAAAGATTTCTTCTTTACTCACACTCTATTCAGTTCCTGTTTTCTCTTATGTCCTGTTCTCAATCATACCACATTTCCAACCTTCCTACTACTGCCCAAATCTTTTTGCAATTTGAACCTCTATTCCTGCAAGTATTATAAATTGCTTTATAGTTAGCTACCGAAATCGCCACATTTTTCTTAAAAATCATGCGAAGTTTTCGTTAAGAAGTTCGTACGCAGGTTTTACGAAAACCATGACGAACATTTTACGAAAATCCGTTTAAAAAGTTACATGAATTTATAATGCAATATATGAAGTGGTGTATATAAGAAAAACCCTTGAAAATACTGGATTTTCAAGGGTTTTAAGACTCTTTTTAAAGTTCTGCAAAAACCAGATTACTGTGCCATCTGTTTTGCAACTTCTTCTGCAAAGTTCTCTTCTTTCTTTTCGATACCATCACCTGTCTCGTAACGTACGAAACCTTTAACAGTGATCTTAGCACCGTTTTCTTTAGCAACCTGCTCTACGTATTTAGCTACAGACTGTTTTCCGTCTTCAGCTTTAACGTATGTCTGGTCAAGAAGGCAGATTTCTTTAAGCTCTTTTTTGATACGACCTGTAATCATTCCTTCGATAACCTTAGCCGGTTTCTGGGATTCTTTCGGATCGTTCTGAATCTGAGCCATAAGGATTTCTTTCTCATGCTCAATGTATTCTGCGCTTACTTCGCTATCGCTTGTGTACTGTGGTTTCAGAGCTGCAATCTGCATTGCTACGTTCTTAGCCATTTCTTTAACAGCATCGTTAACTACGTCTGTTTCAACGTCTACAAGAACACCGATCTTACCGCCCATATGTGTGTAGGAAGCAACGAAACCGTTCTCTTCTGTAACCTGAGCAAATCTTCTGATGTTCATGTTCTCGCCGATAACTGCGATCTGAGCTGCAAGAGCTTCTTTAACAGTCTTAGTTGTATCAAGTGCCCATGCTTCTGCAAGGAAAGCATCGATATCTGCTGCTGTTGTGTTCATAGCCTGAGCTGCTACATCTGCAACGTAGTTCTGGAATTTTTCATTCTTAGCTACGAAGTCTGTCTCAGCGTTAACTTCTACAACAACTGCTTTCTTTCCGTCTTCGGAAACTAAAGTTTTGCAAAGACCTTCTGCTGCTACACGGCTTGCTTTCTTCTGTGCTGTAGCAAGACCTTTTTCGCGAAGGAATTCTACTGCTTTATCCATATCACCTTCTGTAGCTGTAAGAGCTTTCTTACAATCCATCATTCCGGCGCCGGTCATTTCTCTTAATTCTTTTACCTGTGCTGCTGTGATAGCCATTTCATTTTCCTCCTGAATAATATTCGTAAATCGCCCGGAGGGGCTTTTCCTTTTTCAATGACAGGAAAGCCTGTCGGCTTTCCTGTACTGGTTCAAAAAATTATTCTTCTGTAGCTGCGAACTCTTCAGATTCAGCTTCGATTTCACCGCCTACATCTGCAGTACCCTGTTTTGCTTCGATAACAGCGTCTGCCATTTTGGAAACGATTAATTTTACTGCACGGATTGCATCATCGTTACCCGGAATTACATAATCCAGTTCTTCCGGATCGCAGTTTGTATCGCAGATACCGATAAGCGGGATTCCTAATGTATGAGCTTCCTGTACGCAGATTCTTTCTTTCTTAGGATCTACGATGAAGATTGCATCCGGAAGTCTCTTCATTTCTTTGATACCGCCGATGTTTTTCTGTAATTTTGCAAGTTCTTTTTTCAGCTCAATAACTTCTTTCTTAGGAAGAACGTCAAATGTTCCATCAGCTTCCATAGCTTCGATTTCTTTCAGTCTTGCAATACGGCTCTGGATAGTTTTGAAATTTGTAAGCATACCACCTAACCATCTCTCGTTTACATAGAACTGTCCGCAACGCTCTGCTTCTGTTTTGATAGCATCCTGAGCCTGTTTCTTTGTTCCTACGAATAAGATGCTTCCACCGTCTGCTACGATATCAGCGATTGCATTGTAAGCATCGTCAACCATACCTACAGACTGCTGTAAGTCGATGATGTAGATACCGTTTCTCTCTGTGTAGATGTATGGAGCCATTTTAGGGTTCCATCTTCTTGTCTGATGTCCGAAATGTACGCCTGCTTCTAAAAGCTGTTTCATTGAAATAACGCTCATGTTTGTTCTCCTTTTTGGTTAATTTCTTCCGCCCGGTTCTTTTTCCTGGGGACCCAGCCTCACACCGCAGGGCACCATCCGCGGGAATCTCCGAACGTGTATATTTTTGCACGCGCAATAGATGCGCATGACTCGCAACTTCTGTAGTATAGCATACAAAAACCCTCCATGTAAAGAGGGTTTTTTGCAAATTTTTTATTATTTTTACAGTTTCTTCCAGGTTCTGATCTGCTTCTGACAAACTCAGTTTCCTGCACTTTACCGACACATGTTATAATGTCCATTATATCAGCGGACAATCAACCATGTATTCTTACAATTTTACTTATTTTGTGACAACACTTTCTTTTAATCTCTTTTCTTCTTCTGCAGTCAACTGTCGGCATTCGCCTTTTTTGAGATCATCCGGCAATGTCAATACTCCCATGGAAATTCGTTTCAGATAGACGACTTTCTTTCCTACTGCTTCTGTCATTCGCTTGACCTGATGGAATTTCCCCTCTTTGATCGTAAGCTGAATTTCTGATGACCATCCTGACGGGTACTGTTCCAGTTCTGTCTCTTCAACTTTTCTTGTACTGAGGATCTCCAGTTTTGCCGGCATTGTGGGATTTTTTTCTCCGATTTCCAGACCATCTGCGAAGTGCTGCACATCCTCTTTGGTCATACATCCGTCTGTAACCGCATAATAGGTCTTGTCCACATGTTTCTTTGGAGAAAGCAATTCATGCGCCAGTGCTCCGTCGTCTGTGATCAGAAGCAGTCCTTCCGTATCTTTGTCCAGTCTTCCCACCGGAAACAGGCCTTTTCTGTCTGATGCTACAAGTTCCATCACTGTTTTGTCCCGCTTATCTTCTGTGGCACTAACATACCCTGCCGGTTTGTGCAGAAGATAATAGACAAAATTCCGGTGCCTGGGAAATTCTGTTTCCGTCCAGAACTACTTCATCCTCTTCACTGACCTTGATCTCCGATTTCTTTGCAGGCACACCGTTGACCTGGACTTTTCCTTTTTGAATAAATTTTTTTACCTCACTTCTGGTTCCTGCTCCTGCATCTGCCAGGAACTTGTCCAGACGAACTGCTTTCTTCATTCTTCTTCCTCGCCAGTTTCTACTATTTTCTTTATAAATTCCGGCTCTTTCGCTTTCAGTACAGCAAACTCTATTCCGTTTAGCGATTCTCCGGCAGACTCTGTAATGTTCAGAGCCACTTTCACACTCACACCCGCCTCCGTTTCCAGCCATGCCGGACACTCCAATTCACGGATCAGGCTCTGGGCTAATTCTTCTTTCTGTTCAGGATCTGTGACATCCATTTCTTCTGCATTATATGTCACTGAATAATCGTACTGTTTCAGATTTTCTTTTTCCATAACAAAAGCATAACCTTTTTCTTTCAGGAAACAAGTGTCCGCTTAAATGTCGGGAAAATATATCTTCCTACTTCTGCATAAGATTCCGGTGCAATATGCTCATCCATATCTGCATAGGAAGTAGCGTAAAGCTCCATCTGTCCACACGGGATTCCTATAAGTTCCTGCGGTGAGGCTTCTGCTATATCCTGTTTCAGCAGATCTAGCAGCTTCTGACTGTCAGATTTTTCCAGTGTTACAGAGTACTGATCATCTAATTCATTTAAAGGATCTACTGTTATAAAAGACACTTTCTGTCTGTATTTTTCCAGAATATCATATTTATTATCTTTTAATGTTCCCTGCTCATAGCATGCTTCCAGCAGTCTGCCAAGCTGCTCCGCTGTCACTATATATTGTCTGGTAATATCGAAACCGCTCTTCTTTTTAAACTGAACTCCTATTTCTGTTCCGCTTGCACTCCTTACTGTTTCTTGATAAGACGCAATTTCTTTTAACACTTCATAGATTTTATCTGACATTCCGCATCTGTCCATCTGCCATAATTTCCGCCCATAAAATAAAAGAGTCTGTCCAGTTTATATGAACCAGAACTCACTTCCATCTGCGGTTCATTCACACTCTCAGTTCCTATCCACTCCAGATTCAGACTGATTCCCTCAGTTTTTGCCATTGTCGGAATTCTTGTATCATATCCGATGGCATCTGTGTGTAATATCCAGGCACTGACAGCTACACATATTCCCAAAAGCAGAAGCTGCAGCTTATGTGCTGCCATTTTACGGAAATCCATTGCAAAAATAACCTGCAAAATTCCATAAAATACAACTGTCCCCAGCACAAGCCCGAATATCCACCAGCCAGTCCTGTTCTCTTCCGGTCCGATCAGCGCAAACATCGTTCCAATTGCCAGAGCAGCAGGGATTACGACCATAAACAAAAGGATTGGTTCCAGAAATCCGTAAACAAAAGATTTTCCTGTTTTCTCAGCTGGACGCTTTGTATATGCCAGATATGCACATACTGCCAGAACAATCAGAAGCAGTATCCCGCCCACTATAATGATCCAGAAATTCTTTTGTCCTGAATAAGTCCGCAATGCCACGGAAATAGATACAGGTGAAAGAAAAACAGATATCTTTTCTGCCATTCCCTCTTTAAGTCCCATATTCGTTCTGAAATACATCATTTCCAGCACCCATAAAAGAATGCCCAGTACCGGTCCGTAAAGGTAAACCACAGCATAATGACAGAATACCTGCCAGAATATTTCCCGCAATTGCCAGTGCCAACACTGCTCCGAAATACAGCAGCAGATACATAAGCAAATGTTCCAGAAACATTTTCCCCGCTGCCGTGATCAGATGACTACCATGTCCTTTGCTGACTGCGATCGCCATTGTGATCAGTTCCATGATCACATATGGAACCAGATACAGCACCAGACCTCTGATTGCTTTTTCCCAAAAGAACCTGCTTCTTGTTACCGGAAGACTGTGATAAAAATCAATCTTATCTCTGGAAAAAAGATACCAGAATTCATTCAGGGCATTTACAACGGCCGCAAGCATTGTAACCAAAAAGCCTGGAACTATCAGATAGGAACAGATCATGGCAAAAGTCATCCTGTGGATTTCATCCGTCTGATTTCCGATCAGCATCAGTTCTGCTACCGGAAATGCAACCATAAACCCCAGTAACAACAGCACCAGAATCCAGGTACTGCCTTTTAAGCTGCTTCTTAATGATCTACCAGAAAATGTTTTTGACTTCATAGCCTGCCACCTCCGTTTCGCTGATAAATATCTCCTCCAGTGTCAATGGAATCACTTCGCAGAATATTGGATTCTGTGTCTGTACTTTCTGAAGTATTTCTTCTCTGGTCCCTCTTGCAGTAAGTATCAGAAGTGATCCCTGATGTTCTTTCTTTAAAACGTCCAATTCTTTCAAAAGTGCTTCTTCTTTTGTCTGATCCGGCAGTACACACTGGATCTTATGGATATGGAATTTCATGTCTTCCAGTTCTCTGGATAAAAGAATTCCTCCTTTGTGCAGGAATCCTACATGGTCACACACGTCCTCCAGTTCTCTCATATTATGAGATGCGATCACCGGGGTAAAATCCCGATTCATGATTTCAGACACAAACAGACTCTTTACTGCCTGACGCATGACCGGATCAAGTCCATCGAACGTTTCATCGCATAACAGATATTTTGTCCCTGCACTGATTCCCATAATGACCAGAAGCTGTTTCTTCATTCCCTTGCTGTAGGAACTGATCCTGCGTTTCTCATCCAGATGAAACTGGTCCATTAATTTACTGTAACGGTCAGTCATAAAGTCCGGATAATATTCTCTGTAGAAATCTTTCAGATCTGCTGCCGTATATCCCTGTGGAAAATATCCACCGTCTGAAATGTAAAATATCTGCTGTTTTATCTTTTCATTCTCATAGACCGGTTCCTGATCCACCAGGATTTCTCCTTCGTCCGGCTTTATCACTCCGGCAGCCATTCGAAGCAGCGTGCTCTTTCCTGCACCGTTGGTCCCTACCAGTCCGAAAATCTGGCGTTCACCGATTTCCATTAATACATGGTCAATGGCATGGATCTCTCCGAAAGCTTTACTGCAGTTTCTAATCTCTATCATGATTCGTCCTCCTTTTCAAAGATTTCCGCAAGCATTTTCTCCAGTTCCTCTCTGTTGAATCCTGTGTTTCTGCCTTTCTGTATCAGTGCTGTGAATTCTTTTCGGTAGCTCTCTCTGTTTATCTTCTGTACCTGAGAGCTGTCTGCTACGAAATTTCCTCTGCCTTTTACAGGATAGATCAGTCCCAGTTTCTCCAGCTCCATATATGCACGCTGGATCGTGTTGGGATTGACGGACAGTTCTGTGGCAAGCTGCCTTACTGACGGCATCTGCGATCCCGGCGGCAGGACACCGTTCAGGATTAGGATCTGAAATTTATCTGTAACCTGTTCATAGATTGGACGCCTGTCCTGATAATCCAAAACAATCACTGGTAATTCCTCCTTTCTGTTACGTGTTTCATGATGTGTTGTTTTATTTTATGTGTGTACTTAGTGTATTAGTTGTATTGATACATTCATAATACAGAATACTGTTGTATCTGTCAAGTACTTAATAGCTAAATACTTATTTGTCAAACAGATATTCTCTGTTTAATTCAGTAAAAGGTTATTTCCGAATCCTAATCAAACTGTTAGGTTTTACTCTTTCCAGTACATCTAAATTTCCGTATACTGATTATTTTCTTTTTGCCTTAACATAATCTTTTTTCTAATAACAAAGACACCTGCATGTGTACTGTCATTCCACAATTGCAGATGTCTTTATCTTGTCTCTATTTT
>ENA-OQHF01001421-OQHF01001421.1-human-gut-metagenome-genome-assembly--contig:-NODE-1421-length-13207-cov-2.234021_pt1 | contig 13207 bp, 15 predicted proteins | sample MGYA00242559_ERZ504709 | MGnify/ENA primary metagenome ERZ504709 (study PRJEB26092, sample SAMD00036203) | human gut metagenome | host: Homo sapiens | study: EMG produced TPA metagenomics assembly of... | reverse complement strand
CCATTTTCCATTTGATGAATTTGATTATATTGTAGATGCTGTAGATACTGTTACTGCTAAAATCAAACTTGTAGAAATATCTCAAGCAAAAAAAGATTCCTATTATTTCTTCAATGGGAACAGGAAATAAATTAGATCCTACAAAATTAGAAGTAACAGATATTTATAAAACTTCTATTTGTCCACTTGCTAGAGTTATGAGAAGGGAACTTAAGAAAAGAAAAATACCTGCTTTAAAAGTTGTTTATTCTACAGAAAAGCCCATTGAAACAGATGCACCTGTAGATCCTGAGACACATAAAAAAATACCTGGGAGTATTTCTTTTGTACCAAGTTGTGCAGGTTTGATCATTGCAAGTGTTGTTGTAAGAGACTTACTACATATAAAGTAGAAAGAAGGTGAAATTTATGAAAAAAGTAACTTTTGCGATTTTAGCACATGTTGATGCTGGAAAAACAACATTATCTGAAGCAATGCTTTTTCATGCAGGTGTTATTAAAAAAATGGGAAGAGTTGATAAAGAAGATTCTTTTTAGATTATGATATACAAGAAAGAAAAGAGGTATTACTATTTTTCAAAAGAGATCTCATTTATGTATCGAGAAAGTCAAATGACTTTTTAGATACACCTGGGCATAATGATTTTAGTTGTGAAATGGAAAGAACGTTACAAGTGTTAGATTATGCTATTCTTGTTATTTCGGCTAAGGATGGTATACAAGCGCACACAAAAACAATTTGGAAATTATTGCAAACTTATCAAATTCCTACTTTTATTTTTGTTAATAAGATGGATAGTACGCACTCAACCAAAGAGCAATTATTACGAAATATTCAAAAAGAATTAAATGAAAATTGTTTTGCAATTGATGAAAACTTTTATGAAAACATTTCTTTATTAAATGATGAATTATTAGAAAAGTATCTTAATCAACAAATGCAACAAGAAGATATTCAAAAAGTTATTTCTTTAAGACAAATGTTTCCTGTATTCTTTGGTTCAGCATTAAAAGATGAAGGTGTAGAAGAATTTATGGAAGCTTTAGATTTATATACTTGTCAAAAAGAAGCTTTAGATATTTTAAGTGGGATTGTTTTTAAAAAGACATTTCATAAACAAAAACATTTAACGCATTTAAAAGTAACAGGCGGGACTTTGCATGTTAAAGATGTTATTAGTGAAAGTAAAGTAGATGAATTAAGAATTTATACAGGACAAGGCTATCAAAGTGTTCAGAGTGCTTCAACAGGTGATATAGTAGCTTGTTTGGGGTTAGATGAGTTACCTATTGGTTTTACATTTGGAAATCAAAAACAGACACAACAAAATATTTTAAAGCCTTTTATGTCTTATCAAATTTTACTTCCTGATGATATTGAAAAAAGTAAAGCTATTGAACAAATACTAAGTATTGGTAAAGAAGATCCAAGTTTACAATTTGAATATAATCAACAATTAGGAATTCTTTCAGTTAAAATTATGGGAGAAATTCAATTAGATACTTTACAAAATCTTATTTTGGAACGTTATGGATTTTTAATTCATTATGATGAAGGAAGAATTACTTATTTAGAAACGATTTTGGATAAAGTTGAAGGAGTAGGTCATTTTGAACCCTTACGTCACTATGCTGAAGTGCATATCTTATTAGAACCTTTAGAAAGGGGCAAAGGACTTGTGTTTGAAAATCAATGTCAAAGAAATACTTTACCGCTTAATTTTCAAAATCTTGTTTTAACACATATGCAAGAAATTCAACATCTTGGTGTTCTTATAGGATCGCCTATTACAGATATGAAATTGACGCTTGTTACAGGAAAATCCCATTTAAAACATACTGAAGGCGGAGATTTTAGAGAAGCAACCTATCGAGCAATTCGACAAGGCTTAAAAAAGACAAAATCTCTTTTATTAGAACCTTATTATGAATTTGAGATGATTGTAGAAAATCATATTTCAAGTAAGATTATTTATGATTTAGATACATTTCATAGCGATTATCAAATAAGTTATGAACAGGATTTAACAATCATTAAAGGAAAAGCACCTGTTCGTTATTTAATGACTTATCAAAAGGATTTTCTTTCGCTTACAAAAGGTAATGGGAAGCTGTTCTATCAAATGGTTGGTTACTTTGAATGTCATGATCAAGAAAAAATTATTCAAGAAATTGACTATAATAGTGAAGAAGATGCTTTATTTCCTACAGGCTCTATCTTTTGTAAACAGGGTGCAGGATTTTATGTCCCTTATGATGAAGTAGAAAATTATATGCATTTACCTTATGTATATCAAAAAAATAACCACGTCCAGTTACAAAAAATTATAAAGTCGATGATAAAGAGTTAGAGGAAATATTTATTAGAACATATGGACCAATTAAAAGACGACTTTCTAAAGAAATGAATCGTAAAATAGAAAAACAGGTTGAAGAAAAAAAGACAATTTTACCAGAATGTTTATTAGTAGATGGATATAATATTATTTTTTCATGGGATGAATTAAATGAACTTGCTAAAACAAATTTAGACCATGCTAGACATCGTTTAATAGATATTTTGAATAATTATCAAGGTTATTGAAAATGTTTGCTGATTGTTGTTTTTGATGCTTATAAAATTAAAAAGAATATTGGCCCAATTGAAAAAATGATAATATTTATGTTGTTTATACAAAAGAAGCGCAAAACTGCAGATAACTACATAGAGAAAGTAACACATGATTTATCACAAAAATATCGTGTTTATGTAGCTACTTCAGATGCTTTAGAACAAATTATTGTTTCTTCTAGAGGGGCTATGCGTATTTCTGCAAGAGAATTCGAATTATTGGTTAAAGAAACACATCTTCATGAAATTGAAGAATTTCAAAGAAAAAATAAACAAATGAAAAATTATTTATTAGAGGATTTAAAAAAGAATTAGCAGTCAAATGACTGCTAATTTTGTATATCATGATGTACATAGTAACTTTCATCATTAATGCCTAAAAATTGATAACCTTTTTCTTTATAATATTGGATGATAGATGGAAGAGCAGCTACAGTTGTATCTTTAGCATCTGTATCATGAGCTAAAAGGACAATATTTTGATGTGTTTCACTTGTAGCTTGTTTAATGATTGTTGCAGTTGGGATATGATCGCCACTTGCATCTGTTGTATCACCATTCCAGTCATAATATTGATATCCTCTTGCCTGAACCTCCTGCGTAAGCGTTGTCATAATTCCCTTCGTGTAACTTGCAGATATGGTATTCGAAGATCCTCCCGGAAATCTGATAAAACACGGAACATAGCCGATCTCTTCTTTTACAAGCTGTCCAATCTGGTCAAGATCCTGAAAATATGCATCAACAGATGCATACACCTTTGCGTAATCATGAGAATATGTATGCATTCCGATCGTATGTCCCTTATCATAAGCCTTTTTGATCATATCTTTATATTCCGGCATGGCTCCTGTAACAAAAAATGTTGCTTTCGCATTGTATTTATCCAAAATGTCCAGCACCGCCTGCGTATTCTTAGACGGTCCGTCATCCAACGTCAGATAGACAACTTTTTCATCCGATTGTTCTGTTGTACCCACTTTTCTTCCTGGTTGAACTGCAAATTCACTTCTGTCATCTGCCTGATCTTTTTGGCCTTGATTTTCTTTATTGGATGCATCAGTTTCATTCTCATTAATCGTAAGTTTTTTTGCAGTTGCTTTTTTCTTTGATTACTGCCTTTTTACTTTCCGTCTCGGCCGTTGTCATCGTTTTTACCGGCATTCTTTTTTATAACATGCCCGCCAATTCCCACACCTATGATCACTGCTGCTATGCAGACTGCTGCAATCAGAATCTTTCTCTGTGCACGATCTTTTCGTCTCTATTTTTTAACTTTTTCCTGCTTCATACTTTTTTCCTCTTTAATTTTCAACTTTATTCTCACTTTAAGTAATGCATTTTTCATTTTTTACTATCATACCGCATTTTTCCATTTTATCAAGCCTTTTCTCGAAACTTTTCACTACAATGTAGTATTGTAATAAATAGATTATCACTTACAAATGTCGAAAGGAGTTTTAATATGAGTGAAAATGAAAATAAAGTCTGTCCTGTCAGCTGCAAAATCGAACATCACGCCATGATGTTCGCATTTCTCGCCAAACATGCAATTGAATTATGCGGTGAAGCCGGAAAAGACGCAATCCTTGCCGGAATGACTACCTATGGAAATGAGCGGGGTGCCCGCATGGCGGCAAATGCACTCGCACACGGTGATGAACTGACTACCATGACCAATCAGGCATACGGTGAATGGAAACCAGATTACGCCGGACAAATGGACTTCGGAACGCTTCGCACCGAACCGACACTTCAGACTTACATTGCAAAATGTGCATGGTGTGAAGCATGGAAAAAGCATAACATTACCGAATATGGGAAATATTATTGCGTCAATGTAGATAATGCCGTTTACCAGGGTTTCCGTTCCGACTTCGTCTGTACACCGACTGCCACATCTATGAGCTGGGGCGGCAAGCGTTGTGAATTCGACTGGGGACACCCGCTCTCGCAGGAAGAGGTAAAAGAACTGGCTGAGAAAAAGGCCAAACTTGGGACTTCCTGTATGAAAGATTTTAATTTCCACACAGCACATTTAAAATATACCGTCAGTCAGGCTCTGATCCTGAATCTTGGTGAAAAAGGGGAAGAGGCAGTTAAACTTGCGCTTGCTGATTATGTAGATACATTTGGACAGGAATATCTGGATGTACTGAACGGTCTTTATCCGGTTGAATAGAATTTGCTGCTTATTGACATTGTTTTTTACTTTTCATATAAGAAAGCTATGAAATCTATTTACATCCTGTTTTTCTATGCTAAAATGATAGATAAACACCCGATTCTATGAGGAGGTATCTATATTTTGAATAAACTAACAACCGAACATACACCTGACAATATTATTGCCAGCTGGCTCGACGATCATCAGGAAGAACTTGTACATACTGCCGATTACATTTTCCATCACCCGGAACTTGCATATCAGGAGACACTTTCTTCCAAATGCCTGGCAGATTATCTGGAAAGCCAGGGATTTAAAATAACATGGAAAACAGCCGGTATCGACACCTCATTTACCGCAGTCTGGGGAAGTGGAAAACCACTCCTTGGATTCCTGGCTGAGTACGATGCTCTGGCAGGTGTCGGACACGCCTGCGGACACAACCTGCTTGGAACTGCTGTTGCCGCAGCGGCCTGCGCATTAAAAGCCGATATGGAAGCAACCGATGCTGCCGGAACGATCCGCGTCTACGGCTGCCCGGCCGAAGAGATCATGTCCGGCAAGATCGTGATGAACGATCAGGGAGTCTTTAATGACCTCGATGTTGCTATTACCTGGCATCCATTCGACCGCAACCGTGTCAGCAACGATATCTGGCAGGCACAGGATATTAAGAACTACACATTCCACGGAATCAGTTCACATGCCGCCAAAGCTCCTGAAAAGGGACGCAGTGCCCTCGACGCCGCTGAACTTATGAATGTAGGCGTCAACTATCTCCGTGAGCACGTACCGGGAGATGTCCGCATGCATTATGCCTACATTGATAACGGCCTTCCGGCAAATGTTGTTCCGGATATCGCGAAGACAAATTATTTCATCCGCTCCTACTTACGTTCCCGCACCGAAGATGCAAGCGAACGTGTAGACAACTGCGCAAGAGGTGCCGCTCTTATGACAGACACCACCGTCGATATCGAACTGGTTGCAAGCTGCAGTGAGATGAAAGTTAACCGGGTACTGACAGAATTATATTACGATGCCATGACCCAAGTCCCGACACCGACTTATACACCGGAAGAACTGGATTTCGCAAAGCAGATTACAGAAGAAGCCGGGCTCATCAATGACGGAACACTATTCTCCGGCCTAGAACCGCTTGAAGATGAGCCGGTTCCGATCGCTATCGGCACAGATGCTTCACAGGTCAGCCACACGATTCCGCTGATCACCTTAAGTGCCGCTACGATGTGTAAAGGCACCCCGCTTCATCACTGGGCTGCTGCCAAACAGGCCGGTATGACTATCGGACAGAAAGGTATGCTCTATGTTGCAAGATGTATGGCAGAAGGTACGAAATTATTGATGGAAACACCGGGAAGTATTGAGAAAGCGTGGGAGCTTCATAAGCTGACTCCTTAAAGCTTCTGTTCATAAGGATGACGGAGGATTTTTTATAAATTCCTCCAGTCCCAAAACAAAAAAATCTATAACTATTTTCATCCCCCAAGGAGGTTATAACTATGGTCACAAAAAAAAGCGAGATCATTCTTCTTGCCGTAAAACCACAAAATGCACCAGAAGCTCTGTCACAGTGCAAAAAAGCCCTGGATGGAAAAGCTTTGATGTCCATCGTAGCCGGTGTCACTGTCGAGAGACTCCAGAATATGATCGATGGCACACCTAGAATTTTAAGACTTCTTCCTAACACCCCTGCAATGGTATTCGAAGGTGCATTTGCACTCTGCTCCGGCAACGATCTGACAGAGGACGAATTAGAAGCAGCAAAATCTATCTACAGCATGATCGGTGTGGTAGAAATGATTCCGGAGCACCTCTTAGATGCAGCCTGTGGCTTAAGCGGCGGAGGTCCTGCTTATGTAGCTATGTTCATTGAAGCCATGGCTGACGGCGGTGTAAAGCAGGGACTCCCGCGTGCAACGGCATACCGCCTTGCAGCACAGACCTGCCTTGGTACTGCAAAGATGATTCTCAAAAAAGGAATCCACCCGGGCGAGTTAAAAGACATGGTTACATCACCGGGCGGAACAACCATCGAAGGCTGCGAAGCTCTCGAAAAGGCTGGTATGCGTGGTGCTGTAATTGAATGCATCAATGTAAGTACAGAAAAATCCCGTTCATTATAATCATTGTCATTCTATGTCGATTAGTGCGGCGGAATTATCAGACAAAAGAGGAGTTATCCACAGTTTCCCGTGGATAACTCCTCTTTTGTTGGGGATAACTGGAATTACTCTGCAAAATTTGTCGTTAAAATAAGCCGGGTAGATTTTCAGAAATCTACCGGCCTATTTTACATTTTTTCTACATTTTCATCCTCTTTATCACCTTCAACCGTGTAAATTCTTCTCTCTCTTTCTCCTCCAGTGCATTACTGATCGTATGCACCAGATTCGTATACATCGGTATCGTAATATTCTTAAGCGCATTTGCCCGCTTCTGTGTCTTCTTGATATTTGCCGCCAGGCGGTACGCCGAGTTTTCCACCTCTGCCAGCTTGATCGTAAGCTCTTTCACTTCCCGGAAGGCTTCTCTTGCGATATCCACCGACTCATGCGTTGTGCTGAACGAATACGTCAGATCATTCTGTTTCGCATCGTACTTAATGTGCGGAATCTCGGTTCCCATGATACTCCTGGTCTGCATCTTCAGAGAGTCTTCGATCGGAACGGTAAATGCCAGCTCCTGAACTTTGCTGATTCCATGTTCGATATTGGCACGCTGCAGGCAGGCGTATGCTTTTGTAAATGTCGCATCGATCTCTTCCTGAATATCTTTTGCCTCATCGATCAGTCCCATCAGTTCTTTCAGAAGAATATTCCGCTTCTTATCCATCAGATCGTAGCCCTGACGCGCAAGCATCAGAGAATTCTTCGCAAGCATCAGATTTCCCTTGGTAGGAAATTCTCTCGGATCCATATGCATCCCTCCTACTCTTCTGTCTCCAGCGTATCCCGCGTATCCTTCCAGTACTTCTCAATCAGCTTCGTATCAATACGGTCCAGTTCTTCCTTCGGCAGAAGTCCAAGCAGTTCCCATCCAAGATCCAAAGTCTCCATCATCGTACGGTTCTCCGTCGGTCCCTGCCCGATATAACGTTTTTCAAATTCTTCACCGAACTTCAGATACTGCTTGTCAATCGGCGACAATTCATCCTCGCCAATAACGGAAGCAAGGTTTCTCGCCTCTCCGACCTTCGCATAAGCGGAGAATAACTGGTTTGCAAGATCCTGATGATCTTCCCTGGTATATCCTTTTCCGATGCCGTCCTTCATCAGACGCGAAAGCGATGGCAGGATACTGATCGGCGGATAGACTGCCTGACCGTGAAGATTACGGTCCAGTACGATCTGTCCTTCTGTAATGTATCCGGTAAGGTCCGGGATCGGATGTGTGATATCATCATTCGGCATCGTCAGGATCGGAAGCTGTGTTACGGAACCATTTGCCCCGTCCACAATACCGGCACGTTCATAGATCGTTGCCAGTTCACTGTATAAATATCCCGGATATCCTTTTCTTGACGGAATCTCACCACGCGAAGACGATACTTCACGCATGGCTTCTGCAAAGGAAGTCATATCCGTCAGGATAACCAAAATATGCATATTTTTCTCAAATGCCAGATACTCTGCTACCGTCAGTGCTACCTTCGGCGTGATCAGACGCTCCACCACCGGGTCATTCGCCAGGTTCAAGAACATACACACATGGTCTGCCACACCGCTTTCCTCGAATGTCTTACGGAAGAATTCCGCCACATCGTGCTTCACACCCATTGCTCCGAATACAACTGCGAACTGTTCATCCGAATTGTCACCAAGCGAAGCCTGCTTGACGATCTGTGCCGCAAGCTGATCATGCGGAAGTCCGTTTCCTGAGAATATCGGAAGCTTCTGCCCGCGGATCAGTGTCGTCAGTCCGTCAATTGCCGAGATTCCGGTACGGATATAGTTTCTCGGGTATTCCCGTCTGACCGGATTCAGCGGAAGTCCGTTTACATCCCGCTTCTCAGCATCTGTGATCGGTCCAAGGCCATCGATTGCTTCCCCGATCCCGTTAAATGTACGGCCCAGCATTTCCTCTGACACGGCAACTTCCATCGGATGTCCCGTAAGCCTCGTGTGGGTATTATCCAGCGACATATTTTCCGTTCCTTCAAATACCTGGATCACGGCCTTATCTTCATCCAGCTCCACGATACGTCCCATTTTCCTCGTATCATGATCTACAATAAATTCCACGATCTCATCGTAAAATGCATTTTCCACGCCTTCCAGTACGACGAGAGGGCCATTAATGCTGCTCAGTCCAAGATATTCTATTGCCATCTTACGTCCCTCCCTTTACGCATTTTTCTCGATGACGCGGTTATAAAAGTCATCAATATCCAGTTTTATACAGATCCAGTAACTGCAGATTGTCATTCGGCACATCATACTTGATCGCAATGACCTTCTCAAATATACCTTCTGCCTTCAGCACCGACATCGGCATCCCCATCGCCACCAGTTTCCGGCTCGTCTTATACAGATACAGAATAACATCCATCATCTTGAACTGCTTCTCAAGTGATACACACGTATCATCCTTATGAAATGCATTCTGCTGCAGGAATCCCAGACGAATCACCTTCGCAATCTCCAGGATCAGCTTCTGGTCATCCGGAAGCACATCCCCGCCGATCAGTTTTACAATCTCCATCAGGCTGCTCTCCTGGTTCAGGATCGCCATCAGACGGTTCCGGTAATCAACGAATTTCGGCGATACATGATCCGAATACCAGCCGCTTAAGTCGTTCAGGTATTCACTGTAACTTGTCAACCAGTGGATCGCAGGGAAATGTCTCGCATACGCCAGTGATTTGTCCAGTCCCCAGAAACAGCGCACGAAACGCTTCGTATTCTGCGTAACCGGTTCAGAGAAATCTCCTCCCTGCGGAGATACCGCTCCGATGATAGAGACCGATCCTGTCGCACCATTTAACGTCTGCATCATGCCGGCTCTTTCATAGAATGCCGACAGTCTCGATGCCAGATACGCCGGGAATCCTTCCTCCGCCGGCATCTCTTCCAGTCGTCCCGAAAGCTCTCGCAGTGCCTCTGCCCATCTGGATGTCGAATCCGCCATGATCGCCACATCATACCCCATGTCACGGTAATATTCCGCCAGTGTCAGTCCGGTATAAATGGACGCCTCACGGGCAGCTACCGGCATGTTCGATGTATTGGCGATCAGCGTCGTTCTGTCCATCAATGGATTGCCCGATTTCGGATCGACCAGCTCCGAAAACTCTTCCAGAACCTGTGTCATCTCATTTCCACGCTCTCCACATCCGATATAGATGATGATATCGGCATCAGACCATTTTGCGATCTGATGCTGGGTCATCGTTTTACCCGTTCCGAATCCTCCCGGGATCGCAGCCGTTCCACCTTTTGCAATCGGGAACATCGTATCCAGAATTCGCTGTCCTGTTACCAGCGGCACACTTGCCGGGAATCTCCGGTTCACCGGTCTCGGTACACGGATCGGCCAGTGCTGTGTCATCGAAAGTTCTCGTTTTTCTCCATTGAACAGTTCAATCGTAACCAGCGTCTCATCAATCGTATATTCACCATCCGGAACCACCGATACAACAGTCCCTTCTACTCCCGGCGGAACCATGCATTTGTGCACGATAGCCCGCGTCTCCGGCACTTCCGCAATGATCATTCCACCCTGTACCATATCGCCTTCAGCCACTGTGATATGCGTCTCCCAGAGTTTCTGACGGTCCAGTGCGTCCACACTGACACCACGGGTGATAAATGCCCCGCCCTTGTCAGCGATCCGCTCCAGCGGTCTCTCAATACCGTCAAAGATATTATTCAGGATGCCGGGTGCCAACGTAACCGACACTGCCGCTCCCGTACCTTCCACAAGTTCTCCCGGATGCAGTCCGGAAGTCTCCTCATACACCTGTACCGTCGTCCGGTCCTTATCCAGGGAAATGACTTCGCCAACCAGCTTTTCTTCTCCCACATGGACCATTTCCGACATCTTAAAATCCGTCTTCCCTTTCAGGTAAATGACCGGGCCGTTGATGCCATATATCTTTTCTGTCTTTCCGCTACTCACCCTTTACACCTCCCCGGAACTGGAATTTCTGGTATTCATTCTCCAGTGCACCTTTGAATGCATAGTCCACCAGGACATTCTTCTCAGGCACAACCGCACGCACCCCGCCGATAAAATCCACTTTGCTGATCGTCAGCGTCATTCCCCGTACGTTCTTCCAGCATATGTCTTCTTGTCTGCATCAGACGGATTGATATAGATCGTCATCGCCATCCCCGATGCAAACTGTGCTGCTTTCTCTATATAACGGATCAGAACTTCTTTATACTCTTCCGTTCTCATGAACGCCAGAAGCTTTAACTGCACTTCTTCGAACAGTTCTGTCTTAAGTTCTGTCTGCGTCTTTCCCATCTCACGTTTTAATTCAAGCTGCGCCTTTGACATTGCCATGTTCAGCTGCTGTTTTGCAGTCACACTCTCTGCACGCACTCTCGTCTCCGACTGCCGTCTGGCTTCGATCTGATGCTGTTCGAACACACTTCGAAGCGCATCCTCATGCTGCTTCACGATCGCATTCGCCTCCGCTCTTGCTTCTTCCATCGCCGCCGTCCGGATATGCGTGATCTTCTCTTCGTTTGTCAAATGTGCCACCTTCTTCCTGTCTATAATTTCAACCCTATCGCTTCATTTACATACGACGTGATAAAATCTTTCTTACGTCCGGTCCCGTGTCTGTCAGGAATCTCGATCAGAAGCGGCATCGTCCGCTCCAGCTTGATCTCGTCTATCAGGTCCGGGAATTCTCTTCCGAATTTCTCCGTCAGCAGAATCACACCTACATCCTTATCCTCCATGGCATTCTCGATCGCACACCGGAGTTCTTCTCTTTCATGTACCACAATTCCGTCTACCCCTGCGAGACGCATTCCTGTCAGAGTATCGATATTATCACTGATCAGATACATCTTCATCTTACAATTTACCTAAGATCATGAAGGAGATGATCAGTCCGTACAGACACACACCTTCTGCAAGACCTACGAAGATCAGTGACTTACCAAGTGCACTGGAATCCTCGCTGATTGCCCCAAGAGCCGCACTTGCTGCACTTGCAACGGCGATACCACCACCGACGCAGGAAAGACCGGTTGAAAGTGCTGCTGCCAGATATCCGAATCCGGTTGCGTTCGATGCCGTATTGCCGGCTGCTTCTGCTGCCTGTACCGGATCTCCCGCAAAGAGCATGATTCCCGCGATCAAGACAGTACTAAAGAAGAAAAATACATTCGTGCCGATGGCCCTTTTATAACGCTTCTTCGTCCTCTGTCCGATCAGGAAATATCCGAATGGAATTACAATGCTAAGTAACAATGTTGCAATTAACAATAATCTAACTGTCAGGCTCATATTTTTGTCCTCCTGTAAATATATCTCTGAATTCTGTCTTATTATTTTTCCTCTACAGAACCTGCCACTGGCAGCTTCTTTCGAACGCATGGCGATTTATCCTCTGGATCACAAAATCGCTTAAATCGTTCCTTTACTTTTCATCACTCTGGCTGTGAAACGGCTTGAACTCCCGTCCGGTTCCCTTATAGAACCTGCTGAACATCTCATAATATTCCAGACGCAGTACCTGGATACCGACGACCAGACCTTCCAGTCCGCACACCAGCACATTTCCAAGCACGAACACGATCCAGTTCGTATGCCCCGCACTTGCGCCGGATAACATCAGCACAACCTCCATCATCGCCGCATGGCTGACGGCAAATGCACCGATACGCACATAAGAAATGGTATTGGAGAAATAGCTCAGCATCGTCTCGAACAGTTCGAAGAACGCCTGCACGAAGAACATTACCTTGCCCTCTTCCATCTTCTTATGCTGCTTTGTCACCAGATTTCCCAGCGGTTCCTTGAATACGAACAAGATCACCGGAACTCCCAGGAAGATCACCATCAGGATATTGCCCGGAACCTTATGTCCCGTCATGTAAAGCACGATCGTCAGCACCAGGAATCCGTAGAACACCAGTCCCGCGATTCCATTATGGGAAAATAACATATTTTCCACATCATGACTCTTGATCGAATTGATCACGTTAAAGATCATCACCAGGATATTCAGTCCCATGCCAAATGCAATGGCAACCACAAATACTGTGTTGAGCTGTCCGATAAACGGCAGGTTCGTCATCGCATCCACCGGCCTTAACCAGTGTGCCTGTATCACATCTTCGAATCCGAAGATACTTCCGAACATGAATCCAAAGAATGTTGAGAACAGTCCCGCAATGGATATGATCCCAGCCAGGTTGATCTTCTTAATCAGGTACAAAAGCCCG
>ENA-OQHF01001420-OQHF01001420.1-human-gut-metagenome-genome-assembly--contig:-NODE-1420-length-13212-cov-2.145281_pt1 | contig 13212 bp, 14 predicted proteins | sample MGYA00242559_ERZ504709 | MGnify/ENA primary metagenome ERZ504709 (study PRJEB26092, sample SAMD00036203) | human gut metagenome | host: Homo sapiens | study: EMG produced TPA metagenomics assembly of... | reverse complement strand
TTTCAGGGCGAATCACTTGAGAGCCTTATTAATTTTAGAAATAAAGAGACATTAAAAGCAGCCGTAAAACATATTTCTTATTTTCCTTACTATGAGAAACTTTCAGAAATAATCAGCAAGTCCAAATTGAAGATTACTGGAATTGAAAGCCGCAAATTGAAAGAAGTAAACAAGCATAATTCAAGTGTTAGAGAATTATTGTCTACCATTGATACTTTGAACTACAAGATTGCTAAAGAAGAAGAAAATAAGAAGCAACTTGAGGCTAATATTGAAACTATCAAAATAGCTTTAGCTGATGGAGAAACAAAAATTTCAGGATTAGCGAGCTATTCGATGTTGGTAAAGAAGTATAAGGATTGCGAAAATGAAATAAGCAAATACTTGTCAGAAACGACTCGTATTGATGAATTTCAGAGAGAAAAGCTTCCATCTTTGTGGATCCTTCGTGGGATAGAACCGATGATTCAACAATGTAAAGACATTATTGAGAAGCATAAAGAGGAAGAATACACTGTACCCGAAAAGAAGTATTTAGATAATCCTAGTCGCTCAAAGTTAGAAGAGATACTTAAGGATAAAAAATGTTTTGTGTGTGGTACTGAATTTACAGAAGTAGATGCTCCATATCATTATATAACAGAAAGATTAAGGTTGCAAGAAGAGTATTTAAAGGAGATGGAAGAATATACCAGTAATATGCAACTGTCTAAACAGTTTAATATGTTTGTTGGTAAGATTCAGGATTATCCAGATTCCTTACTAATATCCTTATCAAAAATTGATAAGCAATGGAAAGACAGTGAAGATGAACTGGAAAAATTTATGGCTCAACGAAGAAGAAAGCAAGAGGAGAAACGCAAGTTAGACGAGCAAATAGAAGAGATAAAGAAGAAGCATGGAGTGGATCCAGTAACCCAAGCAGAAACAGCTGGAATTATCAACTCTACAATACGAGCAAGTAGAAGTAACCTAGAAACTCAACAGAAGAAATTAGAAGTTTCCAAGCAGACTCTTAATAATTATCGGAGCGAAATTGCGCGTTGCAGAACGAGAACTGGAAAAGTTAGGTATAAAAGATACAACTGTTGCAAAAGTTCCAGAGACAGAATGGAAACATATTTCAACATTCCTTGAAGATATATGTAAGAGAGTTCAGGAAAGTGCTAGAAAAGATTTGCTTCATAAAATTGAAGAAAGGGCAAATATCTTTTATGCAAAGTTTACAGAACATGATAATGGTTATAAAGGTAATGTAAGGATTGGTGAGGATTATTCTATTGAATTTGATGCTGGTCTTAACACTAGCCATGAGGATAGAAAAAAGATGAGCATTATAAATGCATTATTATCTTTGAATCAAGAGGCAATGGTATCTATTATCCATTTATAAGTGATGCTCCAACATCAAGTTTTGACTTAGAAACTACTCATAAGTATTTACTTGGTATCAAGGATATATTTGGACAGTCTATAATATTGACCAAAGATGTTGATTTGGAAAGCGATAAATACCTTGATTTACAAAGCCAAAGAAACGTGTCAAGAATTTTACAATTTAGAGAGTAAAATATATAGTGGAGATTCTAATCGTGGTCAGCACGAGGTCTCAACGCAAATAACAATCTTAAAATAAAGCTTATATGGAAAATATATTTGAAATTAAGTTTTCATTTGAGCAAAATGTTAAGGATAATGTAATCCTTAAATTTTCCAATAAACAAGGCGGTGCTTACAATGTATTTTCTTATCATTGGCAATGTTTTGTTTGGGCTGCCGTTGTTGGCTTTATACACAACGAACGTAGACCTTTACAATCGCCAATAGCTGATAGGCCATTTAGTTTGAATACAATGTGTAATGGTGGAGGCGAAAAAGATGCTGAAGCGTTATTGTGTATGTGTATCGCTAAGGTCGGTTCTCTTGACATTATGAAAGAACCAACAAAAGCAATAGACTTGATAAATGAGTATGCTAATGGAGGTTTCTATTACATAATGAAAATGATGCAAGACCAATCAATAACAAATGATTTGGAATGGGTCAAACAAGAAATATTTATGAGATGAATATGATAATAAATTGGTTAAAATGCCATATGAGAAAATTGATATTTTTCGTTGTCTTTTTCATGGGGTTTGGTACAAGTAGTATATGGATGTCTGCTTTGTTTTTGGACATAGATTGCAAGGATATTGTCGTTGGAATTTTGACGATTTCGATTGCGGCTGTATATACTTCAGCAGAGCGAATTTTGACATTTATGAGGACGAAAAGAATAGAAAATAATGAAGATATTGTTGAGCTAATAGCTGTTTCAGTTCCCATTATTATCTCATGCATTGTAATAGGTCTTCTTGAGAAATGCATAGTTGCTTCTGCTATTTTAGCAAGTATAACTTATTTATTATATTGTAGACTATGGTGGTATCAGAACCGTGATAATAAGACTTTTGACAATAGTTCAAATGCACTTGGTGGAGGGATAGAACAATTTAAGTAATTAGAGCTATGGAAGTAAAAGCAATAAAAGTGGTTCAACCATTAGGGGAGTTTTATATAGCAAAAATAAAAGCTAGGGAATTGTTGAAAATTTCAACATCATCTGTTGCTAGATATGATAAAGATGGCAATTTAAAAGGGAATCAAAGACCTCTAGACCCAAAGCGGTTAAAAGCAATTGCTAATTTTATAATGTCTGATGAAATGAGTTTTCCAACATCAATATTGATAGCTGCAAATATTGATAGAGACGGGAAAATTATTGAAGATATAGAGGACAGATGGGATGTTAAGCAAACAGGTTCCACTGATATTTATAACCTTATCATACCAGATAAAGTCACATCATTAGTAATTGATGGTCAACATCGTTTGAATGCTTTCAATTTTGCAGAGGAAAGTTGTAAAGATATAGAACTTGTTTGTTCTATCTTTATTGACTTGCCTAATCCTTATCAAGCATATTTATTTGCCACAATTAATGGTAATCAAAAGCGTGTAGATAAAAGTTTGGCACTAGAACTATTTGGATTTGATGTGGAAAATGAGCCTCAAAATACTTGGTCGCCAGAAAAATTGGCGGTATATTTCACACGAAAATTTAATTTTACTAAAGGGTCTCCATTATATCAAAAGATTAAGTTAGCTCCATTATTCTCTGAGTTAGAAGATTTGGTAAATAAGGATAAGTGGCTACTTTCAACGGCTGCTATGGTTGATGGCATTATGAGCTTAATATCTAGCAATCCTCAGAAAGATCGTGATATGTTAGCAATGAAGAAAACTAGTATATGGAGCGATAAAACACGTAGTGTGCTTACTAATAATGGGAAACCAGTACTTAGATACTTATATTTAGGCTCAAAGGACGATGAGTTGTATTCAATATTAGAGAAATATTTTTGTTCTGTTAAAACTATTTTATGGGATAATGCAACAAATGATAGTGTAATTTTGAAAACTATAGGAATATCTGTCTTATTTGATATATTGAAAATATTCTTGAAGTGGATGGTATCCAAGAATCATATGATTCATACATCAACAAGATTAGGGATGTTAATTATTCTAGTCATTATTTTGCTTTATCTGGAGGAGGCAAGACTAAGCTGAGAAGAATTTTAAAGTTTAAGTTAGAGCTAATTTCAGAATCTGAGTTGCAAGAATCAGATAAAGAGTTTTTGGTTAACAATATTTCCTAAAATTATCTCTGACGATATTCAATTTATATTATAATACAACATAACATTAAAAGAGGCCAATATGAATAAAAAAATAATAGAAAATGCGGCTATAGCATGTGACAATGTTGCTATAGCCATAAATGGAATGCAGCCAGGAAGACCTTGTAATCCTTGTTGTCCGGGAAGAGATGCTTTAATAAATACTATAAATCAATTAATGGTAGAGATTAAAGATACGGAACCAGAATGCTTTCAACGTTTAATGTTGGAGTTGCAAAATATAAAGAGCCCTTATAATCAATGTGTTCAGCCCTATCAATTTGGAGCGATAAATGCTATAACAAACATATTAAAGAATAAGTATATTGATGCTAAAAAGGGTAAAAGAAAAATCTTTATCAGTCACTCTCATTCTGATAAAACAATTGTCGATGGCTTTGTCAAAGAAATATTGAAAGTTGGTTGTGGCTTTAAGGATAGTGATTTATTCTGTACTTTGGATACTTCTACTATTAGAACAGGAGATGATTTCCGTGAAAAGATTATTGAGAACATGAGAGATTGTGATTTTATTTTTCTTTTCATTTCTGAAAACTATAATCAGAGTGATGTTTGTAAAAATGAAATGGGAGCTGCCTGGGCTTTGGAAAACAAGAGGATTTTACCTTTTACTCTTCCCAAAATAACTTTTGAGCAAATGGGATTTCTTAATGTTGTTAAACAGGGTGCGTCTATTACTGACGGAAATAAATTAGATGAATTGTATCAAGAATTGTGTGAGTTTTATGAAATAACACCAGATTGGCGTAGTTTTAATAAAGCCAAAGGCGATTTCTTGGATTTGGTTGCAAAAGCATGATTCTTATCATGCTAAATATGTATTAGCAGGTATTTGAAACGTATATTTGAAGAGAGAACCACAAAAAGAAGTTGTTCGGGATTTCCGAACAACTGTTAAAATAGGACTTATAGACTATTATACTATGGCGCAAAATATAGTGATACGAAATAGTACAGCAGAGTTTCTCATCTTCATGCTTGAAGGCAAAGAGGATGGGATTCAGGTGATGTATAAGGATGAGAGCATTTGGGCAACACAAAAGACGATGGCGCAACTTTTTGATTGCTCAACTGACAATATTGGACTGCACTTAAAAAATATATTTGCATCTGGGGAACTTGTCAAAGATTCAGTTACCGAGAAAAACTCGGCAACTGCCGCAGACGGGAAGAATTATCAAACAATGTTCTATAATCTTGATGCCATTATCAGTGTTGGATATAGAGTTAATTCTGTTCGTGCCACTCAGTTCCGCCAGTGGTGTACGTTTGTACTCCGTCAGTTTGCCATCCGTGGATATGTACTTGATTATAAGCGAATGGAGAACGGGGCTTTCTTAGGTGTAGATTACTTTGAACATTTGCTTGCCGAAATAAGGGAGATAAGGCTGAGTGAGCGTCGTTTTTATCAGAACTGACCGATATTTATGCTATCGGCTATAGACTATTAACAAAGATGCTCCGACAACTCGTCTTTTTTTTCAAAAAGGTACAGAACAAAATGCACTATGCTTAGTGCATGGGCATACTGCTGCGGAGTTTGATAGTCGAACGAGCCGATGCGAATAAGGAACACATGGGATTGACCACTTGGGAAAACGCTCCGAATGGAAAAATTGTCAAAACAGATGTGTCTGTAGCAAAGAACTATTTGCGAGAAAAAGAATTAGAAGAAATGGGTAGGATAGTCAATGCGTCCCTTGATATGGCAGAAAGTATGGCTATGCGTCATATACCTATGACAATGGAAGATTGGGCAAAGCGAATAGACAAATTCATTAATTTATTTGAGAGCCCGATATTACAGGATAGCGGAAAGGTTTCTGCCGAATATGCCAAAGAGTTTGCTGAATCAGAGTTTGAAAAGTACAGGATCATTCAAGACCGTCTTTTTCAATCTGACTTTGATAGATTTGAAGATAATAGTCTTCCTGTATTGGATATTGAATAATTATAATGTCATTTTGAGGTTGGCAAAATCGCCTTTGGGATATGGCAGATTCATGTCGTTAAATTGGCAAGTGTTCGGACAATAGTTCTGTGTTCATCATCTAGTATCTGCATTTATGGTGACCGACGTTACTCCAGGATACCACTTAAAAGCAAGAAAAGAGTTCACATAAGAGTTCATAAAAGAACCAGTAGGGTTCATAAAAGAGTTCGTAAAAGCACTACTGAAATATGCTTGCCTATGGTAATTGTCAAACAGAGGCTACAAGGATATTACAAGCCCATCCAAAACATGATTGCGTGGAGAGTTAAGGTATTCTATAATCGCAATAAAGCCATATCCTGCTTGCCTGGGATTGGCAACTTCTCGCGAGCGATTTATCACTTGGGGTATTGAGTTAAACTCAATAGAGGTCGTATAATGAGCAAGCTCAGGGCGCAATTAAGTGTGCAAATTTCGCTTTTTGTCGAGACAGACGAGGAAGAGGCTGGCGAAAAGAAAAAGAGCTTAAATAACGCTATTTTTCATCCAATCAGCTTGCTGGAAAATTGGCATTCTCAAACGACCTATTGGTCGCTTGGGGTATTAGGCTCCCCATACAAGATAATGTCTGTACAACGGGCAAGCCCATGGCTTAAAAAAGACGTGCTTTGAAGTAAAATGTTTGATATTTATGGCTTCGATTGACTGTCAAAGACGATTAAGAGAGAACAATTGTCGTATAAATGTGTATTTATATGGCAACTTAAATGGCATTAATGTCACATTTGGTGTTACAGTAGTGCCGATTCAGAACTTCAAATTGTATCTGAACATTCTGCCAACAGAGAAAGTGAACAAAGGATTGAAATCACTTTGGCATTTTGAATGTCATTTGCCGATGCTTGGATAAGGATTGTTCCAACAGATTTGCCGAAATATATAGGTGATAATATTGAAAAACAGCGAAAGTAGAAATTATTTAGCTAGTAATGTGTTATTTGATATGCCAATATGAAGATTGTTGTTTTGTCATAACCCCAATAGTACAGGCATAAATATCCGCAAATGGCAAAAGATGTACAATTATTCCAAACGGATTGCCACAACCAATCCAAAGAGAATTAGCCACAATACCATTGGCAATTAAAACGGCAACGACCGATTTCGTGATTTATCATGAAACCAGTCGTTGCACTTAGACTTTGACTTATATACGAATGGACACTTTTAGAATAAAGTCAAGTGGAGAGTCAATAATGGTAATCCGGCATGAACCGATAAATGCCACGGCTTTCCTGAATCACCATCCGTTTGTTCGTGAGAAACTTAATTATCTTCACAATCTTGTTGTGATTAAATTTCGTTCCTGCCAGTTCGTAGGCTGTGGTCAGTTCTTCTTCCAAAGCCTTATATCCCGAAATAGTTTCTCTTCCCTCAAAAGCCAGTTCGAGAGCCTTGCGATGGATTGTTTCGTGGATGTCCCTATAAGGGGAGAAGGGTTCCTGTTTGGGACGACCTGCGCTTTTCTTGGTCGGCACATAGCCCGGCAGAAGTTCGGGAAGTGATTGGTCATTGATGCAGAAGGCGAATGGCAGAAAGTCTTTGGAACGGGTATGCACACTTTCCACTTTGCTGATGTTGTTGTCGTCCTTGTCTTTTTCGATTTGGATGACAGTCTCAGCCTTGTTGTTGATTTCCGTGCCAATGTGTCCACGGGCGTTTTCATCGCTTTTGTTCTGATGAAGGATGGTGTGAAGATGAATCTGGTATTCGTCAGTCCACTGCATGAGTTTGGAGATTACGCACGTGGCTTCGCTCGGAGAATTAATGTCATAGACCAAGTCGCGGATTCCGTCAATCACCACGAAACCGAGACCCTCAATCTGACTGATTGCATCATCTATGATAGCCAAACGCTCTTTGGGGTTGAACTTGCGTAGTGCGAGAAAATAGAAACGGTCGCAATCCTCATTAGTCGGCAACTCTGCCAGTTTCATGATACGGTGCATCACAATCATACAATGGTTTTGACTTTGTTCTGTGTCGATGTAAAGAATGCGGTTCTTTCCTTCAGGGAAGTCCGTTGTGTAGTTAAGAACTTCCTTTCCTGACAAAGCTGCTGCCACCATAGCCGACACATTGAAAGTCTTTTTGCTTTTAGCCTTGCCTATAGATGCACTGAAATTTCCCAATGTCCCGATAGCCACTTCGCCTATTTTCAGAACTTCCGGCTCCTGTTCGTATTCCCTTTCCAAGCTGAGCATTGTATCTTGCCATCTTGTAGCGACCTGAGCAAGATCTTCAATGGGTGCTACCGTTTCCATACTCACCAGCTTTTAGGATTGGCTTTGCGACGTGTAGTTGCAAGCATTCGGGCGTGTTCTTCCTCTATGCTTATAGGCGATTCTCCTTTTCTGCCGCTTTCCAACCATTTGTCCAATTCATCACGATAGACAAACAGGTGCTTGCCTTGTTTAATGATTGGAATACCTCCATGTTTGGCTTTGTAATAAAAGGATGATTTTGAGATGCCCAGATACTCGCAGACTTCATCGACGGTCATAGGCACATGAGTGTCTTTTTTTACCTCGTTATACTGCTGATGAAGTTTTTCTGTCAACAGATTTTCCATACTTGAGATTCTCTCGCAGAGTTCGCCTACCACTTCAGGCAGGTCATTGAATGTTAATTTGTTTCTTTGCATGATATAACATTGTTTTTGTTAAACATGCTGCAAACCAACACAATGATGTAATGCTGACAAACCTCAGAAAGCAATAATATTCCGGTCTGTGTTGAATAACCCTAATCGGTTGAATTTGCTTTTTATTCTTGGGCTTCTTTCATACATTTGAAGTGATAATCTCCGGTTTTAGGAATATCAAGGGCTATTTTGCAAACTCCGCATGTCCGGAGATTTTTTAGCCATGATATTTAATCGAAGCATCTTTTAGTTCATGTGGGAATATAGTATGTATGAATGTTGCTCTATCTATAAGAGAAATGCCCAATCTCTCCCCGATGTTCCACACGAAATGCATCAGGTCAATAGAACGGAGGGAATTATCTACTTTTGAACGGATTGGCTTGTATAAATCAGACTGTCCGTGCGCAAAATACTCTATGTTTTTCATGTAGAATTTCAAGATCTTCTTTTGAAAGAAATTCCGTCATTACAAATGTGGTATATTCATGAATGACACGCTTAATGTCTGCCTGCCTTTCTGCTTTTTCACGTTCAATTTCGGCGGCACGCATTTCATAATTATTCATATAGTCGTGTTTTACACAGTTTTCTACAACTGGCTTTTCCAAATTTATCTTCCTGCCCTCAGAATATGTGGATTCAATCTCCTTAATCTGTTCTGTCCGTTCAATATGGAACGGTTTTACTTGCTTGTCAAAAGACAAACTCAATTCATTCTTTGTAATGAATCGGAAGAAGAAATGCTTAAGTACTCCACAGGCGAGTATCATTGCCGTAATATATAGAATAACTGGAGTTGAATATTCCATCATGTCGATATGGCAATTAAGATATAAATAGGAGTCTGTTGCCCAGTAAAGGATGACACTTACTGAAAGTATGAAACTGGTTCTTTGAGGTGAGATTTTAATACTATTCGTCATAAACTGATACTGTTTGAGTTTTACAATAAGACAAATGTATGTGCAGATTTCCAAATAGTTGCAATTTGCGATGGATAATCGTTCAGAATTTAAGAAAAAATATGCTCAGAGTATGATTTTAAGCAAAATATCATACTCTGAGCGATAAAAACGAGATTATTTGTACCTTAATTCTTACTTGCGGATTAAAGAGATCCTGTTGCTGGCTTCACGCTTGTTACTGTCCACAACTTTCATGTACCGTTGTGTCGTGGTGATACTTTTATGTGCCATGTTACTTTGAATGGTACGTATGTCTGTGCCAGCTGCTCCTTGAAGTGTTGCGTATGTTCTTCGGTAGGAGTGGAAAGTGATATTCTTGGTTATACCAGCTTCGCGAATCCACTCTTTCATGGGATGCTGTGTCCAACTTCGTTTCAATCCTTTAAATACCAATCCAGTTTTTTCCGGAGAATAGCCGATTAATTGCAGGGCTTCGTCACTGATTGGAATGATGTCCTCTGTTTTGGTCTTTTGGGTAATTGTATGGACACATTTCCCTCCGGCTGCAAAGTCGACGATTTCATGCCATTGTAACGATAGTATATCGCTGATTCTAAGACTAGTCAGACATGAAAACAATGCCGCTGTTTTCAGAATCGGCTTTTTGCAAGGTGTTTCTGCCAATTTGTATAGTTCTTCCACACTTAGATAGTCTTTGGGAGTATCTTCCGTTTCGATTTTATCCAAAAAGTCATTGATGTTGGTTTTGATTAGCCGATTGCGATAAAGAATCTTCAAAAGTCCCCTGAATGTTGACCAATAGCCGGAAGCAGAGTTCTTTGAAATGCGGTCGTCACGCCTGAGTTGTTTGGCATTTAGCAGATACTCACGAAACTTATTACAAAGGTCAATATCAATTTCTTCAAAATGTACATTTGCCATGAACGAAGTTGTAGAAAATGGTGGTTACACAAATTCTCATTTTTGGTCATGCTTGCGAAGCTGCTTGCGGTAGTATTCCAGAAAATTCCGCTTTGAGTTTGTGCCATGTCAAAGAAATCATACCTGTCATTAACGATAGATTCAAAGCGTCGGCATCGGATGGCTTCCGCCTTTTCCGACATAGTTGCATTGAAGTTGCGTTCACGTTCATTCTTAGGATTGGCATAAATATAAATGTTCAATCCTTCGTGACGGATGGTTTTCATTGTTTCTTGGTCACGATACCCCGGATAATAATCCAGATAGAAAGAAAGCATCCCATGTTTCAAAGGACGTGTTCTCAATGTTACTGTTTTACATTCTAACATAGTTACAATTATTATTGGTTTATACTTGATTTGCTGCAAATGTCCGTAATGGCTTGACACAGACAATGCTCATTTTTAGAATCATTTTCTGGTCTGCATAAATTCAGGATTAGTCTTATTTTCGGGCTCCCATTACATGGTCAAATTCCACTTTCAGGAATCTCACGAAACGACCTTTCTTTTCACGTTTGATTTCGTGAAATTGTAAAACTCCATAAACAGAATCTCTGGAAAGACTATATTTCTTCATGGCTTCCTGCACGGTGTAGTATTCCGAAGCATTATCTTCGGCAGTCTGCTTGGATAGGTCAAAATGTAGCTTTGAGTAGAATATCTGACCGTGTTCTTTCTTGGACGGGATGTTGTTGCGATAGACATGGGAGCGGATGGCAACCCGACTCATCCCATACTTTTGTTCTATCTCTTCGGGAGTGTACCATTCGGTCAGATCATTATCTGTTTTGTATTTGGCAAAAGCAGCATCAATATGCTTTTTGCTGTAATAGTTGAACTGACGGATTTTTACTTTTGGCACATTATGCTCCCGTGTATAAGTCCATACCCATTTGGTGTTGACCTTGTATTTTTGGGCAATTTCTTCAGCAGTGTAATATTCAGCAATATCAAATTCGACTTTTGACATCACACGTTCATAAGGTTTAGATTTAAGCAAAAGTTCTATATCAGCTCTTCGAATAAAAGACATTCGTGAACTAATCCGACTTGCTCTCAACTTATCCTCTTTGACTAATTTGTAGATGTACTGACGAGAAACTCCCATCAATTTAGCTGCTTGTGAAAAGGTAAAGTATCTTGATTTTCCAGCATCTTCTTTACCTCCAACAATTCTTGACTCTGAATGAGCTCCATTCTTCGCTCTTTCATTCGATGTTTGTAGCCTCGTTTAGAACATTGAGGACTACAATAATTGGTGGTGGTTTTCTGAGCTATAAAAGGTTTACCACACCATTGACAAATTCTTTTTACTTCCATGTTGTTTTCTCCATATTTTTAATGAAACCATATAGTTTTAATTTCGCTTTTTGTCTACCTATGTAAACCATTGTCAACACATGTTGTTGACTACCTCGCTGTGACATCGCGGTTTTTGGTTCACTTGTTACGCGGTAGAAATACGGTAGAAAAATATGGTGAACAACACTATCCAATCGCTATGAACTGGATTTTGGATAAATAAAAAGCCGCTGAATTTCAGCGACTTCATTATAGTTGGTTCTAATTCGTTGCGGTTAATTGCGATATGTCATTTCCCGATGCAAAAATGTTGGAATATATTATGTAATACCATATCATTTGTCACCTCTCCTGCAATATCACTCAAATGGAAAATACATTCCCGAATATCTTGTGACACGAAATCTCCGGAAAGATTATTTACCAAGCCTTCTTGTACTCGGTGGATAGCTTCTAATGCATTGTTTAATGCTTCATAGTGGCGGACATTGGTAACAATAACATCATTTTGAGTAATGGTAGGAAGATGTGCAGATGTTATTAGCATTTGTTGCAGTTCTTCGATATGTTCTCGTTTTTTAGCAGATATGACGATTGATTTTACATCGTCAGGGAAATTGGTAGGGATATCATTCTGTATATTAGCCACCAGATCGACTTTATTATAAACGAGGATGAGTTGTTTGGCTCTACAGCGGGGAAGAAGTTGGCTGGATAGTTGTGTGATTTGAGTTTGGGCATTTGTAGCATCAATCATCCAAAGAACGATTTCTGCTTGGTCCAACTTTTGGAAAGTACGTTCAATACCAAGACTTTCAATTGTGTCGTTGGTTTCACGAATACCTGCCGTATCAATGAAGCGGAAAGTAATTCCACCTATATTAACCGTATCCTCTATCACATCGCGTGTTGTACCATGAATATCGCTGACTATGGCTTTTTCTTCATTTAACAAGACATTAAGTAGGGTGGATTTTCCTGCATTTGTTTCGCCAATGATAGCTACCGGAACGCCATTCTTAATTGCGTTACCTACACTAAAAGAGTTCACTAAGCGAACAATGACTTTTTCAATGTTATCCGCTAACAGACAAAGTTCGGAGCGATCGGCAAATTCCAATTCCTCGTGATCACTAAAATCCAGTTCAAGCTCAATGAGTGAGGTGAAATGTAGTAACTGGTTGCGTAGAGTGGTAAGTTCTTTGCTGAAACCACCGCGCATTTGGCTCATGGCAAGACGATGAGTCGCTGCGGAAGATGAAGCGATAAGGTCGGCAACGGCTTCCGCTTGACTTAAATCCATTTTTCCATTAAGAAATGCACGTTGAGTGTATTCGCCCGGTTGGGCCATGCGGCAACCATTTTTAATCAATAGCTGTAGCACTTTTTGTAAAATGTAGGCTGAACCATGACATGTGATTTCTGTACTGTTTTCACCTGTATAGGAGTGAGGAGCACGAAACAAGCTGACAAGCACTTCATCTATAATTTCAGAACCTTCATGAATCCGTCCAAAAGTAAGCGTATAAGGTTTGCTCTCCTCCAACCTTTTATTGCTAATGGCAGGGGTAAAAATACGGGATGTGATTTCGATAGCTTCCGGTCCGGAAACTCGAATACATCCAATAGCCCCTCC
>ENA-OQHF01001419-OQHF01001419.1-human-gut-metagenome-genome-assembly--contig:-NODE-1419-length-13212-cov-2.374092_pt1 | contig 13212 bp, 11 predicted proteins | sample MGYA00242559_ERZ504709 | MGnify/ENA primary metagenome ERZ504709 (study PRJEB26092, sample SAMD00036203) | human gut metagenome | host: Homo sapiens | study: EMG produced TPA metagenomics assembly of... | reverse complement strand
ATATGAATAAAAAGGAACTGGAATTATATATACATATCCCGTTCTGTGTCCGGAAATGTAATTATTGTGATTTCCTTTCTTTCCCGGCAGATGAAGATACACAGAGACAATATGTGAAGGCACTTTGCAAAGAAATTTTCTATTATGGGGCACATTGCAGGGATTATGTGGTTTCGACAGTCTATATTGGTGGCGGCACGCCATCGTGGCTGTGGGAGTCGGATATGGCAGAGATCATGGATGCCGTGCATAAAAATTTTGCGCTGCTGCCGGATGCGGAAGTCTCTGTTGAGTGCAATCCCGGAACTGTTACAGCGCAGAAATTTGCAGTGTACAGACAGTCCGGGATCAACCGGATCAGTTTGGGATTGCAGTCTGCACAGAATGTTGAACTGAAAATGTTAGGGCGTATCCATACATGGGAACAGTTCCTGAAAACTTATGAACTTGCAAGAGCAGGAGGATTTTCCAATATTAATGTGGATCTAATGAGCTCACTGCCGGGACAGCACATGGAAAGTTATGCAGATTCGCTGCAGAAAGTCTGCCGTCTGAAACCGGAACATATTTCTGCCTATTCGCTGATCATTGAAAAAGGAACTCCGTTTTATGATCTGTATAAATTTGATGCGGTTAAACAACGTGCAGGAATGGCGACGGATGCACTGCCGACAGAAGATGAAGTCTATGAGATGACACAGCTGACCGAGCAGATGCTTAAGGAAAACGGCTATGTGCATTATGAGGTTTCAAATTTTGCACAGCCTGGTTATGCGTGCAGACATAATATAGGTTACTGGACGCGTGTCAATTATCTTGGTCTGGGACTTGGTGCGTCGTCATTGATGGAAAATATACGTTACACTAACACCAGAGATTTATATACTTATCTGGAGCAGGTCGAAGTCATCCGGGAAGGCATCTGGGAAAATAAACATGACGACGGAACAGTGGAACAGCTCACGGCAACCAATCTGCACGCCTCTGCTGAGTCAGTTGGCAAATATGCGCAGATGGAAGAATTTATGTATTTAGGACTTCGTATGATCGACGGAGTTTCAAGGGATGATTTTATGCACAGCTTTGGGATGCCCATCGAGGCAGTGTATCAGGAAGTTTTGAATCATCTGCAGGAGGAGGGGCTCTTAGAGCGCCGCGCAGGAAGAATATACCTGACACCCAGGGGACAGGATGTCAGCAACTATGCCCTGTCGCAGTTCCTGTTTGATTGAAACATCATAAAATATTAAGAAAATGTTTTATGGTCTTTTACATGTGGATAGGATATAATGTGCGTAGGCAGTGAGCGGTGCCAAATAAGAGAAATACAAAAAATGACTGCTTGCAGGCACTTTTTTATTGTTTGCTTCGTTGATAGGGCGGTGCTAGGTGCCGGTGGCACCTGTTTAGCACGGACCGAAGTGGAACGTAGATGCCCGTCAGTCCAGTGGCACTGCGGACGAAAGTTAAAAGTAAATTAAAATAAATAAGATGGTGAGTGAACGGATTTGAATGCAGAGAAACGAAGAAAAAAACGACTGAGAAATCTGGTGTGCATAGTATATTGTTCGCTGCAGCTTTTGATCGTTCTTGCGTTATTTCAGGGGATGGGGAGTTTGCTGCATAAGCTGGTTCCGGCAGGTATTGACCTTTCACAGATTGAGGGGAAGATCGTGGTTGTTGACGACGAGCAGGAGAATAAGGATAAGTTAGATGAGAATAAACTGATCGTATGCTTAGATGCCGGACATGGCGGAAAGGATAACGGGTCTGATTACAGGCTTCGTTATGAGAAAAATGATAATTTAAAAATCACACAGGCAGTGGCGGCATATCTTGCTGACAAAGAAAATATTCAGGTCATTATGACACGTTCCGATGATACATTTTTATCATTGGAGGAACGGACATCTTTTGCAAATCAGAATAATGCCGATTATTTTGTGTCACTGCATCGCAATACGGGTGAAGGAAATGGTGTGGAGACCTGGATCCGCAGTGACGCGGATGACAAGACACAGGCGCTTGCAAAAAATATTATGGATAACCTGGATGCTGCAGGGATCTCGAGAAACCGTGGTGTAAAAAAAGGGACACAAAAGAGCGAGAGCAAAGATTATTATGTAAATCTGCACACGAACATGCCGGCATGTATTGTCGAACTTGGTTTTATGAACAGTCCGACGGATAATCAGCTGTTTGATGCAAACATTGACAGTTATGCAAAGGCGATCGGGGATGCTGTGTTAAAAACGTATGAGTCTTATGGAAAAGACGGAGCAGATGCTAAAGAATCCGTCGAGGATGTTCCAGGCACGGAAGAGCAGACGAGTACGGAAACGGGCACAGGTACGACAGGACAGGTATTGCAGAACACACCGATTGAAAATGTATCCTCATTGGATGCCACCAGCCATGACTGGGGACTTGGCAGCCATACAGATGATGAAAACCGTCCGTTAGATGCCATCAATGCGCAGGAGACATATGGAAAATACAATGCCTGCTTTATTGGTGATGACACGAAAGACATTTATCTGACCTTTGATGAAGGCTATGAATACGGACAGACGGAGAGCATCTTAAATACCTTAAAGGAAAAAGGGGTATCTGCCACATTTTTTGTGACAGAACCGTATGCGAAAGAGAATCCGGATCTGGTAAGACGAATGATCGATGAAGGACATGTGTTAGGAAACCACAGTGTGACGCATCCTTCCGCAGGTATGCCTTCTTTATCATTAGATAAACAGGAAAATGAGGTAACAGAGAATCATGCCTATATCAAAGAAAATTTTGGATATGATATGTATCTGTTCCGTTACCCGACAGGAAGATTCAGTGAGCAGTCACTTGCCCTGTTAAATAACTGTAATTACAAGAGTATTTTCTGGAGTTTTGCATATCTGGATTATGATGTCAATAATCAGCCGGATCATGCATCGAGTCTGCAGAAGATGAAAGATAAACTTCATCCGGGTGCAATTTATCTGCTCCATGCGGAGTCAGAGACAAATGCAGCAGTGCTGGGAGATTTTATTGATGCCGTGAGAGCTGCAGGGTATGGGTTTAAGAATTTTTAATAGAATATTTTCAGGAGAAAGCAGGGAACGTCAGAATGATTTGACGCTCCCTGCTTTTTTCAGAAATGTGGGTTGTCAGTTTAGCTAGCATCACTTTACCTTGATAACCATTTATTTTGATAAAGTGATGACACGCAGTATAAAAAATGATACAATATTTTTGTATGCATATATGTACGCTTAGAATTTTCTAAATGAAGAATTCTAGGAGTACATGAAAAAAGGGAAATGAAATAAAAAAGAAGGCGCTGAATTTGAAAGTGACAAAAATGATAAGCAGGAAAATGGCAGGCGGCATATTATTGGGCTTTACTGGCTGTGGCAGGCATTGTGACAGGCAGTCAGGGAAGTGTGACAGTTTATGCGGCAGAGGAATTACAGGGAAGTGGAACAGCAGAAGATCCGTATGTGATCACCGGTTCGGAGGATCTGTGGAAGTTTGCAGAGATCGTAAAAGCATCCTCGGATAGAAATGAATGTGCGAAAGTTGCAGATGGTGTAACAGAGATCGATACAACAGTACGTGGAGAAAAGAAAGACTTAACATGGAATACCGATCGGAGATTCCTCCGGTTCCTATAAAGGAGTCTTCGATGGTAACGGAGCAGAGATCACGATCCATGCGGACAGAAGCATTAACAATAATGCCGGTTTGTTTGGCATACTAGGCAGTGGCGGAGAGATAAGAAATGTCACCACTGCAGGAAGTTCTAAAGGCTGGGATAGTGTAGGAGGTATCTGTGGTCAGGCATGTAGTGATGCAAAAATCGTAAACTGTAACAATAAAGCAGATATAACCGCACAAGGAGGTCAGGCAGGAGGTTTGGCTGGATATGCAAGCAGTGCACAGATCGAATCCGATACCTCGATCAGTAATACAGGTGCAGTTACAGGGACAGCGAATGTAGGTGGACTTGTCGGTCAGGCTAGTGGTGGAATGAAGGTGATCGTCCATGAGGGTATTCTCAATTCTGGAGCTATAACTGCTAAATCAAGTGGATATGTCGGAGGTTTGATCGGATATGCAGATCTTGCGTCCATTCAAGCGGATGCGGATATTATCAATACGGGTAAGATATCTAGTATGGGAAGCAATACTTCTATGGGAGCAGGAGGATTGATCGGATATGGAATTGATATATCTATAATTTCCCGGAATGGAATGTTACAGAATAAAGGAGAAGTGACAGCAGCAATTACAAGTGTTGGTGGTATTGGAGGGCATATGACAAGTTCTGATAACAGTAACTGTCAAATTCAGGCAGCAAAGGGCGTGATCAATACCGGCAGGATCACAGGTAAAAATAGTGTCGGTGGAGTTGTCGGGGAGTATGCATATTCTGCACCGATGACTTCTATGGATGGATTTATTTTAAATAGGGGAGCTGTGGAAGGAAATGGAGATAATGTCGGCGGTGTGATCGGAAGAATGGGCAGCAATTCAGATGGTAGTAAGTATGGAAATATGGGAGATGTCACGAATACAGGTAAGTATACCGGCGGCGTGATCGGATCATGGGACAGCAATACCAGTCTGGAAAATTCGTTCAATATAGGAAATGTGGTAGTAACAGGTGAAGATGCTGCAGACGTTGGTGGTATTGCAGGAAGATTTACGGGTGTCAATATTAAGAATTGCTATCATACAACGGAGTATCCGCTGATCGGTAACGGAGAAGCTGAGAAAGACGAGATCACCGGCAAGATATCGAATTGTTACTGTATGGAGAAGAATACGTTACCATGGGACGGCGAGATTACAAAGACAACGAAAGCATTCACGGATGGAGAGGTTGCATATCTTCTGGATGGAAGTGGAGATAGCAGGAGGGCTGAATTGATCTGGGGACAGAAAATCGGAACAGATCAGACTCCGGTATTGGGCGGTATGACTGTATATCAGGATGGCAGCATATACAGTAATGCAGACGGACATCACTATGGTGCACCACAGTATACATGGAGCGAGAGCGATATGAGCTGTACGGCACGCAGGATATGTGAGGGATGTGAAAATGAAGAAAGCGAAACTGTAACAGCATCTTATACAGAGGAAAAAGCAGGATGTGAAACAAACGGCAAGAAAGAGTACAAAGCAGAATTTAAAAATCCATCATTTGAGGTTCAGACAAAGACGATCAATGACGGAATTCACTTGGACATGATGTAACAGATGCAGTCTGGTCAAAGGATGAAAAGGCACATTGGAAAGATTGTAAAAATGGATGTGGAAAGAAATTAGAACAGGCAGAGCATACATTTCAGACGATCATCGACCGGCAGGCAACAGAAAGTACCGAAGGCAGCAGCCATGAGGAATGCAGCGTATGCGGCTATCAGAAAGCAGCAGTTGTGATCCCGGTGACCGGGAAGGAAGAAACAACAAATGAACAGCCGTCCAATACAAATACACTTACCGTCGGACAGGTTGTTGTGAATAAGGCAGATGGATCGTTCTATACCATCAAGAAGAATGCCGGTAAAGTCCATGAGGTAGAATACAAGGCACCGAAAAACAAAAAACAGACAAAGATCGCTGTGCCGGATTCTATCAAAATTAATGGTGCGACCTATAAAGTAACATCGATCGCAAAGAGTGCATTTAAGAATAATAAGAAACTAAAGACGGTTACGATCGGTAAGAATGTATCAAAGATCGGAGAAAATGTCTTTTCCGGATGCAAGAAGTTAAAGACAATTACGATAAAATCTACAAAACTGAAAGCAAAGACACTTTCTAAGAGTACATTTAAAGGAATCACAAAAGCAACCACGGTCAAAGTACCGAAGAAGAAATTATCCGCTTATAAGAAATTATTTAAGAGCAGGGGACTTTCTTCCAAAGTAAAAGTAAAGGCATATTAAAGTAAGACAGACAACGTTACAGTATACAGGTTTTCCTGCGGACTGTAGCGTTGTTTTTTTCTGGTGCAATCTATGGCAGGATAGGTATAGAATATTTTCAGAAGAAATGGTAAAATGAAATCGGTCAATCCGTGCAGAGATGCGTGTGGCTCCGGCTGCATTACCTGCGACACTTTTTTCAATAGCGTAGGCTTAGCGGTGTTATCGTGAGGTAGCGGATGACCTTTTTATGTATTGCTCTAGGAAAAGAGGTAGATCAGGCAATCAAAGAGGGGAATAAAGCATTATTGGGTACGCTAAAAGAACTTAGCTTAAAAAAGCGGAACAGATTGCAATTTCTAAATTATGTTTGTATAGGGAGGATGACGATATGGGTAAGATTATCTTGTATCATGGGAGTCCTGACAAAGAAATAAAGCCAGCTTTTGGATTGGGAGAAAACCGGCATGATTACGGAAAAGGCTTTTATTTGACGGAAAATATTGATCTTGCAAAAGAATGGGCGGTTTGCAGACCGGATGAGACAAATGGCTGGGTTCATAAATATGAGTTGGATATGGAAGGACTGAAAGTACTTGATTTCCAGAAATATAGCATTTTATCATGGCTGGCTGAATTAATGAAACACAGGGATGCAGCAGACTCTAAGCGTTACAGAATGTTGTCGCAGAAGTTTATTGCAAAATATGGTATCGAAACAAGCGGATATGATGTGATAAAAGGATGGAGAGCGGATGCATCGTACTTTTATATTGCAAAAGCGTTTGTCAGAGATGAAATTGATGTGGAAATTTTAGAAGAGCTCCTTTTGTTGGGAGGTTTGGGAATACAGTATTGTATTAAATCAGAACTGGCATATTCGAGGCTGTCTGAGAGAAAAGAAGAACTTATTTCCGTGGAATATGACGAGTTTAATGAAAAATACAATGAACGCGATGTGACAGCAAGGAAAAGGATGAAAGAATTGATTGACTCTGATGCAAATAAAGTAACCAATGTGTTTAGTACACATTTTATGAGGAGAGAAAAAATGCGGGCATATTCAGAGACATATTTAGATGATGTGGTAGAGAGTCAGGGAAAACTGTTTGATTTTGTAGCGCAGACATTTCCTGAAAATGATACAACGGATTTTATAGAAGCGTATATGAAAAGTAAAACCAGAAAATATATCGATGAGTCGATGGCGTATGTTAATACCATGGATGCTAAAGAATTATGGAGATATTTTTCGGATACAGAAAAGTATAAATTGAAAGCTGGAAAGGCTTTAGAAGGGTTTATGCCGGACTGGATTGGCGAGTTTTATGCGTATTATCAATGGTACTATAATATTCCAAGCTCGGAGGTGATAGAAAAAGTACCGTTAAATTTTTTGATGAAAGCGTATCACGGACTGCATGACTTAGAGCTTGATCTGGCAGTAAAAAAGGTAGGTGCAGCATAAAATGGATATTTTATGTTTTCATAATCCTGATGAGGAAAATGGATACTTGAGTAACTGGTATATGTCACAGTTTGATGTAAATGGAATCGGATTTTCATCTATGGAGCAATATATGATGTATAAAAAGGCAGTTTGTTTCAGAGACGATGTGATTGCTGAAAAGATATTGGAAACAGATGAGGTTGGATCTATAAAAGAACTGGGACGTATGGTGGCAGGCTATAATGAAAATTACTGGAATGGTATAAGGCAGATTGTAGTTTATGAAGGGCTTATAGCAAAATTTTCCCAAAATGATAAATTGAGGGAAGGTTTGTTACATACGAAAGATCAAATCCTTGCAGAATGTGCGGTAAAAGACAGAATTTGGGGGATTGGATTATCTATGAAAGATCCAGATCGGATGGATTTGAGCAAATGGAGAGGTCAAAACTTATTAGGATACACATTGATGATGATAAGAGACAGGTTGTAAATGTTATTACTTATCTGAAATATTCTTATGAAGAAGGATATGTAAAAGTAAAGGCATACTAAAGTAAGACAGACAACGTTACAGTATACAGGTTTTTCTGCGGACTGTAGTGTTGTTTTTTTAATTCATAGGATTCGGGTGTCAAAATTTTGGAAGCCACCTTTTGACACCCGAATCTTCATAGGAAAATTACGTCCATGAATTAAAAAATCTTCGCATTCCTGTGATAGCAATCAGACAATTCTAAACAAATTCTAAAAAATTTGGCACACTGGTATGACCAGAATTTATTGACACAACCACCCTAAAATGATAGAATTTATCTATAAGTAACAGATAAGGCGAAAAATGTTACAAAAGAAATGGAGATTATCATGGGAAATGTACGGATTCTGGAAGTAAAACAGAGCATTTTCGAGAGCAATGACAAGCAGGCAGCATTGCTTCGCGAAGAACTGAAAAAAGACGGCGTGTTCTTGTTGAACCTGATGTCATCGCCTGGATCAGGCAAGACAACGACGCTGACACGCACGATCGAGGCACTGAAAGATGACTTGAAGATCGGTGTCATGGAGGCAGATATCGACTCTGACGTGGATGCGGAAACAATTTTAAAGACCGGAGCAAAGGCAATCCAGCTTCATACAGGCGGCATGTGTCATCTGGATGCAGATATGACGAGACAGGGATTAAAAGGACTTGGAACAGATGATGTGGAACTGGTTATTTTAGAGAATGTCGGCAATCTGGTATGTCCAGCGGAGTTCGATACGGGTGCAGTGAAAAATGCGATGATCTTATCCGTACCGGAAGGACATGACAAACCTTTAAAATACCCGCTGATGTTTTCCATCTGCGATGTCGTGCTGATCAACAAGATCGATGTGATGCCATATTTTGATTTTGACTTAGAGCAGTGTAAAAAGAACATCCTGATGCGCAATCCGAATGCAAAGATCATCCCGATCTGTGCAAAGACAGGTGAAGGTATGGAAGAATGGGCAGACTGGCTGAAAAAAGAGACCGCTGCATGGAGAGAGGAGGAACACGCATGAAAAAGTTTGAGTACACACCACCGGAACAGCCGAGAGAGCTGATCTTAAAATTAGGACAGAAGATCACCGACCGTATCGGTCATACAGTGACAGCCGAAGATCCGGAATATTATGGACTAGAAGCACTTGTGACGGACGAGATGGCAGAGGTTGCATTGAAAATGAAAGTGCGCAAACCGATGACATTAGCACAGATTGTAAAAGCAACCGGAAAAGAAGAGAAAGTGTTAGAAGAATTGTTGCAGGAGATGAGCAATATCGGTCTTTTGGAATACAACTGGGAAAATCCAAAGCATGAGAAACAGTATGTTCTTCCGATGTATGTACCGGGAAGTGCAGAGTTCTTTAATATGAAGTTAGACCAGATCAAAGAGCACCCGGAAGTTGCATCATTCTTTGAGCGCATGGCATTTTTACCATTGCAGAAAGTAACACCGATGGTACCGCCAGGAGGCGCTGGAATCGGTATGCACGTTATCCCGGTTGAGAAAGCGATCGAGACGGAAAATGAGTCTGTCAGTGTCGAGCATATTTCCCACTGGCTGGATAAATATGATGGAAAATATGCAGCAGGTCCGTGTTCCTGCCGTTATTCCCGCGGTGTTTTGGGCGAGGGATGCGCGGATGATCCGGAAGACTGGTGTATCGGTGTCGGCGATATGGCTGACTATTTAGTCGAGACAAACAAGGGACATTACATTACACGCGAAAAGGTAATGGAAATCTTACAGCGTGCGGAGGACAACGGATTTGTTCATCAGATCACAAACATTGACGGCGAGGACAAGATTTTTGCCATCTGTAACTGTAATGTAAATATCTGTAATGCACTTCGTACCTCACAGTTATTTAACACACCGAACATGTCACGTTCTGCTTATGTGGCAAAGGTTGAAACAAAGGACTGTGTTGCATGTGGACGCTGCGTAGAGTACTGTCCGGCGGGTGCCGTAAAAATGGGTCAGAAACTCTGTACGAAAGATGGAACCATCACCTATCCGAAACACGAGCTGCCGGATAATACCAAGTGGGGACCGGAAAAATGGGATATGGATTACCGTGATAACAACCGCATCAACTGTTATGATACCGGAACGGCACCGTGTAAGACGGCATGTCCGGCACATATCGCAGTACAGGGATACTTAAAGATGGCGGCACAGGGACGATACACAGATGCCCTTGCCCTGATCAAAAAGGAAAATCCGTTCCCGGCAGTCTGCGGACGTGTCTGCAACCACCGCTGTGAGGATGCATGTACAAGAGGAACTGTGGACCAGGCAGTTGCGATCGATGATGTCAAGAAATTTATCGCAGAACTGGATCTGAATTCAGATACACGTTACATTCCACCGGTCGTACAGCCGTCAAACCGTGGAACTTTCCCACAGAAGATTGCAATCATTGGTGGTGGCCCGGCTGGTTTAAGCTGTGCGTTTTATTTGGCAACCAGAGGTTACAAACCGACTGTATTTGAGAAAAATGAGCGCCCGGGCGGTATGCTCGTTTACGGTATTCCTTCTTTTAAATTAGAGAAAAATGTTGTGGATGCTGAAATCGAAGTGATGCGTGAACTTGGTGTGGATATCAAATGCGGCGTGGAAGTTGGAAAAGATATTTCGTTAGACGAACTGCGCACGCAGGGATATCAGGCATTTTATATTGCAATCGGCTGCCAGGGAAGCCGCAAAGCAGGCATTCCGGGCGAGGATGCCGCGGGTGTAATGAGTGCGGTTGATTTCTTACATATCGTATCCGGTGGAAACGAAGACTACCGCGTGGATGGCAGATCTGTTGTCATCGGTGGCGGTAACGTGGCAATCGATGTGGCACGTACAGCGGCACGCTGTGGTTCCAACGAAGTTTCCATGTTCTGCTTAGAGTCTGAAAAAGAGATGCCGGCATCCAAAGATGAGGTGGAAGAAGTCAAAGAAGAGGGAGCTGCCGTTCACTGTGGCTGGGGTCCGAAAGAGATTTTGACAGAAAACGGTAAAGTGCGTGGCATCGTGCTGAAAAAATGTGTTTCCGTCAAAGATGAGACTGGACGTTTTAACCCACAGTTCGATGAGAATGAGACAATGACCGTGGAATGTGAGCATGTATACTTAAGTATTGGACAGAGCATTCTCTGGGGTGACCTTTTGGCAGGCTCTAAAGTGAAACTTGGAAGAGGAAACGGAGCAGTAGCAGATCCGCTTACTTACCAGACCGCAGAACCGGATATCTTTGTCGGTGGAGATGTCTATACCGGACCGAGTTTTGCAATCAATGCGATCGCAGCCGGAAAAGAAGGTGCAGAGTCCATTCACCGTTTTGTACATGAAAACGCAAGCATGACGATCGGAAGAAACCGCCGTCAGTTTATCGAACTGGATAAGGAAAATCTTGCCCTGGAAGGATATGACAATGCAAAGAGACAGCGTCCTGCAATGGATGACAAGATTGATGCGCACAGATCATTCCGCGATGCACACAGGACACTGACCGAGGAGCAGGTGAAGATCGAGACTGCGCGTTGTCTTGGATGTGGAGCTTCCGTGGTCGATCCGAACAAGTGTATCGGCTGTGGTGTCTGCACGACAAAGTGTGAATTTGATGCGATCCATCTGCACCGCGAGCTGCCGGAGTGCAGCCGCATGGTAAAAGCGGAGGACAAGATGAAGGCAATTCTTCCTTATATATTAAAACGTGAAGTGAAGATCCGCTTTGGAAAAAAGGAGAAATAAAGCGAATGCATGAACTTGGAATCGTATTTCATGTGATCAAAAGCGTGGAGGAGATTGCGCAGGAAAATGAACTGACAAAGGTTTCGGCTGTGACACTTTCCATCGGGGAAGTGTCCGGCATCGTGCCGTCTTATCTCACAGACTGCTGGCGCTGGGCGGCGGACCGCACAGAGGTTTTATCCGGCAGTGAGTTAAATATCGAGACAATCCATGCAGTGACACATTGTGATGACTGTGGCTGCGAATATGATACCGTAGCACATGGTAAGATCTGCCCGGAGTGCGGCGGGGAACATACCTGGCTTTTATGTGGAAATGAGACGATGATCAAAGAGATCGAGGTGCCGGAGGAAGAGCCGGTGCCGTAAAGAGTAACATTTTTTGTATTTTATATCGTACAGAATCGAAACATAATTGCAATTCCTAAAAAATCATGATACCCTTTGTATACATAATACTTATATAGGCAAAAAATTTTGCTGTATAATTTTTGTGTATGCAGAGGGTATTGTTATAATAAGAAATTTGCCCGTAAAATGCATCTAAATTGAGATTGTAAATCTTTGCAAAGAGCACATGTAAAGTCCTTTTTGCACAAGATTGTTTATTAGAAAAAGAAAAGACGCTGACATCAAAAGAATCACTTGAGATGAAAGGTACGGTATAAATGGAAAATGTAAGAGGCGCAATGCGACTCTTATTAGGCTGTACCTGAAATTAGGGGTACAGTTTTTTTTATTCCAAAATCTGTATCATAGATTCGTGTATGAAAATCATATAAATTTGATAATCAGGGAGGAAACGAATGGATACAAGAGTAGCTTTGATCGGGATCATCGTTGAAAATATGGATTCCACGCCGGAATTAAATAAACTTTTGCATGAATACGGCTCGTATATTATCGGACGGATGGGGTCATGCCATACCGTGAGCGGAATGTGCATATCATCAGCGTTGCAATCGATGCGCCGCAGGATGTTATCAATGCACATTTCCGGGAAAATCGGCAGACTTGATGGAATCACGGCAAAGACGGTGTATTCGAATGTTGGCATGGCATAAGCTGGCGTGGATATGAATTGAAAATATACACATTGGGCAAAATCAAAAGAAATATATGTCGGATGCCCAATCTCACTAGCAGAAAGACCATTATGATCGGACAGGGATAAATTTATGTTACAAAACCAGAGAACACCAGACAAAAACAAACAGAAAAACTATGGCATGTCAGCGCAGAATTTTAAAAATCTGCCAGAGACAATAGAAAAGACAGCAGATATCACAAAAGAACAGCTTGCATTTCTTCTTGCCACAGAGGACGATGCGATGATACAGGATTTAAAGCAGCGTGCGCGGAACACAGGTGACCGCATCTATGGAAAAAATGTCTACATCCGCGGACTGATTGAGTTCACAAATTACTGCAAAAATGACTGCCTTTACTGTGGAATCCGCAGAAGTAACTGCCACGCAGACCGCTACCGGCTGACGGAAGAAGAGATTCTTTCCTGCTGTAAAATCGGATATGAGCTGGGATTTTGCACCTTTGTACTGCAG
>ENA-OQHF01001415-OQHF01001415.1-human-gut-metagenome-genome-assembly--contig:-NODE-1415-length-13244-cov-2.320881_pt1 | contig 13244 bp, 11 predicted proteins | sample MGYA00242559_ERZ504709 | MGnify/ENA primary metagenome ERZ504709 (study PRJEB26092, sample SAMD00036203) | human gut metagenome | host: Homo sapiens | study: EMG produced TPA metagenomics assembly of... | reverse complement strand
CTTGCCACCAAGGATCCGGACGTAAAGGTACCGCAAAAAGGTTTAGCAGACACTGCAGAGACATCACCTTGTGCTGCGCCGGAAGCTACAAAACGTGTGGCAGCCTTTTTTGCAGGCGACTCCCAACGGCGTACAGGCGATGAGCGCAGATATGCCGGGGCTGGTACAGACTTCCCTGAATCTGGGTATCCTGAAAGCGGATGTGGAAGTTTTACGGGCAGAGTATTCTGTCAGAAGCAGCGTGGAAAGTGAGAAGGATAACCTGATCGCAAAGCTTGCTGCACTGGTGGAACTGACAGGCGGCGATTACGTGGTGACCGGAGATTATCCCGGCTGGAAATACCGTGTGCATTCTCCACTGCGGGAAAAAATGGTGAAGCTGTATGCGGAAATGTACGGCACTGAGCCCAAGGTGGAGGCTATCCATGCAGGACTGGAGTGCGGACTGTTAGGCAGCAAGATCACAGACCTTGATTGTGTATCCATGGGACCGGATATGAAGGACATTCATACGACCGAGGAGACCTTAAGCATATCTTCCACGAAGAGAGTATGGGAATATCTGGTAAGGGTTCTGGAGACGAAGGACTGACTGAATTTGAGTAACAGGAAGTCCAGAGAAGCAAATAAGATAGAAACGATCGAAAAATGTAAAGAGTTAGCAAATTGAAAAAGCTAACATATAAATAACGTTGGAGGAAATACACTGTCACGGCGGTGTCAATAAAAAAATGAGCGATAAGATTTTATTCCAGTGTGACTATAATGAGGGAGCGCATCCGAAGGTGCTGGAGCGCCTGGTGCAGACCAATATGGAGCAGACACCGGGCTACAGTGAGGATAAATACTGTGAAGAGGCGCGCGAGAAGATCCGTAAGGCCTGTGGGGATGACAGCCTGGCAGTCCATTTCCTGGTAGGTGGGACCCAGACCAATGTCACAGTGATCAATGCAGCACTTCGCAAGCACCAGGGCGTGCTCTGCGCTGTCACGGGACATATCAATGTCCATGAGACCGGTGCGGTGGAAGCCTGCGGACATAAGGTACTGGGACTAGAAAGCCCCGACGGTAAGATCACGGCAGCACAGGTAGCAGAGGCTTACGAAGCCCATATTCACAACGACAGCTTTGAGCACATGGTACAGCCGAAAATGGTTTATATTTCCAATCCCACAGAGGTGGGAACCATTTACAGCAAAGCGGAACTGACCGCTCTCTCCGAGACCTGCCACAAATACGGACTGTATCTGTTCTTAGATGGCGCAAGACTGGGCTACGGACTGGCAGCGCCGGACAACGATCTGACATTACCGGAGATTGCGGCGCTTTGTGATGTCTTTTACATCGGTGGAACCAAGGTCGGCGCATTGTTCGGAGAAGCAGTAGTGATCAAAAATCCGGAGCTTGCACAGGATTTCCGGTATCTTATCAAGCAGAATGGCGGCATGCTTGCCAAGGGGAGATTGCTAGGACTGCAGTTTGATGCGCTTTTCACAGATGGTCTCTATCAGGAGATCTCTGCCCATGCCATTGCCATGGCGGAGAAGCTGCGGGAGGCATTTACGGCGAAGGGTTACAACTATCTGGCACCCAACCGGACGAACCAGATCTTCGTCATTGTGCCGGATGCACACCTGGCGAAGATTTCAGAACAGTTCGAGTACAGCTATGACCAGCGGATCGATGCCACACACAGCTGCGTGCGATTCTGTACCGGCTGGGCCACGAAGGAAGAAAATGTGGATGCACTGATCCGGTGCGTGGAAAAATTATAATATGTTTGGAAGATTCCGCAAGCCGGGAAAGGTTTGCGGAATTTTAAAAATCAGTAATCAATGAGGTATAGAACAGAGGAGAAAACACATGGATAAAGAAATGACCAATGCCATTCAGTTAAGCATCATTTCAGTGGTTATTGGGCATTGTTTGTTAGTTTAACGATTATAGGAATTGTAAAAATACTGATGGTCTATTTCAAATTTGAACAAGGTAAAAAGATAATTACCGCTTTGTCTGTAGGACTTAGTATAATTGCTGTTTTGTTTTTGGCTATGGCAAGAGAGCCGTATGCGATAACCGTAATGTTCTTATTATTGTTTATTAAAGGCGGTCTGCTTTATAAACAAGCTAAGGCAGGTCAATGAGATATCCGATGAGGTCTTCTGTTAATCGGTCAATGAAGGTGGCATATGAAGGATAAATCATTGGGAAATGGTTTATGGAAAGGGGACGGGAAATGACAGAAAACAGTTATAAGACACCCTGTGGCTGCATCCATTATTTTGTAAATATAATAGATAAACAGAGAATTACGTTAGTGTTCTTACCGGGTCTTACGGCAGACCATAGGCTTTTTGAGAAGCAGACAGAATATTTTGAGAAGAGACAGAATGTGTTTGTATGGGATGCACCATCACATGCATTATCCAGACCATTTACGAATAATTACAGTCTGTCTGACATGGCAGAATGGCTTTATGAAATTTTAGCAAAAGAAGAAATTTATAATCCCATAATTATCGGTCAGTCTATGGGTGGATATCTGGCTCAAATGTATATGGAATTATATCCGGATAAGATAAAAGGCTTTATCTCCATTGATTCTGCACCGCTTCAAAAGTCTTATATGACTGCAATGGAAATATGGCTTCTTGAAAGAGCAGAGCCATTATATAAGATATATCCATGGAAAGCGCTTCTTAGGGCTGGTTCAGGAGGGTGCGCAGAGACGGAATATGGTCAGAATCTTATGCGTAAGATGATGATGTCCTATGATCCAGATCCTAAAGAATATGCACGGCTTGCCGGCTTCGGGTACAGAATGCTTGCTGAGGCAATCAAAGCGGATCTGCCATATCGTATCAGTTGTCCGGCACTTCTTATCTGTGGCGAAAAGGATAAAGCGGGCTCAGCCAAAAGCTACAATAAAAAATGGCATCAGAGAGAAGGTTTACCGATTAAATGGATAAAGAATGCTGGTCATAATTCCAATACGGATCAGCCGGATGAAGTCAACAGACTGATAGAAAAATTTATCGGCGAGGTAGATGGAAAAAATTTAGCAAAAAGTAAAAAGACAATACTCTACGAAGCGTAGAATCCGCATATATTCACCATTTTCTACGTTCCGTGGGTGTAAAACATCTATTTTATATACTACTCTGTGGTCAGAAAGGAGGAAAAGTTAGAATAATATATATGGTTTGTGTGTGACAATCATCAAAGAAGAAGAGCGGCTCTGCCCATTTGTAACTATTCACAAATCTTATATCAGTTTTTAACGTTTACACAAAACTTGAAACGGTCTCCGAAGAGCCGATGCAATTGTAAACTGTTTCACAAGATCATCGGCTCTTAATTAACATATTGGCGGGATGTATCCGAGTTGAATCGCTTTTGTCACGGCTTCAACCGCTGATGTAACATCAAGTTTTTCAAATATATGCTGCAAATGATTTGATAAGGTACGTTCACTAATATAAAGTGTGCTTGCTATGTCTTTTCGCTTTTGTCCCTCTGCTATAAGCTGTATAATTTGTTTTTCACTATCGGTCAATCCTTCTATGAATGGAATTTCCCTGTCAAAATAAAGTATCCCCTGCATTATTTTAGAAAGAATAGATATGAGCTTTTCAGGTTCAATATTTTTATTAACAAATCCTTTTGCTCCTATTTTTCTTCCTTCACTTCGATATACGGGCAAATCATAACCAGACAGAATTACAACCCTTTGTTCTGGATAACAACTTAGTATTTGTTTTGCTAATTCCAGACCATCCTCAGAAGATATATTCTTCAAGTTTATATCCATAAGGATGATGTCTGGTTTCTTAGATACAATATAATTGTCTAATTGAGAAACATCATTGATACTATCAAAGGTTTCAATTTCTGAATAATCTGACAATGCAATCTCCAAACTTTTAGAAAATAAAGCATGGTCATCTACTAACAAAATGTTGATAAGAAACATCTCCTTTCATCGGCAATATCGTTTGTACGCAAATCCCATGTGGATGGTTATTAGATATAGTTACAGAGCCATCCATGTCATTCACTCGTTCCGTAATCATTGCAAGTCCTCGATGTTTTAACCTGTCAGCAGATGAGAGAACATCTGCATCAACAGTTCCATTGTCACTCACACTCAGTATTATAATCCCATTATCCTGCGTAAGGGTTATCCATGCTTTTTCCCCTGTCGAATGTTTGTAAACATTCGTGACAAGTTCCTTCAGCAGGCGGTACACAAAGATATTGTATGGCTCAACCAGAAATAAGGAGTCTGAACAATCAAAGGAGACACAGATATTACGATTCGGAAAAGATTGCGAAATACCATCAAGCAAGTTTTGGTAGTTTTCCTTTATAGTAAGTTTTGGAAGCAACGTAGGATGGTAATCCTGCATTTGCTCACGAATATAAGTATTCATATTATCGAGAGTTTCCGTGATAATTTTCTGTACTTCAGGGCGGTCTGCTTTTTTTCATCATATTTTTTTACAGAAAGCAGGTCTTGAAGAATATCATCGTGGAGAAAGTTTGCAAATTCAAGATTTAATTGTTCTTCCCGTTGTAATTGTTGTAGTGCGACATGGTATTTGCTTTCCTTGATTATCTTATTATGTCCTTTCTTGAAATTGAAATCCAAAGCAATATTGCAAACATATAAAAACGCAAACAGGGCATCCAGCATAATAAAAAGCAAAGAATATCCACCATTTAAGATTATTGCTATCAAGCTAAAAATAATTACTCCAGAAAATATAAGTAATGTTAATTGGCGATTACTGAATACGGCAGATAATGGAAGGCTGTTTTGTTCTTTCAGTATGATACCGTGGATGCTTACCCAAAACAATAGTATAGGAATATATACACCAAAATTTGAAAGATGTTCAGGAAATCTCATTGTTGAAAAATAATAAGTAAGGAATAAAACTATAACTGCTATAAGGGAGAAAATGATATGCCTCCATTCTGACTTAAAAACAAAAGCAACTCTTTTTCTATGATATATCACTGTAAAAATAAAACACAGCCAGCTTGCCATAAATTGTATGAAATAGAGAAGGAAAAATATTTTACTTGACACCAATACGCCAATAAGAGCAAAAATACAAGTTCCCGTCAGGCAGAGATTAATTAATTTCTGATATTTGTATCCGCTGTTTTGGAACAAAAACATTAGTATGAATTTAATGGAAACACACCATATTACCGGGCTTAAAGCGAAAAAAATAGTGTTTGTGATGGAGTTGCCCGAAGCAGCTAAGAGTATATACCAACTTTCTAATGCTAATAAACCACAAAATAGGGAAATAGTTTTATTTTCCCTAATGTTGCAGGAACTTACATAAGTAACATCTATTAGCAGCAAAGACGATAAAAATAAGGGAATGACACCTCTGGTGTTTAAATGAAAATCTGCATGAGAGGTCAGCCCCATATATGCAATGAGTAAAATAGAATTTATAAAAAGCAGTAGCTTTAAAATTGTTTGCTTCATGTTTTGCCTCCTTCCTATTTTCTCATTAAATTATATTATCTCTCTGTGAACAAATAAAGTGTACGAAATCGCCGAGCTATAAAACTCGATGATTTCATATAGCTTTTTATTTCTTTAGAACTGTTTTACAGCAAGTATGGACAGTCATACAGTAATATATCATATAAATTATAAATGTAAGCAGAATAGCGATAAACGTAGGAATATACAGAATAAGGCTTTCTTTCAGAATGTTCTGCATAAGGGCTGTCCTGTATACTAATGTTGCAAAGACACAGTCTACCAACCCGAATAAAAACGGAATACTAAAAAAAGATATCGTCTGTTTCTTTATTATTTTTTTCACCGTTCTGTCTGTGTATCCGATTTTTCTTAAGATTTCATAATCAGCCTTCGAATCGCTTATGGCAGAAAGATTATTAAAATATAATATGCTTCCAGTTGCGATAAAAAACAAGATTACAAGAAATCCAAGCAGTAAGAAGGTTGAACTGCTTAGGGAAAATATCTCATGTATCCTATGCGAGTTTCCCTGTAAATAAGGACTATCATTTAAATATTCAGATAAATCAAGAAACAGAGCTTCATTATCTTTGATTGACTGCCCATTTATACTTAGGACTTCCGTTTCGGGGCTAATTTCTTCTGCTATTGCATCATATAAGTCGTCACTTACAATCAAAGTACCAATGCTATTTGCAAATGAAATGGGATTATCTAAAGTAGTTGCGATGACTGTTACAGAAATTTCTTCATTACCTATAAGCAAAGGATAAACATTACCTGTTTCAGCATTGTCTGAAGCTGGCTGGTATTTTACTAAAATACACTCACTATCGTGTAGCTCGCCAATTTGTTCCAAAGCCCCTTTTTTCCCTTGTGCTTCTAAGAGAGCCATATAGTTTGAATAAGAGATACATTCAAACCCTGCATTTCGCAGAATTTTTTCGTTATCTGAATCACCTTTAGAGCTTCCTGCACTATATTCCAAAGGAACTTGTTCGGAAGTAGATGTAACTTTATAAATATTCGTTTGCAGGAATGAAACATCATTTTTGGACGAATGCTCATTTACAATTTGTTTGATTGCATCTATTTCGCTTTCATTTTCAATTCTACATTCAATTTCTGACGGTGCCATACGTGACACAGCAGCTATTGGATAGTATAAAGATAAAGCCATAACGCTGGAGACGGTAAGCGTTGCTGCGGATAACAGTGTAAGCATGATTAAAGTCTTAGAGTTTGAACGCATACGGTATATGAAATTTGGGGAAGTAATTATTTTTGTTTCTGTATAAAAACTTCCGTTTGTTGCTTTTTGCTTATGTGTACTACAAAAAGGAAGAAAGGATGAAATAAAAAGTATTGTTCCCACAACTACGAGTACAAGTGTCAGCATGGCAATGGGGGGTATAACCAATCGAAAACCAAACAGATTTATCTCCTCTGAGGATATCCAATGCAAGAACATACCCCAAAATAATGCAGCAAAAGCCAACGATGGCAGGAACAGCATGAAATTTCATTTTTCGTTCAGCACTTTTTTCAAATCTAACTAATCCCATAAGCGATGTCTTGAAAAGAAACCTGCTGTTAGACAGCATCAATACAATCACGATAGCAAAAATAAAGCAAGCTGTTTTTGCAATGGCATTGACATTGAAAAAGGGTATTTTTGAATTATTGATAGATAAATCCAGTAACTTGGTTATGCCAAAAACAATGCCTTTATGAAAAAAACTACCGAGAAGTATTCCTACTATAAACGCTCCAAAACAAACCAGTAAATTCTCTGTTGTCAGCAATGACAACACTGTGGTTTTTCTATATCCTAATAATGCGTAAACACCAAGTTCTTTTGTTCGACGACGTAAAAAGAAACGGTTGGAATATGACATATAAAAAACAACAAAAGCCATTAGGAATACAGAAATTACGTTACACATCATTTCAACCCGCCCGTTACCAGATATCTTTTCAAGCATAATTGTATTCATTGAGAATGAAGTAAATGCAAAAAAGACAGTAATTACAAATGATACAGAAAGCAGGTAAAGGGCGTAAAATGAAAAATTTTTTTTAGATTTTTAAGTGCCATTGATAAATTATTCATAAATTTTGCCCCCTTATCTTTCCGTATCTAATTTGGCTACTTCCTGTGCAATGGTTTCATAGAATGTTCGTCTATCGGCATCCTGTTTAAGAAGTTCGCGTATAATGCTTCCGTCTTTGAAAATCAGAATACGGTTAGCAAAACTTGCAGCGTATGCATCATGTGTGACCATTAGTATAGTGGTATGCAATTCTTCATTTGCTTCTTTCAAAGTTTTTAATAACTCGGTAGCAGAGTTTGAGTCCAATGCTCCTGTCGGTTCATCAGCAAATAAAATACTTGGCTGTTTTACAATGGCTCTTGCCGCCGATGCTCGTTGTCTCTGCCCGCCAGACAGCTCGTTTGGATATTTGTCTAACTGAGAGGCAATGCCAAAGCGTTCTGCTAAACTCCGCACCATTTTTTCGATTTTTTTATGCGGAAGCTTTTGTAAAGTGAGTGGGACAGAGATGTTTTCTCGGATGGTAAGGCTGTCAAGTAAAAAGTATTCCTGAAATATAAATCCAAGATTATCCCTGCGGAAATCCGATCGAAATACCGTGCCAAAATATTTCCCCTTACCCGTAAAAGCCGTATATTTGCGCATCAAAACCCAGGACATGAACCGAGAAATCCTCCGATTAGCCGTTCCGAACATCATCTCCAACATCACGGTCCCCCTTATGGGTATCGTGAGTTCCGCCGTCGCAGGACACCTGGACAACTCCGCAGCGACGATCGGGGCACTCGCCATCGGCGTATCCATCTTCAACTTCATCTACTGGAACTGCAGCTTCGTGCGCATGGGTACCAGCGGACTCACGGCGCAGGCTTTCGGTGCAGGAAATTTCCACGAATGCACCAACATGCTCGTCCGGGGCATCCTGGTCGCAGCGATCCTCGGCCTGCTGGTTATTTGCTTCCAAAACCCTCTGGGGCGACTGGCACTATGGGCCATGAACGGCAACGAAATCGTACACGACTATTTCTACGCCCGCATCTGGGCGGTACCCGCCGGTATCATGCTCTTCGGATTCAACGGCTGGTACACAGGCATGCAGAATGCCGTGATCCCGATGTGTATCGCCGTCACGGTGAATATCGTACACGTTTCCACGAGCCTGTGGCTCGTATTCGGACACGGCATGGGCATCACGGGCATCGCCTATGGCTCGGTCGTGGCCCAAAATACGGGGGTCCTGCTGGCGGTCCTGCTGCTTATCCTGCGATACCGCAAAATTCTCACACGGTTTACGTGGCGTGAAGTGGTGGACTGGGAACCGGTGCGGAAATTTTTCCTCATCAACCGCGACATCATCGTCCGTACGCTCTGTATCGTAGCCGTATATACCTTCTTCACGGCGGCATCGGCCCGTATGGAGGACCCGATCCTGCTGACGGTCAATACGCTTCTGCTCCAGATATTCACCCTTTTCTCCTACATGAACGACGGCTTCGCCTATGCCGCCGAAGCCCTCACGGGACGCTTCATCGGAGCCCGGGACGAACAATCGCTGCGTCGCTGCCTGGGACGTTGTCTGGGCTGGGGCACACTGATCTCGGTGCTGTTCGTCGGCATATACCTCATCTGGTGGCGCGACCTGTTAGGCATTTTCATCAAGGCCGGAACTCCGGACGCAGCACAGGTCGTTTCGACGGCGGGTAATTACATCGTCTGGATCATCCTCATCCCGCTGGCCAGCGCCATGCCCTTCATCATGGACGGTATCATGGTGGGTGCGACCGAAACCAAAGTGATGCGCAATTCGATGCTGCTCTCGACCGTCGCCTATTTCGGTATCTTCTACTCGCTCTATCCCGTCATCGGAAACAACGCCCTTTGGGCTGGCCTTCACGCTCTATATGTTCCTGCGCGGCACGCTGCAACTCCTGATGACCCGGCGCCTGCGGCTCATCTATCGAAAAGCTGCGGCATAAATTTCCCGACGTATCTTCGCCCTGCAAAGGACGGCCCTTCCTCTCCGCCGATCCAAATAACCGGGGTTCTTCGTCCGGCAGATCCTTCCTCTTCAACTACTGCATACACCGTACTGCAATAAATTTTTCAACAGTAACGAAAAGATTATACGGAACTTTCCTCTTCGCACCGCTGCCGCCATTTCGGTACAGGGAACAAACGTGTCTGTAAACAAAGTGATCGGTTGAAAAACAAAAAGCCCGGAGCGTCTTGCTCCGGGCTTTATTTGGAAACCAACGTTCGAATTACATCTGTTTGTAAAGCTCGTTGTATTCCTCGTATTTCTCCATCATGCCGGGTTCGTCGCGCAGACGATAGCAAAGAGTCTTGAGCAGCTGTACGGGATCGGGATTTTGCGGCATAATCTCATGGGCAACTTCCAGATAGGGAACAGCCTGCGAATAGATCGAAAGAATCTCCTTCTGGTCGGCTTCATACTCGCCCGCATTGGTATATTCTTTCTCATTGGCCTCCTGATTCAGTGCATCGGCCTTCATAATGATGTAGTAACCCGTAAAGAACTGCGCTTTATAAGACTGAGGATTCAGTTCGATCGCCTTCTCCAGGGAGGCAATCGCCTCATCGTAATCCTCCAACGAAACGAAGATCTGGGCACGGCTGAACCACAGTTCGATGTTCTGGGGATCACCGGCAATCGCATCGTCGAGCATCGTAACCAGTTCCGACGAATCGCCCAACCCCTCTTCCATCGAATACAACATAATCAAACTCTTGAGAATATCCTGATTCTTCGGGAATTTAGTAATACCGGTCATCAGGGCGTCTTTGGCTTTCAGGACATTGGCACGGTCCGCCTCACGCTGGCCATAATAATTATGGAACAGGTAGTAATAGATCATACCGTTGTCATCCGTATATCCCATTTCAAGCGCCTTATTCAACAATTCCACGCCGCGAGCATATTCAGCAGCGTCCTTCTCGCCGGCAGCAGCGGCCAGATAGCCCGCATAGTAAAGGCGCGAAGCGTCGGGAGTACCGCAAGCCGGACTCATCTCCGCACGGAAAGCGGTTTCGAAAGCCTCCGAACCGAGTTTGTATTCACCGATATTATTGCAGGCATCGCCCAATTGCGAACAGTAGTTGCTGATCGCCATAAGCTGCTCCTTGACTTTCGGACCCTGCTTGGAATCGAGTTCGTAAGCCTTGTTCAAAGCAGCGATCGCCTTATCGATAGCACCTTCCTTTACGGGTTCTATCTCCTTCCAGCCGATTACCTGGCCGTTCGAAACGTAAACCGTCACGTAATCATAGTTCTGTGCAGCTACCGACAGGCCGTTGATCGTAACCTCATCGATCGATTTCGGATCGCCCAGCGACAAACTCAACTGCAAACCGGGTTCTCTGACATAGAGGTCCTTGGTAGGAGCAAGTATAGCCTCGACATAGCTCTTACCCAAATTGAGCCAGGTAGCGGCTTTCGCTCCCTTCTTCGCATCGGCACTCGCCGTTTCGTTCTTTTCGATCTTCTGCAACAAGGCCTCCTTGTTGATTTTCTGTGCCTGGGCAGCAGTTCCCAACAAGGCAACGGCGGCCAGGGCCAAAATAAGTTTTTTCATAATGAACGGGGTTTTTAATTTATAAGGTATATCTTCTATTATTCTTTACTAACGTTCTCTTCGGACTCGGATTCCGGAGCGCCCGCCCCATCGAGGACCGCCGGCTCCTCCTCTTCGTTGGCGGGAACGGCAATCACCGAAGCGATGGCATCTCCCTCACGCAGGTTGATGATACGCACGCCCTGCGTAGCGCGTCCCGCCACGCGAATCTGATCTACCGCCGTACGGATCGTCAGCCCCGAACGGTTGATAATCATCAGGTCGTTCTCGTCGGTCACGGCCTGGATCGAAATCAGCTTGCCGGTTTTTTCCGTAATGTTGATCGTCTTCACACCCTTGCCGCCGCGGTTGGTAATGCGGTATTCGTCCAGATCGGTACGCTTTCCGTAACCGTTCTCGCTAAGTACCAGCACGTCCTGCGAACTGTTGGGTTCGATGCAGATCATGCCGACCACCTCGTCGCCTTCGTCGAGCGAAATACCGCGCACACCGGCACCGACACGCCCGATCGGGCGCACCGTATTCTCGTTGAAGCGGATCGCCTTGCCTTCCCGGGCCGCGATCATCACCTCGGCACTGCCGCTGGTGAGCTTGGCCTCGATCAACTGGTCGCCCTCGCGGATCACGATGGCATTGACGCCGTTCTGACGGGGACGCGAGTACGCTTCCAGTTTGGTCTTCTTGATCGTGCCGTCCTTGGTACACATGATGATATAGTTGTTGTTCACGTATTCCGCATCGTCCAGACGCTTCACGTTGATATAGGCACGCACCTTGTCGTCCGGCTCGATCTGGATGACGTTCTGAATCGCCCGTCCTTTCGAGGAGCGCGTCCCTTCGGGAATCTCGTAAACCTTGAGCCAGTAGCAGCGGCCCTTCTCCGTGAAGAAGAGCATCGTATTATGCATCGTGGCCATATAGATATGCTCGATGAAATCCTCGTCGCGCGTCGCGCTGCCCTTGGCGCCGACGCCGCCCCGGTTCTGGGTACGGTATTCGGCCAGCGGCGTACGTTTGATATAGCCCAGGTGCGAAATGGTGATGACCATCTCGTCGTCGGCGTAGAAATCCTCCGGGTTGAACTCTTCGGAAGCGTAAACGATCTCCGAGCGCCGTTCGTCGCCGTATTTGGCCTTCACCTCCAACAATTCGTCCTTGACGATCTTCATCTGCAATTCGCGGCTGCCCAGCACATCGTTGAAATAAGCGATCTGCGCCTCCAGCTCGTTGCGCTCGGCAACCAGCTTGTCGTGTTCGAGTCCCGTCAGAGCACGCAGACGCATCTCGATAATGGCCGAAGCCTGTGCGTCGCTCAAGCTGAAGCGCTCCATCATGGCCTGCTTGGCCAGGTCGGGTTCTTGGCTGCCCGGATATGTGGAGATCTCGTCGATGTTGTCCTGCGCGATGAGCAGACCCAACACGATATGCAGCCTCTTCTCGGCCTTGGCCAAATCGAAGCGCGTGCGCCGCACGATCACGTCGTGGCGGTGCTCGACGAAATGCCGCACCAGATCCAGCAGATTGAGCATCATCGGACGACCGTTCACCAGCGCGATGTTGTTCACCGCGAACGAGGTTTGCAGCGGCGTATTCTTATACAGCGTATTGAGCACCACGCTCGCCACGGCATCGTGTTTCAGGATGACGATGATACGCATGCCGTTCCGGTCGGACTCGTCGTTGATATAGGAAATGCCCTCGATCTTCTTTTCGTTGATAAGGTCGGCGATCTTCTTGATCATCTCCGCCTTGTTGATCATATAGGGAATTTCGGTGATGACGATGCACTCGCGGCCGCTGGCCGTATGCTCGATCTCCGTGCGGGCCCGCATGACCACACGGCCCCGGCCTGTCAGCAACGCTTCCCGAACCCCTTCGTAGCCGTAAATAATTCCCCCTGTAGGGAAATCGGGGCCCTTGACGTACTTGAGCAGCTCCTCACATGCTATCTCCGGATTGTCCACGAAAGCACAGCAGGCGTCGATCACCTCGCCCAAATTGTGCGGCGCCATATTGGTCGCCATACCGACGGCGATACCGCTCGCGCCGTTCACCAGCAACAGGGGGATCTTCGTCGGAAGCACC
>ENA-OQHF01001412-OQHF01001412.1-human-gut-metagenome-genome-assembly--contig:-NODE-1412-length-13260-cov-6.389020_pt1 | contig 13260 bp, 12 predicted proteins | sample MGYA00242559_ERZ504709 | MGnify/ENA primary metagenome ERZ504709 (study PRJEB26092, sample SAMD00036203) | human gut metagenome | host: Homo sapiens | study: EMG produced TPA metagenomics assembly of... | reverse complement strand
GTTTTCAACAGTTTGTCTGTTACATAGATATTAAAGAAATGGACAATAGGACCAAGGCCAAACGCCGCGATCACAGTTCCGATTCCAACCAGACCTCCTGCGAAATACGCCACCAGTGCGCAGATCACATCGTTGGACATACGGCACCAGAAGTAAGATATCTTCGGAAGCTTCTTATCCATGATAAGTGACAGACTGTCATATGGCGACACTCCCACATCCGGGCGCTGGTACATGGATACGCCCAGACTGCAGATGATAACCCCGATCACCATAACCGAAATCCGGGTCAGAAGTACACCTGGTTTTGTAAATATGAAATCCCATATATTATAGAAAAAAGGTAACTGTTCAGTACCTTCACAGTTACGAGCCAAAATGCATAAAAAATCACCTTCGGTGATGGCATTTGGCTTGTATGTCTCGGGATTTTGACATATTCATGTCAAAACACCTCGCGGGACAGTGGCTACTGAATAGTTACGAAAAAAGTATCAATATATCCAAGAAACAATGTATTGATAATAGTTCCCAGACCAATAAAATGTCTTCCGGCAATCAACTCAATAACAAATAAGCCCACACTGAAAATCGCAAAAAATCTGCATAGGGAATGCCGACCACAATCCGACAATGCCATCATCATGGCATTATACGCATCATTACCCAGACCGGCGAACTTAAATATACTGACACCCATTCCAAGAAAACATTACCCAGCAGCAATGATCAGGATACGACGCATCCCAAATCTTTTTCACATACTCACCCACTACATTTTTCCTCCATGATTCTTTTTCTCATAATTATTGAGCATCTTCACAATTGCTTACATTTTTCTAACTTTTTCAAAGATTTTCTGAACTTTCTTGTCTTTCCTATATTTATCACTTATAATAAATATAAAGAAAGACTTGCTAACCACCCATTCTTTTAACTCTTTTGTTGCATACATTGTACTTATGTCATAACCATTCAATACTTTAACAACTCAAGTGAATATTCGCAATCAAAGCAGATGACTTACTTGATTCTATCTATAACAACAAAAAACCCGGAAATCATTTCCGACTTCCGGGTTTCAGCAGTTCGTAGGGGAATCGAACCCCTGTTTCCGCCGTGAGAGGGCGGCGTCTTAACCGCTTTGACCAACGAACCTTGCACGATTATAATACTACACCTTTTTGGAAAATGCAAGTGTTTTTTCAAAAATTTTTAATTTTTTATTTTTCTATATTTTCATGAAAAAGGAGGCACTAATTATGAAAAAGAAAACCTTACTTGCCCCGTCACTCTTTTTGAGTGGCATCCTGCTTTTCTCCGGTTGCGGAAGTTCTGCAACCACCTCTGCGGTCCACCAGAATAAATCTGCAGACTCCTGGGCTGTCGAAGCCAGCGAACCCCTGGACGACTCCGGCTTCTCCTATGACGGCGAAGCGGATATGATGGACGATACCGCCACAGCTGAAACTGCCGGTTCATCTTCTGACTCTTCCGTTTCTGATGCTGCGACCGATGCTGCTGAGGCAACCCACGACCAGAGCACCCGGAAACTGATCCGCACCGTCTCGATGGATATCGCCACGGAAGATCTCGACACCCTCCGCACGAAACTGGACAACTCTATCACCTCCTGCGGTGGCTATATCGAATCCTCCACCCTGGATACTCCACAGAACGGCTACAGCAGACGTTCCTACTACGTCACTGCTCGGATCCCTTCCGACAACCTGGATAGTTTCCTGGAAACCGCCGGAACTCTGGGCACCGTCACCAACAAAAATATCGAAACTGAAGACATCACCCTCCGATACGTTGATCAGAAAGCCTACCTGGATTCCCTCCGAACCGAATACGACCGTGTCAGCAAACTTCTCGAGCAGGCCACTGAGCTGGATCAGATCCTGGCCCTCGAGTCCAAGCTCTCCGACCTGCGCTACCAGATCAACAGCTACGAAACCCAGCTTCGAACCTACGACAACCTGGTAGACTACAGCACTGTCTACTTAAACGTCAACGAAGTAGCCTACGAACAACCCACCTCCAACACTATAGGCAGCCGCATCAGCAACGGCTTTCGAAACAGCCTCTACGAAGTCCGCGATTTCTTCGTAGACCTCTTCGTAGCCATCATCGCCAACCTCCCGGTTCTGGTGGTCCTGATCGCCATCATCACCGCTGCCATCCTGTTGATACGAAAACTGATCCGCAGACACAAAGCAAAAAAAGGGAACACCACCACTCCAGTCACTCATCCCCCAATTGTTCCCGCAGACACAGATTCAAACAAAGATGTAAAAACAACATCAGAAACCGAAAACAAGTAATTCCTGACTCTTCTGCTCAAAAACTTCTACCCCCTATAAAAAGCCAGCGGCGTTCCCTCATCGAACACCGCTGGCAGCTTTTTATACATTCTCTTACAGTTTTTTCATCATACCATATATTACATACCAGACATTTTCCATCCGGATGCCGAAAATATTTCACTCTGATTTTCTTTCCTCCCGCCTTAAACGCACAGCGGCAGGCACCTGTTCCATGGGGAGTGGACAACACTTTGTGGGCGCTTAGGGCAAGCTTTGAAATCCGACACTTACGGAGACTTTCGCGAGGGGTCAGCCGACCCTCGTGAATCTAGTCGCAGTTAGTGGCTAGTTCAAAGTTGCCCTGCCCACGTTGTCCACACCCCATGGAACAGGTGCCTGCCGCGTCCGTCTAACCAAACTAAAAAAACAAGCAATCCTTACTTTTCTTCATCCGCCCCCTCGCTGGTCAGCCTCAGCACAGCCCTGATCTCTTCCTCATCCATATCCAGATAAGCCGCCAGTTCCTCCACGCTGAACTTCTGTTCCTCATCATCCGACAATTCCCTGATCGCAGCCTCAAGCTTCCGAACCTTCTCAACCATGGACTCGTCCCGATACTTCTGCTCCGTCTGCTCCTTCACCCAGCTTTCCATACCTGCCAGCAGACGTTCTTCCATCCAGTCCGCCTTACCTTCCTCCGGTATCTCTTCCGCCAGCGCCAGCAACAGACTCATATTCCCTTCCTGAATCAGGTCACCAATATAAATCCCCTGTCTCCACAGCTTTCTCGCATACTGCAAGATCTCCTTCAGATACAGCTGTGCCAGACGTTCCTGCACACCGGCCACATCTGTCACTGCCTGTAAAAGCAGAGCCTCCCGCTCCCCTTCCTTTTCCGAAGGGAACTGCCGGAGCATCTCCTCATACTCCTTCAAACACTGCTCATCCTCTGCTTCCAGAATCACAGGCTTCTTCTCTTCCTCCTGTTCTTCCTGCGGATCCAGTGCCTTTCCGATATCCATAGGGGCAAGATCTGCCCCCTGGATACGGATTCCCTGGATACGAAGATATTCATACAGACTCTGCAACTGCTGCGGAGATAACTGATTCAGCCCAAAGCTCTCAAGAATCTGCTCGTTATTCAGATTCTTCTCCTGCTTTGCTGCCAGTTCCATCAGCTGCTCCAGTTTTTCCTGAAATTCTCTCATATCCATCATATTTCGTTACTCCCTTTTTGCCTTTTATTTTTCACGGATCCGGCTGTGCAGTTCCTGCAGAGATACTACTTCATTTTTCTCCTGCTTCTGCTCTGCCAGAATACCGTCTGCGCTTGCCAGTGCTGCTGCCATCGTTGTGATATACGGCACACGGCTCTTGATGCAAGCCTTTCTCACATAACTATCATCCGGACCATCCTCGTCACCCTTCGGTGTGTTGACTACCAGCTGTACTTTACCGTTGGTGATCACATCATAGATATCCGGGCGTCCTTCACTGCGTTTGAATACTCTTTCTGCCTCGATGCCAGCCTGCTCGATCAGTTCTTTCGTGTGACCGGTTGCCAGGATAGCAAATCCTGCTTCTTTAAACCGTTTTGCGACTTCCACAACCTCTCCTTTGTCACGGTCGCTGACACTGATCAGGACAGTTCCCTCTAACGGCAGTTTGCTCTTGGTTGCTTCCTGTGCTTTATAGAATGCCTCTCCCACAGTGTCCGCAAGGCCCAGAACCTCACCGGTAGAACGCATCTCCGGTCCTAACAACGGGTCAACTTCCGGGAACATATTGAACGGGAAGACAGCCTCTTTGACACCATAATATGGAATCTCTTTCTCTTTCATACCATCCAGTGGTGACGGTGCGCCGCTGAACTCAGAGGTAATGATCTGTGTAGCCAGCGGTACCATGGAGATATTGCACACCTTGGATACCAGCGGTACGGTACGGGATGCACGCGGATTGGCTTCCAGTACATAGACCGTTCCGTCTTCAATCGCATACTGCATGTTCATCAGACCGCGCACATGCATTTCCTCTGCGATTTTCTTTGTATATTCTTTGATGGTTTTCAGATTTTCGTCTGAAATATTTTTGGACGGAATGATACAAGCGGAGTCACCGGAATGTACGCCGGCAAGCTCGATATGTTCCATAACCGCCGGAACAAATGCATGATTACCGTCGCTGATCGCATCTGCCTCACACTCGGTTGCATGACGCAGGAAACGGTCGATCAGTATCGGGCGATCCGGTGTCACACCTTCTGCTGCTTCCATATAGATTCTCAGATTTTCCGGATCGTATACAACTTCCATGCCACGACCGCCCAGTACATAGGACGGACGAACCATAACCGGATAACCGATCTTTTCTGCAATCGCAAGTGCCTCATCCACATCCACTGCCATGCCTGCTTCCGGCATCGGGATACCAAGTTTGTCCATCATCGCACGGAACAGATCTCTGTCTTCTGCCATATCGATGACTTCCGGAGAAGTACCAAGGATCTTCACCCCGTATTTTTCCAGATCTGCAGACAGATTCAGCGGTGTCTGGCCACCGAACTGTGCGATCACACCGAGCGGCTGTTCCTTCTTATAAATAGACAGTACATCTTCCAGTGTCAGCGGCTCAAAATACAGTTTATCGGAAGTATCATAGTCGGTAGATACCGTTTCTGGGTTACAGTTTACGATGATTGTCTCAAAACCTGCTTTTTTCAGTGCTATCGCCGCATGTACACAGCAATAGTCAAATTCGATACCCTGACCGATACGGTTCGGACCGCCGCCGAGGATCATGATCTTATTCTTGTTATCGCTGACCGGACTTTCGTCTTTGCAGTGATAGGTGGAGTAATAATAAGCATTATCCTTCGTTCCGCTTACGTGGACACCTTCCCATGCTTCCTCCACACCCTGTGCGATTCTCGCATTACGGATGTCTTCTTCCGGAACTTCCAGGATCTGTCCCAGATATTTGTCAGAAAAACCGTCCAGTTTCGCCTGTTTCAGGGCTTCCGGAGCCGGCACCTGACCTTTGTTTGCCAGAAGTGCTTCCTCTTCTTCCACCAGTTCTTTCATCTGTTCGATGAAATAGTGTTTGATCTTTGTCAGAGCAAACAGTTCGTCTACCGTTGCACCTTTTCGCAGTGCTTCATACATGATAAACTGTCTCTGGCTGTTCGGTTCTACCAGCATCTTTAACAGTTCCTCTTTTGATTTCTCATGGAAATCCTTGGCAAAGCCAAGACCGAACTGACCGATCTCCAGGCTTCGGATAGCTTTCTGGAACGCTTCTTTATAGGTTTTACCGATACTCATAACCTCGCCGACGGCACGCATCTGTGTACCCAGCTTATCCTCTACGCCCTTGAACTTCTCAAATGCCCAGCGCGCGAATTTGATTACCACATAGTCTCCGTCCGGAGCGTATTTGTCCAGGGTTCCGTACTTTCCACATGGGATCTCATCCAGGTTCAGACCGGAAGCCAGCATCGCGGATACCAGTGCGATCGGAAAACCGGTTGCCTTACTTGCCAGTGCGGAGGAACGGGAGGTTCTCGGGTTGATCTCAATAACGATGATTCTTCCGCTGACCGGATCGTGGGCAAACTGTACGTTTGTTCCACCGATGACTTCTACTTCTTCTACGATCTTATATGCCTGTCTCTGCAGTTCCTGCTGTACCTCCTCGGAGATGGTCAGCATCGGAGCGGAACAGAAAGAATCACCGGTATGTACGCCGATCGGATCGATATTTTCGATAAAGCATACAGTGATCATATTGTTTTTGGAGTCACGGACAACTTCCAGCTCCAGTTCTTCCCATCCAAGGATGGATTCTTCTACCAGAACCTGACCTACCAGGCTGGCCTGTAAACCTCTGGCGCATACGGTTTTCAGCTCTTCTACATTATATACCAGACCGCCGCCTGCTCCACCCATGGTGTAAGCCGGACGCAGCACAACCGGATATCCCAGTCTGTCAGCGATCGCAAGCGCCTCATCCACGCTGTACGCCACATCGCTTCGCGCCATCTCGATACCCAGACGGTCCATCGTCTTCTTAAATTCAATACGGTCCTCGCCACGCTGGATCGCATCCACCTGAACACCGATGACTTTCACACCGTATTTGTCCAGGATCCCTTCTTCTGCAAGTTCAGAACAAAGATTCAGCCCTGACTGTCCTCCAAGATTCGGAAGAATCGCGTCCGGACGCTCCTTTGCGATAATCTGTTCCAGTCTCTCTACGTTCAGTGGTTCGATATACGTGACATCTGCAATCCCCGGATCCGTCATGATCGTTGCCGGATTGGAGTTTACCAGTACAATCTCATATCCCAGCTGGCGCAGTGCTTTACACGCCTGTGTTCCGGAGTAGTCAAACTCGCAGGCCTGACCGATAATAATTGGACCGGAACCGATAATCAATACTTTGTGTACATCATTTCTCTTACTCATCTTGTTCTCCCTTTTTCGCAGAATATGTTTCCATATTCCGTTTTTTCACGCAAGAAAGCTCCTGTCCCAGGATCCTTCCCTTTTGCATCAACATTTCCGTATTTTATTATACATGAGCCTTCGGTAAATTACTACTGTAAAGTGTGGTTTGCATCAAAAAAAGCAACCCTTGTCTCCAGGAGTCGCTTTCTTGATGCGTATTTCTTTTATATCATATAATTTTTAAGGCATTTAGGATAACCAGCATGGTGATCATAAAAAACACAGTTCCTTCTGTTCTAAAAAAATCTTTTCCTGTATTTCGTCCCGTCAGATAAATTACTATTTGGAGAAACAGCACCTCAAACAATGCCTTTCCAAGAAGTTTCTGCATCTTTTTCTCTCTGTTTTCACTCTTTTTTATCATGCCATCAATATCAACATTGGCTGTGTCAGAAAACGCTTTCATAATACGCTTTATATTTTTCAAACCTTCCGTACTGTCTGCCGCAAGATAAATCCCATCTGGCTGACGGGATTCGGTATCAAGTTCACGGATAATTTTTTCCGCCATAGACCAACTGATAATCGCATACTCTCCCTTTATCCACTCACAGGCTGAAAACTGATACATTTGTTTTCTTCCTGTTATACTCTCAAAAAGAAATCTTCTGTTGTTTACAACCGATTCTTCCAACTCCTGTTCTAATTTTTCAGGAAGCAGAATCGTATCCTCCAAATCTTCTTTCTGCCTGTCTGTTCCCGGAAGTTCCTCACTTCCCAAAACCTGAAAATTAATCTTTCCATCTGCCGTTTCTGCCTGAAACCGATACAAAAGTGATGCTGTTTGCACTCCTTTATATTTTTTCAGCTTTGAAATATTTTTTGCATCCGGATGTACATCCAGCAGTATCACACTTTGCTGTTCCATTCCCTTTCTCAGATTTTGATATTCTCTTCTTACATCCCGAAACAGCATCAGAAAAAAAATCGCGGTAACAAGACAAATCATATAATATTGTTTTTTTTTCATCTTTTTCTTCTCTTCACAAAATAGTACACCGCTGCCACCAGGATACATTCTACGCTCACAAAACAGATCATCCACCATTGCATACTTCTTTTACTGTTATCTTCCGTGCCGGTATCTGTAACAATTACAGGCGGCTGTATTTCTGTGATAACTCCAAGAGTATCCTGATATTCTTTTCCTGTCTCATCTGTATAGGTAATAATAAAATTCCCTTCTGTATTTCCATATTTTTCTTTGTCCGGTTTTCCATCCACAAGTACCGCACCATCGATTTCTGCTGAAGTTCCTTTCTCCACTTCCCCTGCGAACATCGTTTTTTTCCAGATGCAGTCCCGGAACTTCCATCGTAACATTCACATTATAGGCTTTTCCCTGTCCAACATTCATGATATTTCCGCTTAACGCTATGCGGTCACCTGCATACACAACATCGTTTAATGCAGTAATCTCCCACTGGATTTTCGGAAGTCTTGTCAGTGTGACGGCAATTGTTCCTGCCTCTTCTTTTTGTTCCCCATCTTTATCATCATACTGTTCTGTGTAATTAAAATCTACAAATTCCCCCTCCACTCCAAGATTGATCTGTGCGCTTACTTTTACTGTGATTTTTTCCTGCGGGGCAATATTTTCAAAATACCAGGTATTTGTTTTATTCCGGATAGCTACGTTTTCATTATTACTTCCTACCCGCAACGCCACATTTCGAATCGTTTCCTTTTTACTTTTATTCTGAAAGGTTAATTCCAGTTTTATCTTATCTCCTGGTTCTACCGTCTTTTTATTACATTTTGTTTCTATATGAAGTAATTTCGGATTGTGTTTCACCTCTGTCACTGTTTCACCGGTATGCTCCACAAAACTTCCGCCTCCGGTATCTCCATCAACGGCAATATTTCCAGGGTTCTGTTCATTCGTATCTGTTCCCGGTATTTCCTGATCTGCCGGATTGTCTTCGCTGCTCTCGTTTTTCTTTGCATCAATATTTACATAAGTACTAAATGTTTGCGTAAGTGTTTCTCCATTTTCCAGTATACCGGTTACTTCCCAGTTGATCGGATAAGTGCCCGCTTCTCTTTCTTCTTTTAACTGCAACAGAATACTCACATAATAAACTTTTCGTACTTCTCCTGTACTTATTGTTTTTTCTTCCTCTACCACATCTTTATCATAGTTTTTATACACATAAGGAGCCTGCGTTGCAGATCCCAGATCCGGATGTACATGAAGTTTCTTTTCTTTTAAATTTCCTTTCACTAACAGCGGTAACACAATTTTCACTTCGTTTTCTGTGATTTCCGGAACATATCCCTCACTGTAAGAAGTTTCCATCCCTTCGTAGCATCCGGTATTATCAATATATATACTTTCTTTTTCCTTTGTCAGCTGTTCTTCCTGATCGGCTATGTTCTCTTCATTTCCATAAACCACGTTTCCACTGCCTGCCAGAATACCTAATACAGCCAGCAGTGCTATTGCTTTATTTATCTTCTTTCGCATCATTCATCTCCTGTAAATATCCATCATCCATCTCAAAAACCACATCGCAAAGATAATCGATATCTTTCGGATTATGGCTGGACAGCAGAATCACCCTGTTCTCCTCTTTCATCTGAAGCAGCACCTCCCGGATCTCCTTCACGCCATGTTTATCCAAACCATTCATTGGCTCATCCAGAATCAATATTTCCGGTTTTTCCATAATTGCCTGTGCAATTCCGAGTCTCTGCCTCATTCCAAGGGAATACTTTCCCACCGGTTGTTTCAGATTCGGGTCAAGCCCGACAACACGCATGGTTTCCCTGATCTGCGACTCCTGAATTCTGTGATTTACTGCCGCCAGGATCTTCAGATTCTTTATTCCTGTCATTCCCGGCAAAAATCCAGGCGATTCAATAATCATCCCCATATCTTCCGGAAAATCAACATCCTTTCCAATCTTTTTCCCGTTAACCCGAATACTCCCCTCATCATAAGGTAACAGTCCACAGATACATTTCATCAATACTGTTTTTCCACTTCCGTTATTTCCTACGATTCCATATACCTGCCCCCAGTTTAGTTCACAACTGATATTTTTCAACACTTTCCTTTCCTGAAAGCTTTTACTTACCTGTTCTATCTGAATTGCTGCTTCTCTCATCGTTCTCCCGTCCCGTCAAATACAAAATGATATGTTCGGATGCTATATAAATTAAGCAATATCAACATAATCACAAGAACCATATCATAGATTCCACTGTCTCTCAGTGAAGGAAGCCTGTCATACCCAAAATTATGCAGATGATATGTCGCATGACTTAACGGAGATATCCATCCTGTTGCCACATTAGCCAGATAACTTTTCCGTTCACTGATCCCCAGCAATTTCTGCAAAATTCCCGGCGAAAAAATGAACGAAATACCGTTAAAAACCACGCCGGCTATCATACCCGCAAGCTCATTCCACAGAATCCTGAACCAGAAAATCAATAACACCATCACAAGTGCATACGCGAATAACAGAAAAAAGATTGTTGTCATACAGGCATATGGTCGCGTCAGTTCCAGTGTCTTTTCTGATGCTGCCAGTGACAACTTCTTTCCTGCACTTGTAAACGCCAGCTTTACCGCCGTCTCACTCCAGATATTTCCTACATAACACCTCTGCCCACAGATCAAAATCGTTGATAGCAGTATCGCTACTGTATAAATTGCCGTTGCACAGACAATATATACCACCTGTCCTGCTAACCAGATTTTTCTCGTCATCCTGCAAAGATAAAATGGCACCTCATTTCCCAGATAAGGAATGTCTGCAAAATATAACAACAGCAACAATGTCATAAAGAAAATAGCTTCCAGATCATCAAATCCCCAGATAAACGGTTCGAATATCTGCATAATTGTATTTTCTTTTTCTGAAAACTGCAAAATCTTTTCTGTCAGAAAGTAGCACATAATAAAATTCAGAATAAACGCCAGCCAGATTTTTCTGTCATATCGCCAGCGTCTGAAGTTAAATACCACTACCATCCATATTTTTCTTATATTATTCACCATTTAATCTCCGCACAACCCGATCAGCAAACAGCCCATTCCATCCAAGATACATCAGGAACAGCATTCCCCACATTTGTAGCTTTTCATGACTCAGGTAATCTTCTATAAGAAACCAGTGATATGGATTCAAATAATAAATTTCTTTCAAAAATCTCTGATTCATAATATATATAACAAAGAAAGATACAAAAGGAATCAGATATGCAAGATACACACTTTCCGCAGCCACCGAAAAATACATTGCCATACTGCTTAAAACCATACTGCCAATACAATATGTAAAAAGCATATTTACGATTATCTGCCATGCTTCCAGTTCTTTTTTCCACTCAATCGTTCCTGTTTCTGCCGGAGAATACAACAAATATATCCCAAGAATTCCCAGCATCCCTGCTGCCAGAATCATACCGGTAACTCCGATAAAATTCCCAAAAATCTTTCCTCTGATATATGCTCCCACATCCATCCTTGCCAGGTAAAATTTATAAAATCGGCTTTGAAAATCTTCCATACATGACGCAGCATGCGCAATGCCACTTACTGATGCAACCAGCACCACCGTTTCCCTTTTACGTAATATCTGTATCACAGTCTGCTGCCAGAATCCTCTTATGATTTCCCGGTCTGCTCCAACTTCCCGATAAATCTCTGTTCCCTGAATCATCAGATACAGCCACAGAATCCCACAGAGTATCCATATTCTCCGGCTCTGTATCAACCGAAGTGCTTCTGCTCTGTAAACACCAGACGTATTTCTGTCATTCTTAGTACCCATTATATCTGCTGATCACACTTCCATCGATTCCGTTCAATGTTAAATAAGAAACCTTATATGCATTCTCTTCATCCTTCTGTTTCATGGAATATACAGCATTTTCAGGAGTTTCTTCATCATAAATATATCCACAGAAATCCCATACCGGAACTGTAAGGTATTCTCCACTGTTTCCTTTTACGATCTCTTTTTTCAAAAGGGAAGGTGCAGCCATCGGCTGAGGCAAAAAGGCAAGCCCGAGCTCGCATTTTACCAGAGGCAGGATCTGATCCGCAGTGGCAGCTTCCGTATCCGGGGAAAGATCCAGGCCATGAGATAAAAATACGCTGTTGTAAAATTTATAGGTCATAGTTTCCCGCCCAAGAGAAATCATCGGATAGTTCTTTACCTCCCGAAGGGAAAGTTCCTGGCTGCCAAGGGCAGTAAAAGTAGTGCCTCCAACCAGAATCTCCTGAAACGGCATGAGCATGATCTGTTTCAATGGGGAATCCACCTCTGCCGGAGTGGAAACTACTGCAAAATCAATCTTTCCGCTTTTAACAGCTTCAATGGCTTCCGGTGTGGAATGGTTGTAAAGCTTCAGCCGGATTCCCGGATAAGTCATGTGAAAACTTTTTAATTTATCCAGCAGGAAAATATTGAGGGCAGTTTCACTGGCACCGATGGCTACACTTCCGTGAGATAATCCGGAGCTGTCTGCCAGCTCCTCTTCTGCTGCCTGAAACTGCTCCATTGCACTTAGCACATGATTATAAAGCCGTTCTCCTTCCGGAGTGAGCTGTACGCCGCGGTTGGTACGGATAAATAAAGTGGTATTCAGCTGTTGTTCCAGACAATTCATGGCCCGGGTAATATTAGGCTGGCTGTTGTTTAACGCCTGAGCCGCCTTGGTAAAATTGTGGTATTTTGCCACATAATAAAAAATCTTATAATACTCGAAGTTAACATCCATAATATTTTTCCTTTTCTTTTGGCATATCATATGTTTATTTCAGTTATATCAATTATAGTTTTTACTTATTTCTACGTCAAGCGTATTATGTACTCGAAAACCATATGGCGTTGTACTTGCCACATGCTTCCCTCTTAAGGTAGAAACTACCACCACCTCCCCTGTATATCGCTTAAGAGGAAAATACCCTTTAGGATGATTTCTACTCCTAAAGGGTATTTTTATAAATAATTATTTATTTAATTTATGAAATAATATAAAACAATACTTAACCGCTCAGGTATTTTCCGGATAAATCCCAATAAACGTTAGAAGCGGAAGTACACGGAAATCATGTAAAAACAATTTTTCATTTCCCTGGCTTTTTTCCCCCATTAACAGGAATGATCTTCTGATAGCCAATTACCGTTCCTGTGTAAATACTGTTCCATATTTCCCCTTCTTTAACAAATACCTCATATTTTTCTACTCTCTGGCTATAGCAGACAGCCTCTTTTAATACCAGATACCCCAAATTGTATGAGTCGTCCAGGCAAATCGTTATCTCTACTGGCAGCTCACTGCTTTCAGGCTGATACCATGCTTCTAAAGTATCCTTTGTCAAATTGGAAGCCGGATGCGCCGGATCTTCATTTTCCCGAAAAAACATGTAGCTGTACTCATTAAATTATGAGCAAAAGATTTCTTTTTCCAGCTTCCAAATTCTT
>ENA-OQHF01001411-OQHF01001411.1-human-gut-metagenome-genome-assembly--contig:-NODE-1411-length-13266-cov-8.366923_pt1 | contig 13266 bp, 7 predicted proteins | sample MGYA00242559_ERZ504709 | MGnify/ENA primary metagenome ERZ504709 (study PRJEB26092, sample SAMD00036203) | human gut metagenome | host: Homo sapiens | study: EMG produced TPA metagenomics assembly of... | reverse complement strand
GCACAAGCGGCGGAGCATGCGGATTAATTCGATGCAACGCGAAGAACCTTACCTGGGCTTGACATGTTCCCGACAGCCGTAGAGATACGGTCTCCCTTCGGGGCGGGTTCACAGGTGGTGCATGGTCGTCGTCAGCTCGTGTCGTGAGATGTTGGGTTAAGTCCCGCAACGAGCGCAACCCTCGCCCTGTGTTGCCAGCACGTCATGGTGGGAACTCACGGGGGACCGCCGGGGTCAACTCGGAGGAAGGTGGGGATGACGTCAGATCATCATGCCCCTTACGTCCAGGGCTTCACGCATGCTACAATGGCCGGTACAACGGGATGCGACACGGTGAGGTGGAGCGGATCCCTTAAAACCGGTCTCAGTTCGGATTGGAGTCTGCAACCCGACTCCATGAAGGCGGAGTCGCTAGTAATCGCGGATCAGCAACGCCGCGGTGAATGCGTTCCCGGGCCTTGTACACACCGCCCGTCAAGTCATGAAAGTGGGTAGCACCCGAAGCCGGTGGCCCAACCTTTTGGGGGGAGCCGTCTAAGGTGAGACTCGTGATTGGGACTAAGTCGTAACAAGGTAGCCGTACCGGAAGGTGCGGCTGGATCACCTCCTTTCTACGGAGAATTCAGTCCAATGTTTTTTGGACAGTGTGTGCCACACGATGGCGTGACAGTCATGCCTTATAGTGTGGATGCTGGTGTGGAAGAGATTATGGGCTTGGATGTCCCGTCGGGATGTCCGGGAGTGGTATGGGTATGCTTTTGGGCTCCCGGACCGCCACCCCACAACGTCTGTTGTGGTGCGGTTCGATGCCCATCATCGTCAGCCTGGTTTCCTTTGTTGGTTTCGGGTGAGGGTGGTGGCGCGTGGTGGTTTGAGAACTGGATAGTGGACGCGAGCAAGAGAAACTGAAAGAACGTTTCTTTTTGCTTATCGCGATTTCGCCAAACTCTTCAATTGAGTTTGGTTTCGAGATCGATCGTTTTGTGATCATTTTAGTGTTAAGATTTGTCGTCTGGCGATCTTGCTATCAGGAAACCCGCGGGTGGGGCAATGACAATTTGTTTTGCTGTTGTGCCGCTTGCGAGGGCGTATGGTGGATGCCTTGGCAGACAGTACCGATGAAGGACGTTTGAGGATGCGATAATCCTAGGGGAGCCTCCAACATGGCTTTGATCCTAGGGTCTCCGAATGGGGGAACCCGCCGGCCGTCATGGGCCGGCACCGCCTATGGGCGGGGGGTACGCAGGGAAGTGAAACATCTCAGTACCTGCAGGAAGGGATACTCCGTGAGTAGTGGCGAGCGAAAGCGGATCAGACCAAACCGGTTGCGCGTGATACCCGTCGGGGGTTGCGTTGCCGGTGTTGTGGGATCACGTGTCCCGGTTCCGACGGGCCGGGCGGGAGTCATAAAACGGCTTGCCAGGGGAACAGGCTTGAAGGCCTGGCCGTAGAGGGTGCCAGCCCCGTACCTGGACGTGAGCCGTCTTCCGATCGTGTTGTCCCAAGTAGCGCGGGCCTCGTGGAATCCCGCGTGAATCAGCCCAGACCGTTGGGTAAGTCTAAGCATACCTGTCTGACCGATAGCGTACCAGTACCGTGAGGGAAAGGTGAAAAGCACCCCGGGAGGGGAGTGAAACAGTTCCTGAAACCGTGCGCCCACAAACCGTCGGAGCCTCTGTGTGGGGTGACGGCGTGCCTATCGAAAAATGAGTCTGCGAGTCAGTGGCGGGTGGCGAGCATAAGCCGTGTGGCGTATGCGTAGCGAAAGCGAGTCTTAAAAGGCGTTTTTAGTCGCTTGTCCTGGACCCGAAGCGGGATGATCTAGCCCTGGGCAGGTTGAAGCGCGGGTAAGACCGCGTGGAGGACCGAACCCACCTGGGTTGAAAACCGGGGGGATGACCTGGGGCTAGGGGTGAAAGGCCAATCAAATTCCGTGATAGCTGGTTCTCTCCGAAATGCATTTAGGTGCAGCGTCGGTCGATTGCGTCGCGGGGGTAGAGCTACCGGATGCTTGCGGGCCCTTGTTGGGTACCAACAGCAGCCGAACTCCGAATACCGTTGACGTGTATTCCGGCAGTGAGTCGGCGGGGGATAAGCTCCGTCGTCGAGAGGGAGACAGCCCAGACCGTCGTCTAAGGTCCCGAAGCGTGTGCTAAGTGGGAAAGGATGTGGAGTCGCATAGACAGCCAGGAGGTTGGCTCAGAAGCAGCCATCCTTGAAAGAGTGCGTAACAGCTCACTGGTCTAGTGGTTCCGCGCCGACAATGTAGCGGGGCTCAAGCACACCACCGAAGACGCGGCAGCAATCTTCATGGTTGCTGGGTAGGAGAGCGTCCTGCGAGGGGCGAAGCGGCCGGGTAACCGTGCCGTGGACTTCGTGGGAGTGAGAATGCAGACATGAGTAGCGAGAGACGGGTGAGGATCCCGTCCGCTGGATGACCAAGGGTTCCGGGGCCACGTTCGTCGTCCCCGGGTGAGTCGGGTCCTAAGGCGAGGCCGACAGGCGTAGTCGAATGGATGAACGGGTGGATATTCCCGTACCGGCGGCGTACCGTAAGAGCCGAACGGATGAGTACTAACCTCCGGTCGCGTGGCGTCGTTCCCTTCGGGGTTCGGGGTCCGCGGTCGTTGGGAGCGTAGTCCTGGTAGGCTAGCGCACAGGGGTGACACGGAATGGGAGCCGGCCGCGGAGGTGGTTTTCCGTGGTCAAGCACGCAGCCCGTCCCATAGGCAAATCCGTGGGACGCATAGGGTGAGGTGTGATGATGGGCGTCCTTTGGACGCGATATCCGGTGGTCCAGGCCGTCGAGAAAAGCCTCGGCGCGAGGGGCGTCGCCGCCCGTACCCCAAACCGACACTGGTGGTCAGGTAGAGAATACCAAGGCGATCGAGCGAATCCTGGTCAAGGAACTCGGCAAATCACTCCCGTGCCTTCGGTATAAGGGAGACCCCCGGGCGTGAAGAGGCTTGCCCTCGGAGCGTTGGGGGGTGGCACAGACCAGGGGGTAGCGACTGTTTACCAAAAACACAGGTGCATGCGAAGGCGCAAGCCGCTGTATATGCACTGACGCCTGCCCGGTGCCGGAAGGTTAAGAGGATCCGTCAGCCCCTTTTGGGGTGAAGCGGTGAATTCAAGCCCCGGTAAACGGCGGTGGTAACTATAACCATCCTAAGGTAGCGAAATTCCTTGTCGGGTAAGTTCCGACCTGCACGAATGGCGTAACGACTTCCCCACTGTCTCGACCAGGAGCTCGGCGAAATTGCAGTACGAGTAAAGATGCTCGTTAAGCGCAGAAGGACGAAAAGACCCCGGGACCTTTACTATACCTTGGTATTGGCGTTAGGCGCGGATTGTGTAGCATAGGCGGGAGGCTTCGAAGCGTGGGCGCCAGCCCGTGTGGAGCCGCAAGGTGAAATACCGCTCTGTTCTCGTTTGACGTCTAACCTCGACAAGTCATCCTTGTCAGGGACAGTGCCTGGCGGGTAGTTCAACTGGGGCGGTTGCCTCCCAAAGAGTAACGGAGGCGCTCAAAGGTCCGCTCAGCCCGGTTGGCAATCGGGTGTCGAGTGTAATCGCACAAGCGGGCTTGACTGCGAGGACGACGGTCCGAGCAGGGACGAAAGTCGGAGATAGTGATCCGGTGCCGGCGCACGGGCGCGGCATCGCTCAACGGATAAAAGGTACCCCGGGGATAACAGGCTGATCATTCCCAAGAGTCCATATCGACGGGATGGTTTGGCACCTCGATGTCGGCTCGTCGCATCCTGGGGCTGGAGCAGGTCCCAAGGGTTCGGCTGTTCGCCGATTAAAGCGGCACGCGAGCTGGGTTCAGAACGTCGTGAGACAGTTTGGTCTCTATCCTCTGCGCTCGTTGGAATGCTGAGGAGGCCTGCCCATAGTACGAGAGGACCTGGGTGGACGAACCTCTGGTATGCCGGTTGTCACGCCAGTGGCACGGCCGGTTGGCTACGTTCGGAAGGGATAACCGCTGAAAGCATCTAAGCGGGAAGCCTGCTCCAAGATAAGCATTCCGTGGAACCTTCGAGTTCCTGTAGTCCCCATGCAGAACACGTGGTCGATAGGCCGGACGTGGAAGCCCCGCGAGGGGTGGAGCCGACCGGTACTAACGGACGAAAGGCAACACTAACATTCCAACCCCTGGCGGTTGGACCGCATCTTCCTCCTGCAAACGGCACCAGACGGCAATGAGCATTGTCTGGCCACAAGACGAAACATCGACATATCCGCGTCCGCTGTCCGGTTCCCAGGCCGCCACAGGCCGGCAGACCCCAGCGTCTGACCGTATAAGAGAAGATTTGCGGCGGCCATGGCCCAGGTGAGACGCCCGGTCCCATTCCGAACCCGGAAGCTAAGGCCTGGCACGGCGATGGTACTGCACCCGACAGGGTGTGGGAGAGTAGCACGCCGCCGCACCACACGTACAGGAAGCCCCTCGGAGCACACGCCCCAAGGGGCTTTCGCATACCCGAAACACTCACGACCCAAACCCACACACCCCCACAAAAAACACCCGGGGCTTCTCGCACTCATGAGACCCACGTCCGGGACCATTCCCGGCCGGCCCCGCCGTCGGGGCCGAAGAGAGACGGCGCGGCGCGTTCCCATTTCCGCAGGAAATCCGGAAAACAGCACGTCCGTGACCGTGGAATCCCGACGCCCGGGCCTCCTCCCCCCGGTCTGCTGTGCGGACGGCTCCCCCCCCTGAGGGGAGCCAGAAACTGGCTTGGTTATGGGGTCGCTCTACACTGGCTTCTGCTATGCATTACTTCACCCCTAAACGTTGCGCTACGTCGAATAAAATCATGTATCACGATAAGGCGCAGGTTCAGCGTGCCGCTGATCAAAGCCTAATCGAGCGCGGAGTTGAGCTATGGGTGTACCGTTGCGAATTTTGCGGATGCTGGCATCTCACGCATCGCGATCCGCAATCCAGTTACCGGCATGTACCGCTGAACCAGCAACTCAAGCCACACAGTCGTAAAAAGGGCTACAAGCCACGTAGACGTTAGCGTCAGAAGCTCCACAGACCTCGCCAACGCCGTGTCTGAGACAGGTTACGGTCCAAACACGTCAGGTCGTAGGCTGCTAAGCGTTCAGGGCGCTCGGACACACTTCGTCCAACACTTACATCACCTTGGTGTTTTCAAGGTTGCGGATAACCCAATCGTTGAAGCGAATTACCGGCTTGCGCAACATAAGTCCCAACAGCAATGAGGGGACAAGGAACAGTGCCAGTTTGCCCATGGAAACCCAGTATTCCATGCCGAATGAGCCTGCCATGGCCGAATGCATCGCATCCACCGCATAGGGGAACAGTAGCCATTTAGAAACGACCTGGAAGAACGTCGGCAGTGTTTCAATGGGGAATGTGCCGCCGGAACCGGCTACCTGCATAACCAGCAGTACTACGGCAATGGCTTTGCCGATATCACCGAACGACAGGGTCAGCGTATACACAATATTCGAGAACACCAGTGCAGACAACCACCCGACCATCAAGAACTGAATCGGATGCTCACACTGCACGCCGAGATAGAACATATCGCCCAAGCACACCAGCGTACCTTGCAGCAAAGCAAGGAAACCGAAAATCATGTATCGGCCGAAATATTCGTGGTGCAAGCGTAAACCGAACTGCCGCGCATTGCCGGGAGCCTCGGCACGCGGCTTCTTCAGCACATCCAACGCGGCGGCCGGTCCGGCAATCCGCCCGGCAATCATGGCCTCGCGAAGACCCACTTCCGAACCGAGCGGCAGATCATTGCCCAACCCTAAGATACGAGCCTTCTCATGGTCGGAAATCGATACTTTCAACATGGCGACCAGAATGATCGCACCGACCCAAATAGACAAAATCGTGTAGAACGGAGCCATCGCGGAACCATAGTTGGCAACGGGATAGAGCGCGATGCGGTCGACCGCTACGGGTGCCGCCAGCATGGAAGCAATGGCATCGGGCTTCGCAGAGGAAATCACAGACAGGTCGATGGTGCCGCCATTGGTGATAGAGGCGAGTTGGGAAGACAAGTTGTCGAGTTTCTTCGCCGAACGGGTCAAAGCGCTAGCTGCGTCAGTCAAGGCCGACTGGATGTCCGTCAGGCTGTCTGAAACGCCGCCAGAAAGACCTGACACGCTGCTTACGGTCGATGCAAGCCCGTCGATTACGGAACTTGCCTGCGTGGTCACTTCGTCCATGGACGAGGTCAGATTGTTCAGTTGCGGTTTCAGCGTGCTCTTGTACGTGTCTGAAGCCTGAGTAATCGATTGTTTGGCGGCAGCGATTTGTGATTTCAGATCTCGACGCGCTGTATCGGCATCGGCAGTACCGTTTGCTATGTGCGTGGCCGCATCGCCCAACGCGGTGGCGGCTTGCTGCATGCTCTGCTGCGCCTTTGTGGCTTGGTCTGCAGCCGCGTTCAGTTGAGCGGCAACGGTATCTCCGCCCACGGGCAGTGAAGCCGCTTGTTTGGCGAGATCTCGTAAAGCGGCGGCATACTTTCCAAAGCTGTCGGCCTGAGCCTCCACTTTGGATTGCATATCGGTTAGCTTGTTTGATATCTGTGAGGATTGTGAGCCCACATCGGCAAAAGCGGCATCGATTTGCTTGGCAATGGTGTCGTAGGATGAACCGGCCTGCTGCAATGCCGTACCGACGCCATCGGTGGCTCCGGACAATGCCTTGTCGAGGCTGGAGACGCCGTTGCGGGTCTGTTTCAACGCCTTTTTGGTTGTGGCCGCAGCTGAGCCTGTTGATCCCAGCAGCTTATCGGTGGAATCAATGATGCTGTTGGCGGCCCCGAGCAGATTGGCATAGGAATCCATCTGCGACGCAGTGCCGGTCAAACGAGACGACATGGTGGCAATATGACTGGAGGCGTTGTTGACGTACTGCTCCATTTGCGGGCTTTGCGCGTAATCGGCCACGTTGGAAACCAAATCCAGCGCCACGCTCGCCAAGGTCTTCACAAATGTCTGGTCGATGGTCGTGGCCACGGTGGTAGCACCCTGGTCGGTGATATGCGGAGCGATCGGATTGATTTTCTCATTGAGATAGTATTCGAGCTTGGCGTGCTTGATCTTCGGTGAAAACAGCGTCATCATATCGGAGCTGAAGCTCTTTGGAATAATCAGCGCGGCATAGTATTCGCCTGAGTTCACGCCATCGATGGCCTTAGCACGATCCACAAACTGCCAGTCAAGGTCATGATTGGCCCTGAGCGTATTGGTCACGGTTTCGCCGACGTTGATGGTGATCGGCATCAGATCGGACTTATAGCCCTTATCCACGTTTGCCACGGCGACCTTCAAGGCCTTGGTGTTGCCGTACGGGTCCCAGCTGGCGGCGATGTTGTACCAGGCGTACAGTGCCGGCACAATCACCAATCCCATAGCCACGATTACGGCGATCACATTGCGGGTGGCTTGGCGCACGTCACGTACGAATATTTTCCAGATAAGCTTCATCGTGCGCCTCCTTGCCCAGACTGCCCAGACTGCCCAGACTGACCGGACTGCTCGAACTGTGCGGTGTGCGCAGTCGGCTCGGCGGCCTGATCGCCGAACAGTGTGAGTCGTTCAGTGGTTTCGCCGATATCCGGATTGCTGCCCATCGCCGCTTCGTGACGTCCGTGGCCGTGGAAACGCCGCCACGCATATCCGTTGAGCATCACATTGCGGAACTCGTCGGCACTCATGGCACTGACGCCAAGCTGCATGGCGTAGGTTTCGCGTGCGTATTCAACCACAATGAGATAGGCGTCGATAAGAATAATCGACAGAATCCAGGAGGTCAGCATGGCGATTTTCTCTTGGGTGACGAACAGCAGTACCAGGAATACGAACGGGAGTACGGTCAGCAATGTCTGACCGGCAACGATCATCTTTGGGTACCGCGCGAAGAACCGGTGCGCGCGATGAGCGATGATATCGCGCAGTTCCTTGCTGTCGGACACCGTGCGGAATACGGAGTTCAAGCTCACCTGTTCGTTCACCATGCTGTTGTGCTCGGTGATCATCAGGTCGGTATCTCCCAAACGATGGTCGAACAGCGCGTTCAGGTTCATCGCATACCGGCGTACGACAAGTCCCACGAAAAGCGCCGCCGGCAGATACCAGAACAGGTGCAGCATGTCGAGCCAGTAATGGTTCGCGTACAGGCCGGCAATCGGGCCGCGCATCGCGTTGATGCCGTAGGTAAAGGGCAGCCACGGGTGCAGTTCGCGGAAGAAGTTCGGCATCATTTCAATCGGATACAGGCCCGGAGGCGCCGGGTATCTGCACAATGACCAGAATTACGGCGATGGCTTTGCCGATATGGCGGAACGCCACGGCCAGTGCGTAAATAATGTTGATGTATACGAACGAACAGAAGATCCCGGCCAAGATGAACAGCAGCGGATGCTCGCATTGGATGCCAAGCACCAGATCGCCGATGGTGGCGATGACGGCTTGCAGGAATCCGATGGTGACCAGCAGCAGCCAGCGGCCAAGATATGCTTGCGTAGCGGTGATACGGCGAATGCCCTCGCGGTCGACCTCAAGCTTGTAGATGGCGATTAGCACGAAACCGCCTACCCACAGTGCCAGATTCGTGTAGAACGGGGGTGACTGCGGACCCCGTAAATTGTCGGTGGCATACACGACTTTCGTGGTCAGGGTGACGGGATTGCCCATGGAAGTCGCCGAATCCCTTGTCATCCAGATGCAGCGTATCCCGGATTTTCTGGTAAGCGGCGGAACTATCGAGCGTGGCGATATCGGTGCGTACGGTGGCGACATCGCTGGCCACCTGGCGCAGCGAATCCTGCGTGCTGCTGATGGTGGTTTTTGTTTGGTTCAGGGTATCGACAAGCTGGTCGAACAGTCCGTCGGCCTGATCCAAGGTGCCGGATAACGAAGTCAACGTGCCATCCAGTGTGCCATTCAGGGCGGCGAAACTGTTCAATGATGAGGTGAGCGACGGCATTACGGTGCCGGTCAGCGAGCCGCGCGCGGTATTCAGCGCCGCGATGCCGCCGGTGGTGGTGTTGGTCATGGCTCCGGAAAGATTCGTGGTGGCGTCTTTACCGGAGTTGATGAACTGTGTGGTGTCGGTATGGAAGGTGTTGAGCTGTGTCTGCTGTTTGCTGATCAATGAGTCGAGCGCATCGATTTGTTTCCAGATGTTCTGGCCGACCGGGTCGGTGGTGTCTTTGCCGATGCCGGCTTTGGTCAGCGCGTCTTTCAGATCGCTGATTGACGTTTGGGTGGCGTTCAGTGGGGCCGAAAGTGTGTTGGTGATGGTGTCGACGGAGTTCTGCGCGCTGTTGAAGGAGCCGGTGATGCTGCCGGCGGCGTTGTTGACGTGGACGGCCAGTCCGGAGAGTTGTGCTGAACTGCTGTCGAGCGCGCCGACCAGTGTGGTGGAGAAGGCTTGTGACCCGGCCTGTGTTTCCGCCAACAGTGTGCCGGACTGGCGGGAGGCATTCTGCGCGGCCGCGACGGTCTGCTTGAGTGAGGCGGTGGTCTGTTTGGCGTCGGCGAGAATCGTGTCTGATTGGGCCAGCGTGTCCTGTAAGTCGGTGAGTGAATCCTGAACGGTGTTCAGCGTGGACATCACCGTATTGAGATCATCGATCGTATCGTGCTGGACTTTGCCGGTGGCTTGGCCGAGATCGTCTCCGGTTTCGGAAATGGCCGAGGCAACGGTGGTGGCTACCGTGGTGACGAAGGCGGAGTTGATCTGCTCATCGATGGTGGTGGCGCCGGTGTCGGTGATTTTCGGCGCGATCGCGTTCTTCTTCTCATTGACGTAATACTTGATTTTTGGCTGTTTGGAGGTTCCGGTCACCGATTCGACCAGGCTGGTGCTGAAATCCTTGGGCAGCACGATGGCTGCATAGTATCCGCCGGTCTCCACGCCGTGGACGGCCTGTTCTTCATTGTCTACGAAGCGCCAGCCGAGTTCGTCGTTCTGCTTGAGTTTCTTGACGACCTGCCGGCCCGCATCGAGATGGCCGACCAGATCGTTGGTGGTGCCTTGGTCTTCATTGGCTACGGCCACTTGCAGATTGCCGGTGGCTGAATAGGGATCCCAGTTGGCGAGAATGTTGAACCATGCGTACAGCGAGGGCAGCATTGCTACGCCGAGCGTCACCACAACGGCAACGGGATTGCGTAAGATACGTCTGCAATCGCGTAGAAAGACTTGCCAAACCGTCCGCATCCAGTCCCTCTTTTCCGGTTCGTAGTCATTGCGGCCACATGCAGTCTATTCCCACCACTGGTGCGAATACTGCTGGTTTGGCGGGTTTTCTTGCAAAACTGGCCGTTGGTTGTCCGCATAATGGGACTGATATGTGAACGTTTGTTGATGGTGCGACACCGGCGGGATGGTTGTGCAATTTTGCCGGTATCCGGTGATGAAATGTTGAGGTGTTGGAACTGAGTCGTCGCAGTGCTGAGACCGAGACGACTCAGTGACGAGCCTATCCGAGGCTATCTCGTTGGTTCTGGTCTCACTGATCCAGACGGAAGCCCTGAGCGGCGGCCTTGTCGAGCAGTGTCTGATGGCTGACATCCTGCCGACTGATCGTGGCGACCTGATCGCTGAAAGCGTCCACCGGACGGTCGGCTTGGCGCAGATCGTAGTACCGGTGAACTTCCTCGTCGAAGGCGGGCAGCTGGTCGAGTACGCCATCGGCGTCAGCCGGGTAGGTGTTCTCGAAGAACTGCATCGTGCGCGGCATGCGCGGCTTGACGGTCGGGTTCTGATCGGGCTTGCCGATGGCCAGACCCAGCACCGGATACGTGTATTCCGGCAGATTCAGCACGTCGATAAGGCCGGGGATGTTGTTGAGCAGAGAGCCGAGAATCACGCAGCCCAGTCCCAGCGAATAGGCGGCGGTCTCCATGGCGTGCAGGGCCAGCACTGCGTCGTTCTGAGCTTGGGTGAAGCGATAGCTGTACTTGAGATGGAATTCGTCGGAAGCGGGATCGATACCCTTGCGTTCGGCGATGCGTGCGTTGCGGTGCTCGTCGATGACGAACACGTACAGCAACGGCGCGGTGGCGATATACGGCTGATGGCCGAATTCGGCGAGCTTGGCTTTGGTGGCCGGGTCGGTGATACGGATGGCGGACCAGTCGTTAAGGAACTGGCTGGACGCGGCATGTTGGGCGACGGTTTCGAGCGTGGCGCGGGTATCGTCGTCGATGGCCTCGTCCTTGAACTTACGGATGGAGCGGCGGCCCAGAAGAGCCTCGATTGTTGCGTTGGTAACCATGGCTTTATTGTCGCACGGCAGACGCCGGACGTCACGGTGGATTACCTCACAGTGAAATGCCGATATTGTGTGGCGGAACTGTGCTGGACTGATGGTTCCTGTCGATTGACTGATGGTTCCTTGACGAAATTCCAGCGATGAGTCATCAGTCAGCCAACAGAAACCATCATCCAACCGGGGGATTAGCGGCTGGGCTTGCGATGGCGGTGGTCGACGAACGCCTTGGAGCCCCGATCCGACAGCTGCGAAACCACTGCGCCGAGTGCGGCCGAAACGGCGGCGAATGCCAGACTCATTGCCAGACTTTGCGGCGCGTCTGCCGCCAGTCCCTTGCGCAGATTGCGTTTGCTTGTGCCCTTGTCCCATATCATCTGGAATGCTTTGCCGGCAACCAAGCCTGCCAGCGCTGGGACTGCCGACTTGATGAGCTTGTCGCCCAGAGAATCAGGGTCGTTGAGCCGGTCCTCGCGCAGCCTGTTGACCTTCTCGTCGATGCGGTGCAGGCTGTCGACCGCACGGTCGGCGCTGGAGGGGAAGTCGGTGTTCGTTTCGTCGCTCATGACTCTCAGTCTAATAGCATCTCAATCATCTCAGCGCAAAAGATGGGCGTTAATGGTGGAGTCATGAACGAGCGCAGACTAGAGTGGAGGCATGAGCGAACAGAACGTGAACGGCACCGTTGCCGTCGAGAACTCTCGTGGCGGCAATGGATTTTTGGTGTTGCTGCGCCACGGCCAGACCGTGTGGAGCGAATCCGGGCAGCATACCGGGCGCACGGACATCCCGTTGACCGCGGTCGGCGAGCAGCAGGCAGCGGATGCCGGAAGGCGCCTGCGCGAGGCCTTCCCCGAAGGATTCAGCCAGAGCTGTGTGTTTTCCAGTCCGCTGAAGCGGGCGTGCCAAACCGCTGAATTGGCTGGTTTTGCGGACCACGGTGTGTTGGACGGCATCGCTGAATGGGATTACGGCCGAGCCGAGGGGCGTACGCGCCAGCAGGTGAGTGAGGCCAGCGGTTTTGAATGGGATGTGTGGCGTGACGGGCCGCGCTCGCTGACGCCCACGCTGGAGGGCGACTGGGTCGAGACCTTGCCTTCGGGCGAACAGGTGCCGGTCCATGCCGGGCCTGGCGAGACGCTGGAAGAAGCGGCGGCACGCGCCAAGAGCGCCATCGACGAGATTACGCCGCTGCTGAAAGACGGCCATAATGTGCTGTTGGTGGCTCATGCGCACATCCTGCGCATCCTCACCTCGCAATGGCTGGGCGTGGACCCGCATTTCGCACGGTTGCTGCGTTTGGATACGGCGCACTACTCGGTGCTCAGCGTCTATAAGGGAGATAACGTCATTGAACGGTGGAACGCCTAGCCCCGGTTGCGCTGCGATTGCGCTGGCCTGCCCGCTACTGCGGGCGGGCCTTTATTGTTTGTGGCGGGAATTGCGGTATGTCGATAAATGATTTGCAAACGATAGCGTCGGCGTGTTGTTTTTTTTTGATGGGTATAAGTGGCAATCGATTGCCATGAAAGATATGTTAGCGCTCTCATGATTGCGAACGCTTGCATTGCGATAATGAGGCAAAAATGACTGAATTAATGGGATATTTGTTGACAATGGCCTGAAAATGATGATTTATGACGCGCCGATATTGCTATCGTTTGCAAAAAGAAGCAAACCGTTGCACAATAGTGCATGTCGATAGTCATAAAGGTGCGTGTTAGCGTACCTGTCCTGACTGAACTGCGCCCCGTTTGTTGGACGTTGTTAATTAGGATACAGCCCTAGACCGCGAGGGACATGCTCCGGAACTCCTCCGGGGTGCGTCCCTCGAGTCGTATCTGGCGCCGTCTGGTGTTCCCAGTGCACGATGTACGCGTCCAGCTCGTGCTTGAACCGCTCGTACGAGTCGAACTCGCGGCCGCGGTAGAACTCGTCCTTCAGGTGGCCGAACACCTGCTCGGTCGCCGCGTTGTCCAGGCAGTTG